>SESF01030146.1_pt1 | contig 22927 bp, 11 predicted proteins | sample 3171521 | NCBI WGS metagenome assembly SESF01 (sample SAMN10866945, study PRJNA518727) | freshwater metagenome | biome: subpolar coniferous forest; feature: holomictic lake; material: water; isolation source: holomictic Lake 227, 6 m and 8 m depth | place: Canada: near Kenora, Ontario | collected...
TTAGTATGAATGCGAATGGATCTCTGCGGCATAAGGATGAGGCGAGCGGAATGCGAAGGCCTGCAGGCAGGCACAAAATGGCGCAGCTTGACATTTCTACCACCGCCGACCGCGCCTTCCTCCCTCTTCCTGCGAAGCGCGAGCGGGGAGCGGGGCTCGTTTCTAAGGGGGTGACGTTGTTCAGCAGCCCCTCGCCCCACTCCTTCGTCGCGGGGCGAGGGAACTGCCGGCGGGCGATGATAGTAGTGTTGATTTGCAGCCTCAGCGCAGGGCTTGCCATGGCGGCAGGAGGGGGCGCCCGGACAGAGCTAACGGTTGATCTGGCCGAGGCCACGCTGGTGATACGCGCCGGCCAACTGCCCAAGGCGGAGCAGGCGGCGACCCAGGTGCTGGTGGAGGAATTGGAGAAACGCACTGGCAAGCGGCTGCCGGTTTCAACTACGTGGCCGAAGGATGGGCTAGTCGTGGCAGTGACCTCGGGTCCGGCCGATGCGATGTGGGGCCAGGCCGTCCCCAAACGAGAAGGCGGCGAGCGGCCCGAGATGCGCCCGGAAGGCTACCGGGTCGTTGTCGAGGGAGGCAAGGTCGTGTGGGTGGTGGGAGCAGACCCGCGCGGAGCGCTATTCGGCGTGGGGCGGCTGCTGCGGACGATGGAATGGGCGAGGGGCACCGCCAAGGTGTCGGCTTCTCTGGATGTGGCTGCGGCGCCAGCTTATGCCATCCGCGGGCATCAGCTCGGTTATCGCAACCGCGCCAACTCTTATGACGGCTGGGATAAGAAACAATACGAGCAGTATATCCGCGAGCTGGTGATCTTCGGCGCGAACAGCGTCGAGAATATTCCCTTCGAAGACACGCAGAAGAGCCCGCACATGCCGGTCCCCCGCACAGTAATGAACCGGCAGATGAGCGAGATTTGCGACCGCTACGATGTGGATTACTGGGTTTGGACGCCCGTCGTGTTTGATCTCAGCGACCAGAAGCTCCGGGCGGAGGAGTTGCAGACCCATGAGGCGTTCTATCGTGATTGCCCCCGGCTGAACGGCATTTTCTTCCCGGGCGCCGACCCGGGGAAGAATTCGCCGGAGCTGGTGCTTCCGTTCCTGGAAGACCTGGCGAAGCTGCTGGCGAAGTATCATCCGGAAGGCAGGGTCTGGGTTTCCATGCAAGGGTTCAACGGCCCGAAGCTGGATTACGTGGTGAAATATCTGGAGGAGCAAAAGCCGGCCTGGCTGGGCGGCATCGTGGCTGGCCCGCAGTCCTTGTCCACCTCGGAGCTGCGGGCCCGAATTCCGAAGGCGTATCCCGTGCGCGATTATCCGGATATCACGCACACGGTGCGCTGCCAGTACCCGGTGACATGGTGGGACCCGGCCTTTAATTTCACGTTGGGCCGCGAGTGCTGTAATCCGCGGCCATTGTTTTATACTTACGTACACCAGCACACAGCCCCGGGGACGGCGGGGTTCATTAGCTACTCGGACGGCTGCCACGACGACGTGAACAAGGTCATCTGGAACCTGCTGAGCGTGGACCCGAAAGCAGACCCGCGCGAGACGCTCATCGAATACGCGCGGTTCTTCTTTGGGCCGGATGTGGCCGAGGCCGCCGCGGATGGCATTATGGCATTCGAGAAAAACTGGGAGGGGCCGCTCGTGACGAATCCGAGCGTCAATTCCACGCTGGCGGTCTGGGAGCAATTGGAGAAACTGAAACCGGAGTTGAAGGACAACTGGCGCTGGCAGATGTGCCTGCTGCGCGCCAATTACGATGCCTACATCCGGCACCGGCAAATGTACGAAACCCGACTGGAGGAGGAGGCGAACGAGATTCTGGCGCAGGCTGGAACGAGAGGCGGTGAAGCCGCCATGGATGCCGCTCTGGCAGTGCTGAAACGGGCGGAGACGGAGCCTTGCCGGAAAGACCTGCGCGGACGGGTGGATCAGCTCTGCCAGGCGCTCTTCGATTCCATCCGCTTGCAGACCAGCGTGAAACGCTTCCAGGCGAGCGAAACGGAGCGCGGTTGCGTGCTCGACTTCGTGGATTACCCGTTGAACAACCGCTGGTGGCTGGAGGACCAGTTCGCGCAGGCGCGAAAGATGGCCACGGAACAGGCGAAGGTCGCGCGGTTGGAGACGCTGGCTCGCTGGGAGCATCCTGGTCCGGGCAGTTGCTACGACGTGCTGGGCGATCAGGGGAAGTCACCCCACCTGGTCCGAGGTCCGGAACTCAACACAGATCCGCTGGTCCCGCTACGCGGGACCAGTATTCCCGGGTTCGTTTGGGACCAGGGAGGCTACAGCCGCCTGCGATTGACCTGGCAAGGCGGGCTGAGGCCGGCGCAAATGGTCTATGAGAACCTCGACCCCAACGGGCAATACACGATCCGTATTAACGGGAAAGACCAGGAATCTTTGTATGTAAACCAAACCAAGGTCGAGCCGGCCCCGGATACGAAGGAGCAATCTGAACAGACGAAGGCTGCCGCTGCGACAGGCGCTCATGCAAGGGTGATCCCGGAGTTTACCAACTTCCCGATTCCACAGGCGCTGCTGAAGGACCGCCGGATTGTCGTGGACTGGCACGATCCCGCCCAGCCGCCCCGCCCAACGGCGCTGCGCTTCGGCCCGCTCGTTGCTGAAGTCTGGCTGCTGAAGAAGCAATAGCGGGGGAGCTAATCCCTCCGTCCACCACTCGTTCGCTTGTTGGTCAACTCGATCAACGAGTCAATGGCCGCCTTCCTGTCCGCGTCCGATTTGGCGGCCTGGGCCTCTTCAAGCGAGCCAATTTCGCCCGGGATACTGCGCAGAGGCGTGTCGAGCTTGAAGTAGCCGAGATTGCGGTCGCCGTGCAGCCGGTCGCTTTCCTCCCCGAGCCTTCCTGCTTCGTCGCGCAGCTTCTTCATCGCCTCCGTTTCGGTGGGCGTGTGCAGGATTTCTAGGGCTTGTTTGATGGCCGGCTCGTATTGGCCCGGCTTAGCCGCAGTGAGCACGTCACGGGCACGCTGCTCATGGTTCAGTTCATTCCGCAGCTTATCTTGGAGATATTGGTCGAGCGCCGCTTTTTGCATGTGGAGCCGCCAGCGGTAGTCGTGCTTCATGCGCCAGGCGGGCATTTTGTCGCCTGCTTCCTTGACGAGCGCGTAGTAGCGCCCGATGCCGGCGTTGGTGGGCAACGGCGCGACCAAATTCTCCTCCAATTGGAACAGCGCCTGGACCATCGGCTCGGCCGAGTCCTCCCCAAAGTAGAGCGCGCAATACTCGCGCATGATGTCTTCCAACTCGCGATTCGGGTTCCACAGAAGCCGCGCCCACAGATACTGGTGAAACTCATCATGGTTGCCTTCCGAGTAGATGATGTCCCCTTCAGAGAAAGGCATGATGGCCTGGAAGATACGATACATGGCCTTGGGCCGAGCGTGGAACATCCGCCGGTTGTAGGCTTTGACGATGTTCGGCTCGGGACGGTCTATCTGATATTGGGCGCGGATCCAGTGGGTGATATCCGAGTAATGCATGATGTGCTGGTCCATGGGCAGCTCATGCAGCATCTCCGCCAGATAGCGGTCCACCGGGCCCTTACCCGGGTAGGTGAAGAGATCCTTGCGGAGTTCATCGCGGAAGTAGCGCGACATGGGATTGCTCCCGGGGCCATAGGCGATGCCGTATGACCAGGTGCGAGGCTTCTCCTTGTAGTAATCGAAGATCGCCCTCTCGCCGGCATTGTCCAGGCCCTGGTTGGCGATCAAGACAATGCTGTTCGTATGGTACTTGAGCCAAATAGCGGCCATCTCTTCGCAGAGCTGCATGAACGTCTTGCCCCACGGTCGGCAGCGCGCGTCGGTGCAGCCGCCGGGATCGCCGGCATAGAAACGCATCACTTCATGGTCGGCGCGCTGCGAGAAGTCCTTGTCCCATTGCGCCAGCAGCGCCGCGCGCGCTTCCGGAATGGAGGGGCACACCCACTGCGCGCCTTCCCAAGGCTCGCGGCCACCCGCGTTCCACTCTTTCGGATGCTGGCCGTAAAGCTGGTTGGGGCGGGCGCCGGTGGTGGTCATCAAACCGTAGGACTTCATGAAGTCGTAGAACGGCCCGCCGTTATCCGCGGAGTAAAAGGTGTTGCCGCCCGCCAGGGCATATTCGAGCACAACGCCCCGGATTTCGGCCTCCGTCCAGGAACGTGCTTTGGTCATCTTCATCATGGTGCCGCCCTGATTGGCGGAGAAACCTCGAAACCGGAAGGCGGGCGCCTCTGCCACCGAGTAATCCGAGTTCGTCACAGAGTCCGGGCCATAGCGGAAGCGGCGCAGCACTTCGCCAGCCGCGTAGAGGACTCCGCGGGCATCCGCGCCAACGGCCAGGACCAGGCGCCCATCCGGTGTCCCCAGGCTCTTGATGGCGAACCCTTCGGGGGCAGGACCGGTCTTGCCGGGCAACACCACTTCGTTTGTATCGCACAGGTCCTTCAGCTTGCCCGCCGAACGGGCTTCACCCAGGTAGATGCGCAGGTCGGCAGGACCGTCGTTGGTCTGGATCGCAAGGTCGCTGATCTGCAACAACCGCTGCTTGAGAGCTTCCGCAACGAGCAGCTCGTTGGTTGAGGCCTGGGAGTCCAACACAATGGCGATACGATGGGCGGTTCCGGATTCGGCGCGGCCTGGCATCGGTATGCAGAGGACGACCAGTAAGAACAGAGCACAGCCGAGTTTCGTTATGAGCATAGCCAGCGTCATGTCCGATTGACCTCGAACGGCGGGACGTTTGTGGTTCGTTCCTCCGGCGTGCGGAATGGATCGTCCTGCTCCAGCAGCCATTTCAGTCCGTCTGTCAACACACGTTTGGTCTGCTCCAGATCAATGCCCACATGATCCGAATCATACCAGGTAATCTTCTTGGGCTCCCCCGCGGCATCCTGCAACGCCTTGCCGGCTGGAGCGGGCACCAGGACGTCGTGCTCACCGTTCTGGAAATACACCGGCCTGGGCGAAATCTGGCCGACGTAGTGCATCGGGTCCGCGGCGCCCAGGAAATAGTGCGCCAAAGGCTTGATGCACCCGAGGACGATTCCCACTTTACGCTCCTGGGAGGAAGTCAGTTTCGGCAGCGGCGGCTTCTCGGGATTGAGATTCTTGCCGTCAATCAGGCCCAGCGCAACCGCCACAGCCAGGTGATTGGCATACGCGTCCAGGAGTTTGCTGAAGTCGCCACCACCATATACCATAACCCCTGCCCGCAACCGCTTGTCCCTGGCCATGGCTGTGCTGCCGGTGACGGCTCCGTAGCTGGCCCCAACCAGGTAGATGCGCTGCGGATCAATGTCGGGACGGGTCAGGAGATAATCGACCAGCCTTCGCTCCTCGTTGATGGTCTTCGCCGGCCGCTGCCTGAAGGCTTCCAGGCCGGCCAGGAAGGACTTCTTCTGGCCCAGTTTCCGTCCGCCCTGAGTGTACTGGTCGAAGCACACGAACGCGAACCCCACCTGGTTGAAGGGGGCGGTGATTTCCTTCAGGAAGTTCTTGTTCTGGCCGATCCCGTGCAGGAAGACGACGACCGGGAGCTTTTTGCCGCCACGATTTACCGGGAGCGAAATAAAGGTGGGTATCTTCTCGCCCTGATATGCGTCGAAGGTGAACCGGGTGATCGTGTAACTCTTTTCCGGGGTGTCCTTATTTACCTCGATCGTCTCCCCCACCGTGATGTTCAGTGGCGCGCTGGGATCGTAGTTGTCGAAATAGTGCGCGTCTCGATAGGCCTTGATCCCCCAGAGCAGGACCACCAACGCCAACAGGACGCCCACGCTGACCTTCAGAATCTTCTTGCACAAGGCCATGGCTTCTTCCGGTTGGCTACCGCCGACTGCCTCGCCCAGATAGCTCTACTAAGGCAGGGCGCTTTCTCTCAAAGCGCCTCGCTCCAGTAACATCTCAGGCACGCAGCCTACTTCATGTGCCAGTTGATGGTGTATTTCCAGTTGTCCTCGGGCTTGTAAGCCTGCGTTCCCTTATCGCTGACGGTAAATTCGCCCTTGCTTTGGTTGTCCATCTCGTCGCCGCAAGCGTCTTCGTCAATGTCATCGAGCTGCATCTTGAAGGTGCACTTCTGACCGGCCTTAGCCTGCGGCAATTCCAGGGCGACGGGAATCGTCACCTGGTTCTTGTCGTAGCCCTTATTGGCCACGTAGTAGCGCTTGGTGACGTCCCCGACCTTGGCCTCAAAACAAAAATACCACGTGGCGCTCTGCGGCGTGTCGGCCATCACAACCTCGTCGATCACCAGCGTCGATGCTGCCGCCGCCTCCTTGACCCGATGGTAAACGTCCACGCTGGGCTGCATTTGCTCGCGCTCCTTGTCAAAGAACGACGCCATCGTCAAGGTGTCGCCATCCAGCCGATAGACGGATACGAACTCGTCGTCCAGATCCTGGAGATTGTCAGCCGACCTTCCGCCGCGAACGTTCACGAAGTGGGCCGCGTTGAACGGGCCGACCTTGTCCAGTTTCAAATCGCCTTCGGCATATATGATGACTCGGTCTTCCGCGCCCAGCATCTGGAAGATGGCTTTGCCCTTCTTAATGGTGAACGTCTGCGTGACTTCCCGACCCTGGTCAGTGGTCTTCTTGACGGACCATTTGCCGATCAATGCATCCGCGTCATCCGCCGCGGCGGCAACAAAACTGAACAAGCTGGCACCGACCGCCAGACTCAAGAGTAATGAATTTGTGCGCATAAGAGGTATTGGTTTTTGTTTGAGAGTCCGACCACAACGCCGTGCCGTCAAGCCAATATAACTAAGCGAATTGCGCCGTATACCGGGCGCCGGCCAGAGTCCTTGAGCTTCAGATCTCGTTGTAATCAGCTCAAGTTCTGCTGCGCGACCCCCAGCCTGACTATCTGCCATCTGCCATCTGCTATCGGCTATTGGCGGTCGGCGGTCGGCGATCGCTGATCGGCTGTTGGCGATTGGCGATTGGCTATTGGCTATTCGGTCTGAGCCCGCCTCGCTAAACTTTGCCCAGGCCCATCACCGCGCATTGGCGCAAGACGGCAGCCGCCCCCTCAATCCTGAAAGGATTGCGTCACTCAGCCCAGCGTTGGACCGCCGGGGGCAAAGGGGCGGCGGTCCTACGCTGGGAAGGCGTCGGAGAATAACCATCAACTCTGAATGAGTTGCATCAGGCCCTTAGCCCATAGCGAGAATCGTCCGAAGGTGCCGTTGTCGGGCTGGGCATGGGCTTCGGGCACCCGCCACAACGGCAAGGATGCTCTGGCTCCAGACACCACTCGGCAATTCCCCGATCCTCTTATCACCCCAAGCGGCTGTTGCGGTGACAGCCTCAGTAACTTTGCGCTTATCGCCCTGGCTGCGGTGCTGTCGAGCTACGGGGTAACGGCGTCTCATCTGCCGCATGAACACGATTACCTGCCGGGTCGATGATCGTGGGAGTGAGAAAGACGAGCAGACTGCGCTTCTCGTTATTCTTGGAATCACTACGGAACAGGGGGCCGAACCCCGGCACGTTGCCAAGCACAGGCAAATGGCCCGTCATCGTGGCGATGCGCTCGGGCACCGGGGCTACCAGCACCACCGTCTGGCCATCCCGCACGTTGACTGTAGAAGCCCTGAGCTGTATTCGCACGCGGGGCACCGGCGGAGTGGCCCATTTCTCCTTGCCGTTGATATAAACAGCCATGGTGTTGGTTCGAGTATCAGCATACCCCAGGAATCCGAGCACTGTGGCGATCACCGGTAGATTGATGGTATTGCCGTCCTCCATCACTGTCGGAACCAGGTCCAAGGTCACTCCGAATTCCATCGGCTTAGTCGCATACGCAGAACTCTCGTCGTCGTTTGTGCTGGCTATCCCCGGGAACGTCAGCGCCTGTTCGCTAATGCCCTTAAAGACATTCTGGACGTAGGTAGCTTTGCATTGCACCTGCCGCCCGCTGTCCGCGCTGACCTTGGTATCGGCAAGGAATTCGGCTCCAATCCGCTGTTGGAGGGATTTAATGACCATTCGCATTTGCGGGTCGCTCAGGCTGCCGGCCTGCGTGAAGGGCGACATGCTGTTAGAGGAGTGGTCGGAACCCGCTTGCCGGCCGTTCGCACGTGCGCTCCCAAGCACGCTGCTCATATACCAGTCGTAACCCAGTGGTTTGGAGTCGTCTACCCAATCGTCCTCCGAGACTTCTACAAGCTTGCACTTGATGTTGATCTGCGGCGGCACGGTGTTCACCACTGGCGTCGGCGGCGGTAACTGACGGGTCAGCTCCTCGAACCACTTCATGGTAATAGGCTTGGCCTGAGCAATAGTTCTTGGTCGCTCATTCGAACCAGGGGCTACGACTGGTGCCACGAGATTGGCGGATTGGCGGATTCCGGAATCCTGATCCGGCGGCGCGTTCAGCATCTGAATCGCCGCCTCAATGATGTCGAGTTCCTGCATTGTGGCCCGGACCAGGAGCATGTCCTGGCGCTCGGCCCAAAAGAGATACTTCTCCGGGTTTCTTCTGGAATCCAAGTCCACGCCTGCCTCGGCCAGGAAGGCGCGCAAGGCTGGCACGATTGACTCCGAGCGGTTCGTCAAGGCGAGGCCCGTCGCAGCGCGCAGGCCATTGAGGAATGCGTTCGTGCCAACCTCATACCTGCGAGCATAGAGGGCGGGGGGCTCGCGTTCTTTGGGGGAGAATACGATTGCGTAATCCTCGATGGAGTACTTGATGGGCCGGTCAGCCGCTTTCACGATCGCATCCAGCACGTCCTGGAGCCTAATGTTGATGAGGGGCGGACTGAGCTTGATGGGCATGGCGCCTATGTCCTCGGGCGTAGGATCGAGGATGACAAGGAGATCGACGCCGTGCTTTTCCGGGTCGCGCTTCCTGGCCTCATCGGACAGCCGCTGCACCACTTCACGCAGCGATAGGCCATCGAAGGTGACCCGGTCCAGCCGGATGGTGTCGAGTTTAGCGATGATTGCCTGGCGGCCCTGGCCGGTATGAACAAGATTCGTGCGGGAGTAGCGATTGGGGACGGGTAGCGCCTTGCGCAGACCTCCGGTTGGTTTGTGCATGGCTTCCCTCACGAGTTTCAGATAGTGAGTGGCACGAATGTCTTGCGGGTCTTCTTTAAGAGCCTCGTCCAGATAAAGCTCCGCCTCCTCCAACCAACCCTGTTCGTAAAGGCGCTTGCCATCGTCAACCAGCCTGCTGACTCGGTGCTGGCTCAGGAGTTTCAGATAGTATGCGGCGGCCTGATTTTGCGGGTCTAGTTTGAGAGCCTCCTTGAGCTTAGCCTCTGCCGCAGTCGTTCGGCCCATCTCGTAAAGCAGCTTACCATCACGCACCAGCGTGTTGACCTTGAGCTTTCGGTCCAAGCGCAAGCCAGGACTGGACGAGTCATCGAACAAGGAGCCGTTGGTCACTACCTGGCTTTCAGGCAATTCGGGGACTGCTCTTGGCTCAGGCGGTGCCCCAAGCGGCACACCCAGGGTCGCAATCTCCCGCTCGACGATGTCCAGGTCCTCCATGGTCCCACGGACTAAGAGCATGCTTTGGCGGTCGTTCCAAAAGAGAGCCTTCCCTGGATTCTTGGTCGGATCCAAGTGCACACCCGCCTTCGCGAGGAAATTGACCAAGGCTGGCGCGACCTCCAACGGCCCGTACCCCCATGCGGTACCCGTCGCCGCACCCAGTCCTGCGAGAAATGTGTCTGGATCAACCTTGAAGGTGCGAACATAGAGGGGAGTTGCCTCGCGTCTTCTGGGCGAGAACACGATTGCGTTATCCTCGATGGCGTACTTGATGGGCTTGTCAGCCACCATCACGATCGCAACCAGGAGGTCCGCCAGCCGAATATTCGTTAGCGCCGGATTGATCTTGACGGCAACGGCACTCATATCCACCGGTTCTGTCGCAGTCGCCGGGACCAACTGCCCGTCCGGGCCAAGCGGCGTGGCCGCTGGTGTGCCCGAGCTGCCGCTGTCAACATCCTGGTTGACGAGGAAATTGATGCCGCCTTCCGGGTCACGCTTCTTGCTCTCCTCGACAAGGAAGCGCACCACTTCGCTCAACGGCAGCCCGTTGAAGGAAACGCTGTCGAACCTGATGCGGTCGAGCTTGGTGAGGATGGCCTGGTGGCCCTGGCTGGGACTGGACAGGCCATAAGACACCGAGCCGTTAGTCAGTACCTGGCTTGCAGCCGATCGGTGGGCTTCGGTCGGCGCAGGCGCTTCGCCCATCGGCACGGCCAAGGCTGCGAAGCCGAGCACGGCGAGGGCTGAGCCAAGGGTCAGACCCGCTTTGCGCGGCGGGTGGAAATCCAAGAGCCGCTCGATACGCTGACGCAGGGAACTGCGGGATTCGAGGATGCCCACCAGGCCCAGGCTCGCCAGCGGGCGTCGCAGGGACAGCTTGGCCACCTCCAGCAACGTTGGCGCGTAGGTCTCGGCCTCCTCATTGAGCGCCAGCATCACCGCATCGTCCACGGCTTCCTCGCGCACCCCACGGATGCGGGCGTTGGCGAGCCAGAGCAGCGGGTGCCACCAATAGAGAATCTGCACCAGCGCCTGGAGGCAGTTGACCCATACGTCTCCCCGGCGCAGGTGGACCAGCTCGTGCAGCAGCACGGCGCGCAGTTGCGCGGGCGGAAGGCGGTCGGCCAGCGAGCGCGGCAACAAGATCACCGGGCGGAACAGGCCGCAGACGGCTGGGGACTGAGGGCGGTCGGTCAGCCTGATCCGGGCCGCGCGTTGCCCTTCGGGCAAGAGTTCCCCAAGCCAAGCCGGAGCCACAGCCGCTCTGCGGGCGTCACGGGCGACCTGATACCAGCGCACGAGCATCCACACCAATAGTCCGAGGCTGACGGTAGCCGTGAGGATGAGTGCCCAGCCGGACGTCGAGAGGTGTGGCCGGTATGGTGGCAAAGGGACGGCGGGCGTCACGACGGTGAGCGGCGTGGGCTGGTCGTCGGTGCTGTAGGTCACGACCACGGGGATTGGGCGAGATTGTGCCGGCGCAAGCTTCGCCGGGCGCAGCCACCAACCGGGGCCGGTCGGAAAGGCAAGCGATGGCGGGAGCAGCACCTTTACCACCACAATCAGCCACAAGGCGTAGCGCACCGCCGCACGCACCTTCTTTCTCAGGACCAGGTCCAGAGCGAACAATACTCCGATCAGCAGGCTGGACTGCCAGAGCATCGGCCACGCGAAACCTAGGGCGTGGTCTGCCCAAACGTTCAGGTTGTCGAGCAGCGAGTTCATATTGTGGGTTGGTAAATGTGGCGGTTCAGCCCTGCTTTGCCCCTTTCTTCCTGGCCTTGATCAGCGATTCCAACTCCGCCAGCTCTGCCGCCGAGAACTTGCCGCTGTCCAGCAGGCACTGGACCATCGGCGTCAGGGCCCCGTTGAAGGCATGTTTGAGGGCGTAGAATAGCTCCCCGCGCTGTGCCTGTTCGCGGGTCACCGCCGACCCGAAAACGGTAGGGTGGTATCCCCGGTCGGCGGTGAGCAGGCCTTTGGCCACCATGCGGTCCATGACCGTGCGCACGGTAGAGTAGGTCCACGCCGTTTGCCGGCGCACCCTTTGGTGGATTATCGGCGCGGTGCAGGGCTCGGTATCCCAAACGGCTTTGATGATCGTCCACTCCGCTTCGGTCAGTTCGGTGTTGGATTTTGGCATAGCACTTTGATAACTGGCGCCCAATATCTCCACATTTGTAGAAGCTGTCAATATACTATTTACAACAATAAATATCGGCCTTGCTCCGGCTGATCGCGAGCTGCTTGACCGGGGGCAAGTATGGTTGATCTTCACGCCCGTTTGAGGTAAGCTGGGCCATGCGGTCAGGGAAGGTAGGTGCTCGGAGCGTCGAGACCCATATGGGCCAAAAGCCGGGCAACTCCTCCAGCCGCCAACACAGTGAATAGCACCTTATGAAGATTCTCTCTGAACCCAGCAGCGGCAAGATCCGCAATGAAGTCGCCTACGTCAGCCGTTACGGACAGTGCCGGCGCGCATACGTCATCCCCAAGAACACCTGGTCCCCCGCCCGCGACCACATGCGCGACTCCTTTGGCCGCCTCTCGCGCATCTGGAGCCAGTCCCTGACCGAAGCCCAGCGTGTCGCCTGGTGCGAGGCCGGCCCCAAAGTCCAGAGCGCCAAGCGTCTCGGCAAATCCGGCCCCCTGACCGGCCAGCAGCATTTCCAAGGCATCAACAGTGCCCGCGCCCGCCTCGGTTTGGAGATGCTGTTACTACCTCCCGCCCCCGTGGTCTTCGGCCCCAACCCCGTCGGCCAACTGGTCATCACCAATGACGACAACGGCGTCCATCTGCTCCTGAACATTTCCGGCCCCGTTACCGAATACATCATGGTCTTCGGCCAGGCACCCTGTAGCTCCGGCCGACGAAAGCGGCGCAACGTCTCCTACCTGGGCCTGGTCTCCGCCGCGCAAGCTGGCCTGAGCGACATCACAGATCTCTACGTCGCCCGCTATGGCGAGCCTGCGGCAGGGCAGAGGGTCTTTATCGTCACCCGCCAGCAAAAGGACGGCTGGGAAGGTTTCGATCAGGAAACCCACGAAATCGTCCCGGACAAACCGTCAGCCCAGCAATCCGCCGCCACCGGAGCTTTACCGTTACCGGTGCCTATGCACAAGGGATGTACAAGGGATGCTCAAGGGATTAGTGCGCCACCAGTTCAGGATTCGCCAAGAATCGGGAATGGAGAAGTAGTGGCGCAGGCGTCCCAGCTTGCGAGTGAGCCGAGCGTCCGCCACCCGGCGGGAATCCGAGTCTTACCGGCTGCGGAAGCCAAGTCGGCGGCATCCGGGGAGGTGGGGCAGGAGGCGAGCACGTTGGTGCTGCAAGAACCTTCTGAACGCTGTGTGCCAGCCGCACCCCGTCCTGTTACAACCTGGAAATCATCGCGCTCGACGGGGTGCCGGGATTGGCTCATTGAGGAATGGCCTATCTTATCCAGAGGCTCAGGGGTGCTGGTGCGAGAGCAGAGGATTCGTTCAACTCCAGGCCACGAACGCGTTGACCGGGGAATGACGTTCGAGCAGCTTTTGGCTCATGTCGCAATTGAAGTTCTGGCTGGCGTCCCTGCTGCTGGTTTGCGGGGGGACGGGCGCCGTTTTGGGCGGTGAGCCGGATTACCCGAAGCCGGTCTCGCGTTCTGTCCGCAACATAGAAGGCTGGACCGTGCGAGTGGATGACCGCTTGTTGGCTCCAACCAACGACGTGCTCGGCGCCCGGGCACTGAAGCTGCTCGAAGCGAAGCTGGCGGACATCACGTATGTGGTGCCCGAGGATAAACTCGCAAAACTGCGAGCGGTGCCCATTGTGCTGGACCTGACCCACGGCCGGCTGCGAGCGATGCAATACCACCCCAGCCCGGGCTGGCTTGCGGAGCATGGTTATGATACGAACCTGGCCAAATGCGTCCACATCTGTGATGCGGCTGATTTCGTCCGGGCGCGCCAGATCAATGAGCAGCCGTGGGTGGTGCTCCACGAACTGGCCCATGCGTATCACGACCAGGTCCTTGGCTTTGACGAGCCGCGCATCCGGGAAGCCTACCAGCGCTATCAGGCCAGCGGTCATGGGGAGAAGGTCCTGCGTTACGACGGCGCCCGTATCCGCCACTACGCACTGACTGACCAAAAGGAATTCTTCGCAGAGATGACCGAGGTCTATTTCGGCCTGAATGACTTCTTCCCCTTTAACCGCGCCGAACTAATGACCGCCGAGCCGGACATATTCGAGCTGATGCGAGCGGTCTGGGGTCCGCCAGGGACAAATGCCCAGGCGACCTCCCGGCCGGGCAATTGATGTGAGCCTCATCAGGTCGGCTGCTACTATTTGACTGGCCGACGGTCTTGGTGCTTTATTGGGATCGAACTTTGCTCTCAAACACGACTAAACCTTTCCTCATGAATAGACGTCATTTTCTAGCTGGGGTCTTGGCTGCCCTGGTGCTGGCACTGGGTTGCCGGACTGTTAACGCGGATCCCAAGGTCGTCCACCTCGTCAACAGCCGGAATCAATCGGCCACCATAGTCCTTCCTGGCGCCACGAACTCTCTGAAGGTCATGCATATCACCGATACCCACATCAGCGTCAGGGTAGATCAGGAGTCTGAGATGATGAAGTACACCGAGAGGATGCATAAGGCGTACACCGGCACCCGGCGGCATTTCAGCCAGGATGTGAGCAAAACCACCTTTCAATACCTGGACGATGTGCTTCAGAGGGCGAAGAAAGAGCACGTCGAACTGCTGCTGCTCACAGGCGATATCGTCAACTTCCCCTCGCCTGCTTCAGTGGAATACGTGTGCGAGAGATTGAAGAAGACCGGCATCCCCTGGCTGTATATTGCCGGCAACCACGACTGGCACTACGAGGGGCTGCCGGGAACCCCGGAGTCCTTGAGGAGCACCTGGATCGAAAAGAGCCTCTTGCCTTTATACCAGGGCCGGAATCCGCTCTTCTATTCTGAGGTTATCCAGGGGATCAACTTCGTTGGCATCGACAATTCGACCATGCAGGTTAGCCAGCAGCAGACTGAATTCCTAAAAGCGCAACTGGCTCGCCCCGAGCCAATCATCCTGCTCAGCCATATTCCTTACCGTTTCAGCGAGGAGGGCAAGAACCGTGAAATGGCAGCTTTTGCTGACACTCTGTCCGCTAACTCCAGCAAGGTAATCGCGATATTTGCGGGTCATATCCATCAGTCCACTTTTTCCTTCATCGGGAACATGTGCCAGTACACCTCCCAGGCGTGCTTTGACGGAGCCAGCTTTGTAGCTGAGATCAAACCGGCTCCGGCGGCAACCACTGCGACCAGCAAATAGAATCCGGTCGATTACCTGCTTCAGGTCGCCAACCCGTTCGAAGTCTGGTACACGACGGCTGACCGGAAGCTGGAGCACTGCTGGGCAGAGTTCCTGGAAGTCGCCCCCCGCTTTCGCGTGCCGATTCCCAGGTTTGGCGCGTCCGACTATCACCGAAGCGGGCGAAGCCATCTTTTCCACTCGAAGCGCCGCCCCTCATTCCACTGGTTTCAACAGCAGATCAGGGAACGATTCGAGGGTGTGGAACTTGAGCAATTACAGGTTTACCCCGTAGCGAGACCCTTGGACCGGTGTACTCATATAATACATTATAGCAGTTAATGTTAGACACATTCCTTGTCTGTCTAATAATACCCCATGCGTGACACCTGGGCAGCGAGTTCCCGTATGAGACAATTCAAGGCAAAGCTGCCCCGAGCGGTCTCTGGCAACTCATGGCCGGTCGGGCTGCGAATAGGCGGAAATGCTCGCGTAATGAAGCCTCAGCGGACTTCGGCAACACGCTCCCCCCCCCCCATCAGGCGGCCTCAGGCGGCAAGCCAAAACGCCGCAGGGTTTTCTACCGAGTCGTTCCGCGATCTTATGATCAATATATGTAAAGCTTTTGGCAGATTTGGGTGAGCGGCATGGAGCGCAATAAGCTTAGGATGGCAAGCAGAGGCAATGACGCCTCGAACAATAAACTGCCATAATTATGAAAAGAAGTAATCGCACCCAAAGCGTCCCTTGGATCTCCGGTTTGACCGCCGGCCTGCTACTGACGGCGGTTTGGGCCAACCCCGGTCAGGCGTACAATTCTTACGGTGACGGCTGCAGCGCAACTGGCTGCCACGGCGACTTCCGCAGCTCGACCTCGCCAAAAGGCACGGTGTTTCCTGGAGGCAAGAACCACGAGATGCACCGGGACTCCGCGGCCATGGCCACAGACTGCGAGCTCTGCCATACCAGCCCCGATCGCACCCCTGTTTACACTGGCTCGTCGGACGGCGTAGGCACTGTTACCGGCTTGGGTTGCTCGGGCTGCCACGTGGGCCCCGGGCTGCGCAAGCACCATGCAACAAAGGGTGTCACCGCCTGTTATAGCGGCGGCGCCGGCTGCCATGGTGATGGAACCACCGAGACAGCGTCAGCGGAGAATGTGATCAGCCCGCCTTACTACGGAAACGGTTATACCCTGGCCAACAATCCCCGCAATACTGCGCAGGTGGCCAATACCAATGAGAACTGGTCCATGGGCGACTTTGTGGGCCTGGATAACGATGGCAACGGTCTCGCTGACTTGGCGGACTACACCGTTGGCCCGTTCCGCCTCCTGAGCGTGGTCCCGGAAGGGAGCAATCTCCGCGTCACTTGGCTGACTGCTGGCGGACGCACCAACACGGTGCAAGCGGCCGGCAACGTTTCTGGAACATACACGAACTTGAGTTCTGGCACTAAGATACTGGGGGTGGGCCTCGTCACCACCAACTACCTCGAAGTGGGCGGGGCAACGAAGGGCTCCCACTTCTTCCGGCTCAAGTCGCAATACCCGTAAGCTGAGCCTGTGCTGTGCTTGCCGGCCGGGGGACATGCCTCCAGCCGGCGTGGCTTCAGATGAATCGCTTGGGCCGTGAGCCGGATGACGCTGCTGTGAGCCACCAGCTCAGTACCGCAGCCGCCGCGCAATCAGTTCCGCGGCTCCAAAGTCCAGCTGCTGGACTGGCCGACAATCAAAGCGAAGAGCGGGCAGGCGCTCAGGAGAACGCCTGCCTGCTGTGAAGCCGGCCTTGGTTAATTCCGTCCCGTACCGAGACCTGGAGGGTCGCCGGGCGGGACGCCCAGTTTACTCACAGGCAGGGATGCCTGCGCGACTTCGTCAGGCCGAAGCCGGGACGATGCCCTAGAAGGTCGCGGACAGGCTTTCCCACCCGTCCACCAACTGGTTGATCTGGATGTGCACCCTCTTGCCGACCGGCGGCTTGCCAGTCTCTGATTACTAACTACCGATCACTGACCACCGCCCTCACCCGGAGCCTCTAGCTCCGGCCAGACAGGCCCAGTGAGCAAACCGGCCCGCCGCCACCACAAAATCTGACACTTCGGATTCCTCAGCCTGTCCAGCCTATGTGGCGCTCAATGCCGCCCCCCACCATGTCCGCCTCCACCCGAGAAGCCACCTCCAGAAAAGCCGCCTCCGTGCGAAGCTCCGGAAAATCCGCCGCGACCACCGCCAGAGTAGCCGCCAGAACCACCTCCGGAAGCCCCTCCGTAGCCGCCGCCAGAGTAGCCCCGAGAGGCACCCGAGCTCCCGGAAAAGTTGTTACCTGAGTAGCCGCTTCGCCCAGCGAAGCTTCCGCCAGAAGACCTACCAGCCCCGTTCATCGCGTAGCTGGATGAGTAGCTCCGGGCTCCGCTCCCTGCCGAGGTAGATGAGGATCGTGATCCCGGTGCAAACGATTGGCTCGCTCCGGCCCGATTAGCACCCGACCAGCTTGAATACTGACCTGCACCCTGCCGGGCTACCGACTGGCCAGCCCCGGCGGCAGACCGCGTGGAAGTGGACCTTGCTGGTTGAGCCCCGGCCGTTTGACGTGCCCAAGACGAAGTTGTTCCTGCCGAGCTCGTACGGCTCGCTCCAGCGGCTGTTCCCGCGGGGGAGTATCTCGTTGCCTGCGCACCAGATTGACGCCCCCAAGCGGCAGTTGATCCGCCCGAATGTCCTGCTGCGGCCATAGTCCCACCGTGTCCGCCAGCCTGTCCGGCTCCACCAGGCCGACCACCCGGAGGTCTTCCGCCTGACCCGGCATTCCCACCTGCGTATCCGCCGGAATGGGGTGCCCCGGGAGGACGCCCGCCGGCCTGTCCATTCTGATAGCCATTCCCGCGATAACCGTTGCCATTGCCATGGTAACCATTGCCATTGCCGCGATAACCGTTGCCATTGCCGTGGTAGCCATTGCCATTGCCATTGCCACAGGCATAATACCCATTGCCGTGGCAGCCATTGCCGTACCAGGAGCCGCAGTAAGAGTAGCCGCCCCAGCCACATCCTCCCCAACCCCAACCACCCCAGCCCCAGCAACCGGCAAAACCCCAGCCGAACCCCCAACCCAGACCAAAGCCGGAGTATAGGTCTCCATAATACGGAGCATAGCTGTATGGAGGATAATACGGAGCACTGAAGTCATAATAGACTGGCTCGGGGGCAGTCAGAACCAAGGGGTCACTCATGTACGAGGGAGCGGCAGCCACCAGCTCTGTTTGTGCTGGCGCCTGCTCAGCTTGAGCCGTTGCCGGCGCGCTGGTCGGGGGCTCTGCTGCCGATGGAGAGCCTGACTGTGCGTTCATCAACGCCACCAGAACGCCATCAGACAGCCCCTTCGCGCGAAGGTCGATGATCTCGGAGGCAGTCAGGTGAGCGCCGGGGGAGTTGTGAATAAAGGCGATGATGATGTTCTCCTCCACCTTGGCCTGTGAAAGCCTGAGGACATCGGCGACGACCGGCGACGGGGTGGCTGGTGCGAACTGACCGAACCCGTTGCTGGCGCACAACGAAAACCCCAGTAAGGCTACAAGCATCGCTCTCATATTCTTCAGTATAGGACAAAAACGATCAATTGTCACTTATGTTTAGACGGCTTCTGCCGCCTCGCATTCATTCATTTGTTCAGCGCGGCGGCGATGGGCGGATTCCATCTCGAGGTGCATCCCTAAAACCACCCCAAAGCGTCTTAGTCTCCAAACCTTTCGGGGCGCATTGCCTTCTTTCCACCCTATATTGGGGGCCACGTTTGCTATAAACATGCCGTCCCTACGGGACTGGCTGCGGCACTTTAAGCCGGTAGAAACGCTCGCGGCGGGCAGCGTGAGTTGTAAACCGAGTTGGTAAGCAGGGGCGGCGTGGATTCGGGCTGCCAGATGACGCCGGGGAAGATCGGCGCTGGACGGTCAATGCAACACGCGTCCACCGCGCCGGGGGGGGGGGGGCACTCAGGCGAAGCCGGGGTGAGTTGGGCGCGAAGGTCTCGATTGTTCCTCGATTGTTGCTCGATTGTTGCTCGATTGTTCCTCGGTTGCTGCTTCCCTTCTTCCCGGCGAATCGAATTGTCTCGCCTGCCAGCGGGTAGATGGATTACTGGAAAGCTCATGCATAAGCCGCTTCTGAAACACCTTATTCTCTTTTCTCTGGGGCTGATCTCGCTGTGCTGCCGAACCTGTGTCGTGGGGCAAGCCTCTGCGGCTGCCAGCCCGCCCGATGCCTCGTCACCTCAATACCTGGGGGACCGCCCGGAACTGATTCTTTCGTCGAGCCAGGCTTGGGGTGAGTTGGGCTTGAATGTGGCGGCTCATGCATCGGATAAATCCGGGTTGCCGCTGCAGATCGGCGAGAAGATCTACGCCAAGGGACTGGGCCATCACGCTAATGGCTCGATCGAGGTGCTGCTGGAAGGTGAGTATGCCGGCTTCGACGCAGAATTGGGAATCCAGCCTTGTGGCGCAGGTGGCAGCGTGATCTTCCGCGTCATTGTGGACGGGGAGCGACGTTTCGATAGCGGCATCCTGTGGGCTACGAACGCGCCGAAAGCCGTGCATGTTAACCTCGCCGGGGCGCAGGAATTGCGCCTCGAAGCGAGCGACGCAGGCGACGGCATCGCCTGTGACATGGCCAACTGGGCTAATGCGCGATTGACGCCATCGGGCGTGGCCGCTCGTCACGAAGTGAAACCGTCGGTGGACATCGCCCCCTTTGCGCGGGTGGTAACCTGGGACCCGAACCGCGCCGACGGGGCGCGCACGACCCGCCTCGAGGAGTTCCGCGCGGAGGACCTTTTCCTGGAAGCCAACGTGCCCGCGCAGCCGGACGGAACCTACCGAGTGCCCGCGAGCACTAACAAGCTGGGCTGCATCGGGCTCCAATGGCTGAATCGCCGCGCGATCAAGGAACTGGCGCTGGAGTTTCCCGCTGGAGCACAGGTCCCCGCAGCCGCCGCCGTTCAGGCCCAGGGGTGGTTCGGCGAATCGGCGTGGCAAGGCGGTTGGAAGCCGCTGTCGGGCGAGATCGAGGCTGCCGGCAATCGCCTGGTCTTCCGTCTCTCGCCTAAAGCCGGGGTCGTGCAAACGCAGAAGGTCCGCTGGATTTTCCCCGCTACTGGGCAGACGGTCGTGCGCGGTTTGTCTGCCTTCGCGCGTTCGCGTTGGCAGACCGTGAAGCTGCTCGTCGAAGCCGAGAAGCCGGCCAAGGGCGCGAGCTGTGAGTTGGCGGTCTATAACGGCGAATTCCTCACAGATAGTAGCAGCCAACGTAAGGAGGCTCTGACTGAAAACTCGGCCTCCCAAGGTGTGCTTCCCGTAATTCTGCACCCGGACCTGACGCGCCCGCTGCACTTGACCGTCCGCGCCAGTCGCACGTCCACGTTCAAGTCCGACCCGACGGTGCTGCAGTTTCGCCTGCCGAGCGGCGCGTTCGGTGTGGCAATCGCGGACGTGCTGACGAATGAGTGTGTTTACCTGCCCGACTATGGCGTATTCGTTACGCGCGACCCGGCGCCGATTACGCTCGCGGCGTATAAGCAGAAGATCGCCGGCCGCAAAACCATCCTGCAACAGGTGCGCGAGATGCCGGACCAGACGTTGGCGCAATCCATGGCCCGGACGCATCACGAGGCCCAGCGCGAAGGTCCGGTCATGCTCTCCCTGGCCTGCGACAACGCCAAATACGTGGTCGAGCGCGATGGCACCCTGCGTTTTCAGGCGACAACGAACCTGACGGACGACTGGTTCGCGACTGCAGGCGGCATTCATCCGCAGTTCGGCAATGGCCAGCCCGGCGCGCTCTCACGCCGCCTTGATGGGGACTGGCTGCCGATCCCGGTCATCACTACCTCGAACAACGGCGTGTTCTACACCCAGAGGACGTTCGTGGCACCTGCCGACGAGGCGGGCAGCAATCCAGCCCGACTAAACCGCCGCTCCATCTGTGTCGCCGAGTTCACCGTTACCAACACGATGGCCGAGCCGGCGGAGGCCTCGGTTACCTTGAATTTCCTGACGGACAGCAAGCAGAAGAAGCCCGCGAGCCTGGCGAGTTGCGCGGGCGGCTACTGCGCGGCGGATGAAGCAGGCCCGTTGGCCCTGGCCGCTACAGACACCGCGGCACCGCTCAACGTCTCGGTGAAAGGCAGTGAACTGAAGCTGAATGGGACGCTGCCCGCTCACGCGTCTGCTTCTTTCGCTGTGCTGCTGCCAACTCAACGCACCGATCTGTCGGCGCTGCCCGCCCCTGCCCGGCTTCGCGCAGAGACCGAAGCTTACTGGAACGCGGTGCTCGCGCCCGCGACGCAGGTGGAGACACCCGATCCGCTGCTCAATAATGTGATTCGGTCCTCGCAGGTGCGCTGTCTGATCGCTGCACGCAATGAAGCCGACGGCGCACGCGTCGCGCCGTGGATCGCGGCCATGAGCTACGGCCCGCTGGAGAGCGAGGCGCACTCGGTCGTCCGCGGCATGGACTTCATGGGGCACGGCGATTTCGCGCGGCGGGGGCTGGACTTCTTCATCCACCGCTATAATACCAACGGCTTCCTCACCACTGGCTACACAACATTTGGCACGGCGTGGCATCTCTGGACACTCGGCGAGCATTACCAGCTCTGCCGCGACACCAACTGGCTGCGGCACGCAGCGCCCGAGATCGAGCGAGTAGCCGAGTGGATTGTGAGACAGACGGAGAAGACGAAACGGAGCGCGGCTGGCTCTGGCCAGCAGAGCCAGCTGCACGCGAATTCGGATGCGGCGTTCCCCCTCACCCCGGCCCTCTCCCCCAAGGAGAGGGAGGAACATCGCCAGTCCGTTCGCAAATCCGAGGCATCGCGGTTAGTCGAAAGACATCCGTCGGCACTCCCTCTCCCCAAGGGAGAGGGCCGGGGTGAGGGGGAACAGCGCGTTGGTCTTGGTGAATCGGTCCGCGCGCCAGCCGGGCCGGAATATGGGCTGATGCCACCCGGCGTGATGGCGGATTGGAACTCGTTCGCCTACCACTACGCCATGAACGCTTACTATTTCGCGGCCCTGCGCGAGGCAGGCTCCGCCTTGTCCGATCTGGCCACTTCCAACAGCAGCCGGCGTCAGGATGCCCTGGCAGACATCGCCGTGCTACGCACCTCACTTTCCGCATTGAGCGGTGCCGCAGAGCTCCGTGCGAACATTCTCCGCGCCTACCAATGGACGCAGGGCCAGGCCCCTGCACTGCCGCTGCGCAACGGCACCTGGATTCCGCACTACCCGTCGCAGGTGCATAGCCCGGGCAAGCTGGGCGACTTCTTCCCCGGCCAGGACGGCGGCCGAAGCTGGTGCTACGATGTTGAGATCGGCGCCCATCAACTCATCCCCACGGGTGTATTCGATCCGCACGACCGTGAGGTCGATCGAATAATGGACCACATGGAAGATGTGCAATTCCTCTCTGACGGCTGGTTCGACTATCCCGCCACAATGAACGAGAAGGACTGGTTCAACCTCGGCGGCTTCTCCAAGGTGCAGCCCTACTACACGCGCAACTGCGAGGTTTACGCCTTGCGGGACGACGTGAAGCCGTTTGTCCGTTCCTACTTCAACACCATCGCCGCGATGCTCAACCCCGAGGTGCTGTCGCTCTGGGAGCATTTCAACCATTCCGGCGCGTGGGACAAGACGCACGAGACGGGCTATTTCCTGCATCAGACGCGCACCATGCTCGTGACGGAACGCGGCGACCAGCTTTGGCTCGCGCCATTCATCACCAGCAACTGGCTCAAGGACGGACAGAAGCTGAGCGTGAGCAACGCGCCGACCCGGTTCGGTCCGGTGAGCTACCAGATCGAATCCCATCTTGCTGAGGGGTATATCCGGGCGAGAATTCTTCCGCCTGTGCGTCAGGCCCCGAGCCGGATTGTGCTGCGCCTGCGGAATCCCGAAGGCAGCCCGATCCGCTCGGTCCGCGTCAACGGCAAGCAGCATTCGGACTTCGACAAGACCGCAGGGCTGGTGCGCCTAAAGGGGTCCGTGGAGGCGCTGGACTTGGAAGTAAGGTTCCGGCGGTAAGAAACGCCGCACCTTTGCA
>SESF01013411.1_pt1 | contig 22919 bp, 17 predicted proteins | sample 3171521 | NCBI WGS metagenome assembly SESF01 (sample SAMN10866945, study PRJNA518727) | freshwater metagenome | biome: subpolar coniferous forest; feature: holomictic lake; material: water; isolation source: holomictic Lake 227, 6 m and 8 m depth | place: Canada: near Kenora, Ontario | collected...
AACTTTTGTAAGTGAGTTATTTACTGAAGATGTAGTACTGTTTGCAGCAAAACCATTAGTCAACACTCCGGATACAGAAAAACTTGTATTGCTGGAACCCAATGACATAGAACCACGGTCGGTTAAAGTATGTTGAGTGCCCATTGCACCCAATCCCCAGTAACATCCCATATTTCCGCCACCATCCCAGTCATCTTCCTGATAAATGCAATAATCAGTTATGGGTGTTGACTTTGCCAACTGAACATCATAAAAGTTTGAGGTATAGGTTCCATCAGTCATAGTAACATTCATTCTATCGACAGCAGTCAGCGTCATAGTAAATGTAAAATTCTTCCAAGTTGGTGATTGATTACCACCAAATGATGCCGTTACAGTTGTTCCACCGTTTGATTTCACGGTCCATTTACCTGCCCAAGAAGCCCCTTCAGGATACAAGGGTCCTGGCAAATATACAGATAAAGCATAATTATTTTCTCTGTCAGCATAACTTGCGGTTGCTGATGGTGAGGATAAAAGTGAAAACCCAATCATTCCATAAGGCCTTGTTGCCGATACAGTAACTACAAACTGGTCTCCGATTTGCAGACTTCGGTCGCACGTACTTCCGACCGATCCATCTTGTCTGAATTTTCTCCAACTTACCACTTGTTTTGGAGAAGATGCATGGGCAGTCATTCCTACCTGATAGGAACCATTATCACCAAAAGTTCCACCATTATTGCTGGTAGCATAATAATTAGCAATACGCTGTGCATAAGTTACAGTGGTTTGCGCGTTGGTATTTATTATCAACCCAAACAACATAAAAAGTCCAAAGAGTATTCTTGTATTAATTAAAAGTTGCTGTTGTATGATTTTTTTTGTTTTCATAATCACATTTTTTTGATTGAACGAACTAATTTGATTAGAGTATAAGGCATTATTGACTGTGTTTAATACAATAACAGGCACATGAATAGATAACTTAATTAACTGCTAAGCTTAATTGAAGGAGAAACCAGACTGTAATCCGATTTCTTTTTTATAAAAGAAAGATGACATGAAAATTAACTCCCACTGGATTAGGTTGGAGTTAATTTGGGTTTTAGTTTTTGATAAATTTGAAAGTTTTATTATCAGCTTTCAAAAGGTATATTCCTTTGTTGAGGGTAGAAACAGGGATAATTCCACTTTCAGAATTCCCGGCTAATACTGAAGCTCCTGCCACATTAAAAATCTGGAAATTGAAATTGCAGGTGTTTTCTACTTTTAGTTTATCAGTAACAACATTTGATAGCAGAGAAGGAAATTCCTGATTAGCCGGAGATACACTTGTGGCTGTATTTGTTGCAATGCTGATAGCTAAGGTGTTGGTGTTAACTGTAACTTTATAGTTTCCAGTAGAAGGAACAGACCATTGAACATCAGCACCACCCAAATTCATCAACACGTCGGAAGTTTTTACATAGAAATTCTGACTAAAATCACCTTTTGAGGTTGCGAACTTGAAGCTTCCAGAGCTAACTAATGCTCCTATATAGGTATATTCCCAGGGATTGCCTGTTGTTTTTGTAAGTTCAGGAGCAGTAGCCAAACTCCAACCATTTGCTGTAGCACTTCCAATAATAAACAATCTGTTCACTTTTATTGGAATTGTTTCAACCATTGGCTGGATATTCACTGTCAGTGCAGTTAAATCTATGGTTATTGAGTAGTTTCCTGCTGTTTGAATGTTTAACTTAGTATCAGTGGCAGCAAGTGCTCCGGTATATCCGGTTGAAGGCATGGCTGTACCATCTACTGTAGGTCCCCAACAGGGAGACCACCCTGCATTGGTTGAGAATTTTAATTGACCAACACTTAAATAACCGTTAAATGTATATTTGGTTAAATTTGTATTGTCCTGTTTCATCATTACAGGACCATACTGACTCCAACTATTTATAGCAGCCGGACCACAAAGGCCAACATTGTCACTCTGAGCAAGCATTTTGCTCGAAAAAATTACACTAATGCATACGAGCATTGTTACACGAAAAAGTAAATTTGTTTTCATTGGAATTTGAATTAAATTGGTTTAAAAATTGATTATTTTTTAATTGTTATTTAGGTTGGATTGCCATACCGAAATATAGCAATCCATATTTTGGTTTTTATCATTATTGTTTTACAAAACTAAGTGACAGAGTTTCGAGATTTGCCGTGATTACATAATTACCTGCCGTGCTAATTGTCCACTTTTTATCATCCGCTTGTCCGCCAATATGTCGATACATGTGGGTATCGTCGGTACGCATATACATATCCTGTCCCCAATCTGAATTCCGGTTTACAGGGAATTTAAATCCGCCGACTAGCATTGGTCCTGTATAACTAAATATGCAGCCATCTGTATCATCTTCAGTCATTTGAAGGGCACTGGTGATGGTCCAGCCAATCGGTGTTGCATCTCCTACCATATATAATTTTTCCCGATAAATTGCCAGAGTATTATCCTGCTGATTCAGCGTAACAGTGTAAAATCCTTTTTTGGGAATAGTCCATTGGTCATCACCGGCAGTTCCACCCTGGTGTGTATAAAAATGTGTATCATCAATACGCATAAACATATCCTGATTGCCAGCAGCGTTGGTATTGACTGGAAATTTGAAACTGCCCGCTTTCAACACACCTTGATAACTGAATACAAACGGATTGGTCGTACTCTGTGTAAGTTTGGTTGCTTTTGTTAAGTCTGATCCGTTTGGTGAAGCCGTTCCACTAATATAAACCTCACTGTATGCCGGATAATTGATTTTTGTAACCGAAGCTGTGAGGTCAAGCAAGCTGATTTCCACCCGGTAAACACCGCTCGATTTAATTATAAACAGGTTATTTGCTTGTCCGGCATCGGTACGATATACTATTTTGGTTGTGTCTGCACCCATGTTATAGGATGGAATTTCCTGTCCTTTGGTAGTTATGAATTTCAAAGTTCCTACATTGAGCATTCCCTGATACACAAAAACAGTTGGGTCAGTTTGTGGAATCAGTTGGAAAGCGTTATTTAGGTCGGTACCTTTGGGCGAAGCAGTTCCATACAGGTAAAGCGTTTTGCTTACCGGTTGATAGGGAGTGGCTTTCAGGCTGATGTTTGTTGATGTTTCGCTGCTTTGAGGGCTGGAATAAATAGTAGAAATTACACGGACTTCCAGTTCCGCTGCTGTTCCGGGAGCACAATTCCAGTGACTGAGTAAACTATCGTTCAGTTCTTCCACCGTAAAGCTGCGCGAATATATCCCTTTTCCCAAATTCAGACTAAGTGCTTTCGAAAAGTTATTTCCCTTTATATCCAGTTGAAGACTGTACGAAATTGATGCACCAGTACCGTTATTTGTACCGGTTGTCCAACTGAAATTCAATGCAGTTGTGGTTAGACTATTTTTCTGACTAAGTACAAGTTCCGATTTAGTTGCACTTACTGCCAACTGACCGGCTTTTGCTACATCATTTGGCAAGTTTTGCTCACAGGATGTAAAAAGGACTGTTGTCAGTAAGCATACCAGTAAAAAAACACTGTATATTTTTATTTTTTTCATCTCTTCAATTATGAATTTTGCATTATGAATGTTGAATTGCATTAATATCCCGGATTCTGAGTCAGGTTCGGATTTGCATCACGTTCTTTCTGTGGAACAGGGAAAAGCAGGTATTTGGAGCTCATGTTAGATTTTCCAATTGAATGGAGAAAATCGATACCATATTGTCCTCCTTTTACACGAATCAAATCAAACCAGCGTTGACCTTCGAAAGCAAGCTCCATGCGGCGTTCATGCAAAATCTTATCACGCAAATCGCTTTGATTTAATCCGGTAATACTCAATAATCCGGCACGGACACGTACTTTATTGAGTGTGGCATTAGCATCGGTGGCAAGTAACTGAGCATCGTTGTTGCGACCAAGTTCATTCAGAGCTTCGGCTTTCATAAGCAATACGTCGGCATAACGCAACACCGGGAAATTCATCGGGCTGTTGTCATAAGTAAGGTAGACCGAAGTAGGAACTAAAAATTTACGCAGATTATAACCGGTTGTGGAATAAGAGTTTTGATAATCCAAGCCATCAAATTTTGGACAACCCTGATATAAAATGGTTCCGTCTTTTCTTAAATCACCACTTTCATAAGCACTTACAAACTCTTTAGTCGGTTGATTCCAACCCCAGCCACCTGCTACCATATTTGATCCACGTGGACCTGTAAAAGTACTTAACCATGAAGACTGGTTTTCGTTACTCCAGAAATCACCTCCGGTTACCTTCCCAAAATATTGTACTTCAAAAAGTGATTCAGTACAATTTTCTTTCGTAGGATTAAAATTATCGCTATAGTTAGTATTGAGTGTGTATCCCAAATTTTTCACGGAATCGCAGAGACTGATAACCCGTTGATAATTACCCAGTGTTAGCTCCACTTTTGCCAATATGCCTTCTGCTGAACCTTTGGAAGCTCTACCAATATCAGATCCGGAATATTGTTCTCTTTCAGGTAGCAAATTGATTGCTGCAGTAAGGTCTGATTCAATTTGCTTATAAACAATTGCTTTGGCTGTTCTGACTGGACGCAAATCATCACCGGAGGTAACGGGAAGTAACACTAAGGGTACATCTCCAAAAAACTGAGTAAGCAGAAAATAGTAATGGGCCCGCAGAAAATAAGCTTCACCCAAAATCCGGTTTTTCAAGGATTGTTTCATAGTCATTGCGGAAACTCGTTGAAGTACAATATTGCAGCGTAGTATACCGGGCCAGGGTCCACGCCAAAAATCTAATACCCCCTGATTGTCGGTAGATGTTATAAAGTTCGCTTCGTCCTGTGTTTCAATACCATCAGTTCCGCCACCTGCTCCGGTTACACTGTTGCCGGCCATAATGTCGGTAGTCCACATACGCATATTGTAAAGTTTGGGCCATTGAAGTGGCTGATAGGCACCGTTTATTGCATTTATAGCATCATCTTCGGTTTTAAAATAACCATTGCTGTTAATTGAATCTTCAGGCAATTTATCTAAGAAATCGGAACATGCCGTGAACAATACCGCTAGCATTGCGAAATATATAAATTTTATGAGTTTCATTTTTATTATAAATTATGAATTACATTCCTAAATTAATTCCAATACAGAAAGTTTTAGTAACCGGATATATATTGTTATCTATTCCATTCACACCAACTTCGGGATCAAACCCGCTATATTTTGTTAGTGTCAGCAGATTTTGTGCACTGAAATATAAGCGGGCAGTAGTTAAATGAGCTCGTTTTATTAATACCATAGGGATTGTATAACCAATGGTAACATTTTTAATACGCAGATAAGAACCATCTTCAACATAACGATTGGATGCACGGGCATTTTGGTTTGGGTCGTTATAAACTGCTCTTGGCATGGTATTGCTGGTGCCTTCGCCTGTCCAGCGGTTTAAAGTCGCAGTTGTTTGGTTTTGAGGGATTGACATGGCTTCACTCCAAAAACGGTTTGCATTCAGAATTTTGTTCCCTTCAACTCCCTGCAGAAATATACTCATATCAAAACCAAGGTAAGTAAAGGTATTATTTAAAGCATACGTAAATGAAGGATTCGGATTTCCAAGATACGTACGGTCTTTGTCATTGATAACGCCATCATTGTTTAAATCCTTAAACCGAATATCACCGATAGACGTACTTTTAGTTGGATCACTGCCTGAAACCTGCGTAGCATGATTATTTACTTCATCCTGAGTTTGTAAAATTCCATCGGTTACATATCCGTAAAACTCATTAATTGGTAAACCGGCTTTAATCAATGCTAAGTTTTTGTTCAAACCCAGACTACCTACTGACATTGGAACAGTATCGTTAATACTTATAACTTTATTGGCATTAAATGAAATATTAAAGGTAGTATTCCAGCTTAGTTTTCCTTTCAGGTTTTGGCTGTTTATTGTTAATTCAATCCCTTTATTTTCCATTTCTCCGGCATTGATGCTTGGCACATAAATATCTGAATATCCTGAGGATACGGGAACACTCATCGGAACCAACATTTGATCCGTTCTTTTTAGATAGGCATCCAACGAAATGTCGACACGTTGATTCAATATCGATGCATCAAACCCGATATTTCCCTGTTTTTGCGCTTCCCATTGCACAAAAGGATTTGGCATAACAACCGGTGCAACTGCCGAAACAATTGTATTGTTGAAGTTGTATTTTATTGTACTTAATTGTGAGGCAAAGGAATAATTACCAATATTTTGATTTCCGGTTTCGCCGTATCCGGCTCGAATCTTTAAACTATTAATAAATTCGATGTTTTTGAAGAAATCTTCTTCTGAAATACGCCAGGCGAGGGATGCTGATGGAAAAAGTCCATATTTGCGGTTTTCACCAAAGCGGGATGAACCATCGTGCCGTAAGCTTGCTGTAATCAGGTATTTGTCAGCATACGAATAATTCAGGCGACCCAAATACGATAATATTGACCAACTTGAAGTACTTCCATCGATAGTAGGAAGTAAAAGACCATTGTGTAATTGATTAATATTATCTTCAGCAAAACTCTGAATCGAACCATTGATATAATTATAGCGGTTTTCCTGAGCACTGGTACCAGCCATAACATTTAATTTATGTTTGTTGAATGTAACATCGTAAGTAAATGTATTATCCCACAGCCAGCTAATATTTTTGTTATATTGCTCACTAACTGATGAAAGGTTTGTGTTGGGATCCCAATCGCCACGTTTGGGTGTCCAGTTACGTGAATCCCAAAAATTTGCCTGAATTCCAAAAGAGGATTTGAATTTCAGACCTTTCAGAATTTCCAATTCTCCATAAATATTCCCCATTAAATTATAACCGTCAGTAGAGTTTTTTACAGTTTGAGCAGTTCCAATCGGGTTTATAATATCGCCTACGTAAATTGGCAGGCCATCAGGGTGACTATAGGTGCCATCTTCGTTATAAATTGATTGTGTTGGCAATGCCAGCATGGTATTTTGTATGCTGTAACTTCCACTTGTTTTTAAATCGTGGTTTAAAGTTAAACTGTTTCCAAATTTAAGAAATGAAGTGATTTTGTTTTCGGTATTTAACTGGAAAGTAAATTTTTTATAACCGGTTCCTATCACAATTCCATCCTGGCTAAAATAATTACCCGACACATAAACACTTGATTTATCTGAACCTCCTGAATAATTCAACGAGTAATTTTGCATAGGTGCAGATTGAAAAAGTACTCCAAGCCAGTTACTTCCAACGCCCAAACTGGCAGGGTCGGCAAAGGCCGGATTTTGCATCAGTCCGGCATTGTTCATCATTTCGTTGTGAAGCGTTGCAAATTGGCTGGCATTTAGCATTTTTACCATATTAGTGGCACTTTGTACACCATAGGAATAGTTGAAACTGACTTGCGGTTTAGAACCAGTGCCGTGTTTGGTGGTAATGATAATAACGCCGTTAGCGCCACGAGAACCATAAATAGCTGTTGCCGATGCGTCTTTTAATACCTGAATGGTTTCTACATCGTCCATATTCAACTGGTTTAAACCACCATCAATGGGAAAACCATCAATAACTACCAGGGGATTTGCATCGTTAATAGTCCCTGTACCACGAATACGGAATACGGCATCAGAACCGGGTGTTCCGGACGAAATTACCTGAACTCCGGCAGCTCGACCCTGTAGTGCATCGCTTACACTTGGCACAGGCAATGATTTGATATCGCTACTTTTTACAACTGAAACTGAACCTGTCAGGTCTTTTTTGCGCATGGTACCATATCCTACCACTACCACATCTTCCAATTGTTTATTTATTTCTGTGAGTTCAATTTTAATAATATCAGAGGGCTTAGGACTGATTTCTTTGGATTCGTAGCCTACGTACGAAAATGCGAGGGTTGGATTTTGTGCTGTAGATTGCAGACTGAATTTGCCATTTAGGTCGCTAACTGAACCAGTGGTTGTGCCTTTCATAACAATACTTACACCAATAAGTGCTTCGCCCTTAGTATCAGTAACTGTTCCGGCATATATTTTAGTAAGCTGTTGAGCCATTATATTTGGAATGGCAAAAAACATACTACTCCACAATAGTATCCCGAGAATACTTGTCTTCTTTAGCATCATTTCTTTTCGTATTAATTTAAGATTAAAAATGTGTCGTCTGAGATGAGCACATTCTACATTGCAAATGTACTAAGAGGATAGATATAATATTTTAAACATAATAAAAATGTAGTAGTTTTTAATGCTCTACACCTGTATTCGTCTGAATATCAATATTATGACAATAAAAACTATCGAAAAAATGTAGTGATAATATGATGAAAAAGGTCTCAGAATTAGATTCTAAGACCTTTTTAATATTGATTTCTTGTTAATTTGCATCCCAAATTCCAAATAAACACTATACATGAAACACAAAATACGAAACGCAAAACTTATTCAGCAGCCAACCCAATTTGCATAACTTTCTCTTCGAATTCATCTCGATTGCCTGTGGCCTTATTTCTGATTTTAGTGCGGTAGTTATAAATAGTGGAAAGCGAACAGCGCAGGAAATGGGAAATTTTTACACTATCTGAAATTCCCAAACGAATCAGCGCATAAATACGCAATTCAGTATTAAGTAGCTGTCCCGATTTCAACTGTACATACTCGTCATCAGTCTGCAATTCTTTAAAATCTTCAACAAATCGTGGAAACAATTGCAGGAAGGTAATGTCAAAGTTATTGTAGAATTCTTTCAGTTCGTCTTCAATAAATTCTTTTGATTTTAATGCCAGAAATAAATCCTCTACTTTTCCAGTAGATGCTGTTTTATTGAGCATTCGTCGGTAATTATCCAACTTATCAATATACTCCGAACATTGATCCATATACCGACCGATATATTCTTCTTTAATCAGATTACTTTCCGACAGGGTTATATTGGCTTCTTTTAATTCTATATTTATCTTCGAAAGTTCATGATTCAGCATGTTGAGTTTATCGTTAGCCATACTCAGATTTTTCCGTGCCACAGCCAGTTTTTTCATCTGACGGTAAACAAAGAAAACTGCAATGGCAAGCAAGATGGTGAGAATACTGATACTGATAATGGTAATTATCATTTGGCGTTGCCTCGATTCCGTCTGGTGCTTGAAGGCTTTATCAATAATTGGCATCATGCGCGAAATCTCGTAAGTTCTGAGTCGTGCATTGCAAAATAAAGCATCGTCAAGCGAACGTTTCATATAGCTGTAAGCCCTATCAATATCACCATCTTCATAAAGCAGAAAAGCCAGATTCCGTAACGAAATATATTCTTTTGTGGAGCATTGTATATCATTTATTGCCGAAAGAGCCAACCAGTGTTTTTCCAGTTCACGTTGTTTTTTTCCCTCGTAAGCAAGTGCAATACTGTAAGCAATGATGGCTTTACTGTGATAATCATCCGCTTTAATGGTTGGGAAATAGTTGAGCAGAATTACCAGTGCCTCATCGTACTGTCTACTTACAATCAGTTGGTCGGTTTTGACCATCACATGTGTCCCGGTTTTAGGTGGATTTGATACCAATAACGAATCACGGAATGCTTCGATTATCTTTTCGTATTTCTTTTTCTCTTGACTTGAAACAGTATAATCGGCCATATAACCATAAATAGTGCGATATATATGGAAATAATAAGCTTTCAGGTCAGGTGCTTCGGCTATATTTATTGACATAAGAATATCCATTGCTTCCTTGTAAAGACCGGCAGTGCCCATAATCGAGGCCAGATTTAGTTGCGCATCAGTCAGGCTGCGCTTGTCATTTAATTTCTCAGCAATTTGCAATTTTTGGCGGGCGTAGATGAGTGCTGAATCGGATTTATAAGAGCTATATTCATCATAAAGCTTTCCGCAAATATCGTATTTCTGAGGTTCAGAAACAACAATCCTGAGCGATTCTTTCATCTTATCAATTCTTTCCTCTTTTATCTGCGAGTAATGCTGATAATTCTCAACAGTTTTGTCGAGCACTTTCAACAGCGAATCCATGTCATTCTGAGCTGACAGAAAAACCGGTAGAAAAGTAAGGAATAATAAGATTTTATTTTTCTTCATGAGTTTTATATATACAAATTCGCAAATATACAGCAGCTAATTGATAAACTTTAATTGAAAAAAAGCTATGATTCTGACTTGAAAAACAACTACAGCGTTTTATGCTTTCTCGTATTTGATTTCCATGATTTTTTTCTCAAAAAGCTCGTTTGGAACAATGGATTTGTTTTTTACCTTGGTTTTGTAGGTGTTAATAGTATGGACTGAATAATTGAGGAACTTAGCAATTTTTTCACTTTCATACACTCCAAGTCGTATCAGGGCAAAAATACGCATTTCAATGGTCAGATTGCCACTTTCGATATTCATTTCGTGCCATTCTTCTGGTGGAAAAAGGTTTTTAAAATCAGTTACGAACTCGGGGAATAGTTTCAGGAAGGTTTCATCAAACGATTTGTACATATTCGTTCGTTCGTTTTCCAAATCCGATTCTTTGAATAATTTAGCCAGTTCATCTGCTTGTTTTGTTGCAATTTTCCGGTTTATCATACGGTAAATATGTTCCAGTTTGTCAATATACTGATAGTTGATATAAAAGAAATGTCCGATATATTTATCCTTAATATTACTGGTTTCTTTCAGTTCCCAGTTTATAGTTGTTAGTTTTTCATTTTGTTCTTCAATGGTCAATCGTGCCGCTTTTATTTTATTTAATTGTTTATAAATAATCAGGGTAGTACCCAGCAATGACAACAACAAAATACTTACCAATGATACCATCCAAATCAACATATTTCGTTGATGTTCCACCGCGTCAATCCGTTCTTTTTCAATAATAGGAAGTATGGAACCGATTTCAATTTTGCGGTGACGGGCATTGTAGCACACGGCATCATCCAAGGCAATTTTAATGTACTTATAAGCACGGTTAATGTCTTTCTTTTCCTGATACAGTTGAGCTGCCAGCAATCGAAGTGCAACGGTTTCTTTGGTCGATGACTTAATATCGGCAATAGATGCTTTAATAATATGGATTGTTGCCTCATCATTTTGGTTTGTGACTGTATAAATGTACCCAAGACTTGACGCAGCAATGGCATATTCGTGGTTGTCAGCTGTAATAGACAGAGCTTGTTGAAATTCTTCAGCAGCACCATTATAATCTTTCTTTTTCATTTTGAGCAGACCCAGCGAACTCAGTTTCTCGGAACTATTATCAGGAAGTAATGAGATAATGGAATCGCTGTATTTTAATCCGGAATTATCATATTGTGATTTGAATGGTTTTACGCTGTTGTAATCAGCCAAATCATAATATAAACGTGCCATTACTTTGTAATATTGTAATTTTATAGCAGGAGAACAGTTTCTTACGTTTATGCTTGTTGCCAGGTCGAATGCTTCTTTAAACAGTCCTGACGAAAGGTAACAGAACACAAGTCGTGTCTTAGCTTCAGTTATTTTTTCAGGATTATTCAGGTATTTTGCAATGTCAAGCGTTCTTAAAGCATAATAATAGGCCGAATCGTATTTAAAAGATTTATATTCTTCAAAAAGCTCAGCGCTGAATTGAAGTTGAAGGGTAGTATTTCTGTAATTAGACTTTAATTTTTTGGTCAATTCAGCAATTTTGTTCTCCTTAATCCCAATATAATAATCACTTTTGGCTATGTATTTATCCAGTTCTACAAACATTGAATCTAGATTTTCCGAGTAGAGTAAGGTCGAAAATTTAAAACACAGGATAACTAAAATAATTTTTTTCATTTCAAGAGTATTAAGATTAACGGTCAGTAAATATAAGGAATATAATTAAACTAACAGCGTTTTAAATTTTGTGTATTAGAAATTCAATGTCATAGTTTTCGATTCTTCTTCCACAAATAAAATTATTGTGGTTGATAAGTATCCAATGATGTAAAGTGTAATTTTCAAAAAAAAATATTCTATGTTCCATCAGATTTTGTACAAAGATATTAATTTGTTTTATAAAAATAAATATGGAATTGAATATTAAATAATCGATTTGGATAAATGGAAATTAATCCCGTTTCTCCTAAACGACGACGGTTATTGTTAGAGACTTAGCGGCATTGCTTCTATCTTATAGTTGGCTTGTTGAAAAATTTAATATTAGTTCGAACTTGTGATTTACTGGCAAATCGTAAACGAATATAAGTCACTAAAATTCAGTTACAAGATAGTTTTGAACTTTTATTGTAAATTTGCAGAAAATTAATTTCTAGCATGCCCCTCAACAAAGCCATTCTCAAAGAACAACTTGCACAACTCTCCAAAAAAGAATTGGCTGATATGCTATTGAAACTTGCCGGTAAACGCTATAACTACGAGTTTCTGCTGGTGAATTTTCTGGACACTGATGGTGGGGAACAAACGCTTTTCGAAGAAGCAATAGAAGATATTGATGTACTTTGCCTGAAGGAATTCAAAGGAAGTACCGAACTGAAACGCTTGGTGAAAAAGCTGAATGCCTGTGTAAAACGAATCAATGAGTTTACAGTGGAAACCAAAAGTAAAAAACTTGAAGCGGACTTGGTACTTTATGTCTTGGAAATTCAGTTTCGGCAACCCCCTAAAGTTTTTGGTGCACGCGTTTCGGGCTACGATTACAAGGTTGGCTTGTTGCTTAAAAAACTTATTTCGCTGGTTACTAAAAAACTGCATCCGGATTATTTGGTTGATTATCAGGAGAAAATAAATGAGATGCTTAACCGTTTACACAAAACCTCTGACCGGATTAATACCATCCGGGAATTGCCACAGCAGATTGATTAATTCTCAATTTAACTTCGTACTTTTGCATTTTGAACTCCATTATAACTCCCATGCTGAAAAAAATAAAACCATATATGATGCCCCTTTCCATGTTGTTAGGTGCCATTTTTTACACAGCTGCCGGAGCATTGTCATTCCTTACACCTTATCTGATTTTTATCATGTTATTCCTGACTTATTGCAACCTGAAGCTGAACGAAATTCGTGTATCGTGGTTGCATTTATGGCTGATATTAATACAACTGGGTGGTAGTATAGGCGTTTTTCTGTTGCTCAATCCTATAAATACCGTATTGGCACAAGGAGCAATGGTTTGCGTGTTGGCACCGACCGGAACCGCTGCACCTGTGGTTACAGGTATGCTGAAAGGGAATGTTGCGGGAGTGACGGCTTATAGTCTGTTGATAAATATTTGTGTGGCAGTGGCGGCACCGGTTATTTTTTCGTTTGTAGGGAATAACCAGACCTTAGCATTTATCGATTCATTTCTGGCTATTGGTCAGCGGGTTTTTGTCTTATTGATTTTCCCTTTTGCATTAGCGCTTTTTCTAAGAAAATTAACTCCGCGAATTACTGATAAAATTGGGTCTTATTCCGGATTAGCCTTTTATGTCTGGTCGTTTTCGCTGGTGGTGGTTACGGGCAGAACGGTTGAGTTTATTATGAAACAGAATAACTCGAGTGTCATGCTGGAAATTGCGGTTGCAGTTAGTGCACTGGTGGTTTGTGTCAGCCAGTTTCTTATTGGACGTGGCATTGGCAAACAATATGATGACACGATTGCCGGTGGGCAGGGTTTAGGACAAAAGAATACCATTCTGGCTATCTGGATGGCGCAAATGTACTTGAATCCGATTGCGTCGATTGGTCCCGGAGCGTATGTGTTGTGGCAAAATTTAGTAAATTCGTATCAGGTTTGGCGAAAAAGGAAAACATTGTAGACCCCTAACCCCTAAAGGGGAACAAAGAAAAATAGAATTATGAATCGTAAAAAACAAATCATTCTGGTAGTTATAGTTTTGTTAGTCAATTTTTTACTGGACAGAGTAACTAAAATGCTGGCTGTAAACTATTTGCAAGGAAAGGAAACACTATCGTACTTTTACGATACGATTGTGTTGCATTACACCGAAAATACCGGAGCATTTCTGAGTTTGGGTGCCGGTTGGCCGGATTGGCTAAAATACATTTTGTTGTTGGCAATCCCCATCGTTTTATGCCTTTATGGGCTTTATTACTGCGCTTTTAAGCTCACAGATAAGAGGCTTGTTATAGCTTTTGTTACTGTTATTGGTGGTGGACTGGGCAATCTTGTTGACCGACTGATTTACGATTTTCATGTGGTAGATTTCTTGAATTTCGGAATAGGTTCGTTACGCACCGGAATTTTAAATGTAGCGGATATGTCGGTTACCTTCGCAGTTATTTATTTATTGATCATGCAATTTAAAGCCGACAAAAAACTTCCTGATTAAACTTGTCTTGGCTTTTTAAGTCTGAATTGGATATGAAACGACAAATTCTTATTTCAATCGTTTTATTTTTTAGCTTGGTTTCATTTTCTCAATTTAAAGGCGCTTCAGGTGTTTATTATTTGGGAAGTGCTGACACGGCCATTCCTACTGTAAAATATGCAAACCCCAATCTTTCAGGTGCAGTCTGTCGTTTCAACTGGGATTCGTGCGAACCTTCACCCGGCGTATTTAATTGGGCATTTGTTGATGGTGAAATTCAAAAAGCCAAAGCTGCCAATAAAAAGATTTCGTTGCAACCGCTGGGTCTACCTGCCTGGATGAAAACTTTTCCCAATGTTCAGGTTTATTATTCCATCGATAAAAATCAGTTTCATACTACCTATGGCAAGGTTATTTCCAATGTCATTCCCTGGAATCCGACTTATCTTGACCGTGTAAATAATTTTATTCAACAATTGGCTTTGAAATATGCCAACGACACTACGGTTAGCTATGTGAATGCGATTGGCGGACAGATTTCGCGAAATATGCCGGATACTGTGCTGATTGACACAATCTTGAAAACCAGGGCTGCATTTTGGAAAGCTTTTCCGTACAATGCTGATACGGTTGCTAAAAAAATGCTTCCCGTAATTGATTTTTATATGAATAATTTCCCGAACAAGCCGCTTTGGTGTTCGGTGGATTATGTGAGCTTTGAACTGAAAGCTAGTGGTCGAACACCCAATTATCTGGCAACACTTTACACGAATTATGGTATTTCAACCTATCCCGATCGCTTTGGATTGTGGCGTGAAGACATTGCCGGATGTACACTTTATCCACCACAAACAGGTAATCAGTGGAACATTTTGAAAAACAATCCCGACAGAACGGGCGCTCAAATGATTTGGTCGGTTCAGGATGGACCAACCAGAATGAATACCTGCGGAATTGTGCCAAATACCAAGCAGGAAGTAATGGATTCGGCGCTGAATAAAGGCTTGAATTTTGGGATGCGTTATATAGAAATTTATGGAGTTGATATTGACGACAGTTCGTTGAGCCAAAATATTCAGAATGCCAATGCAAAACTTATTGTCCGCGGCAAGCAACTTGGTTCAACCGGAGTTTCAGAATTAAACGCTGATAATGTAAAAGTTTATCCGAATCCTGCTGGCAAAATTTTTTCAATAGAGTTGCCCAATGGAATGACTAATATTAAGTTGGTTGATATTTTTGGGCGGATAATAATTTTTAGGCAGAACAATCAAAACCCTAAGGTTTGTATTGATTGTCAGTACTTTACACGTGGTATTTATTTTTTACAACTATCTAATCTGAATCAAGAGCATTATTTTTATAAAATAATTCTTTCTGATTGATTTTTTTTTTGAAGTCCTTCCGAACAAAACTACTTTGAAATCAGTTAGTTTAGTAAACTAAAACTAAAAATGGATTTACAAATAAACGAATATAAATTTGGTGAGCGACCCGCCGTTACCCGCCCAAATATGGATTTTTTAAAGTTTTTAGGCGAAGATGGCATTCGGGCTATGGTTAGTCGACATTACGATTTAATGCGCCTAAGTCCTATAAAAAAACTTTTTCCAAGTGAAGATGCTGAGTTTGAAAAAGCAAAACTTCGGTCTTCTGATTTTATGATTCAAATACTGGGTGGTCCGGAGCATTATAATAGAAATCAGGGACAACCATTGCTTGCTAAACGCCACAGACCATTTACCATTACCTATCCGGGCAGAACCGTCTGGCTTACTTGTTACAAGCAGGCATTACTTGAAACCAATGCTCCAGAGCAACTTATTCAATCATTTTGGGATTACATTAATGTTTTCTCAATTTGGATGGTCAATATTCCAGACAAATAACCCTTTAAAAATAATTTTATGAATCTGCTCGAACAACTCAAAACTTACACCAAAGTGGTGGCCGATACCGGCGATTTTCAATCGATTGATGCTTATAAACCAGCCGATGCAACGACCAATCCCTCATTGATTTATGCGGCTTCGCAAGACCCGAAATACGCTTCGTTGATTGACGATGCCATTGCGTATGCCAAGGGGATTTCAACCGACAAAACCGTTCAGTTGAGCAAGGCTATGGATAAACTGGCTGTGAATTTCGGGCTGGAAATTTTGAAAATTGTTCCCGGTCGTGTTTCTACCGAAGTAGATGCGCGTCTTTCGTTTGACACGGAAGCCAGCATTGCCAAAGCACGTGAGTTGATTGCATTATATGAAGCCAACGGTATTTCCCGTGAACGAATTCTGATTAAAGTGGCTTCAACCTGGGAAGGAATTAAAGCATCAGAAGCACTTGAAAAAGAAGGAATTCATGGCAATTTGACTTTATTATTTTCAATGGCACAGGCCATTCGATGTGCTGAAGCCAATGTTACGCTGATTTCACCTTTTGTTGGAAGAATTTTGGATTGGTACAAAAAAGACCGTGGCGTTTCGGAAATTTCTGCAACTGAAGATCCGGGGGTATTATCCGTTGGTCAGATTTATAATTACTACAAGAAATTTGGCTACAACACCATTGTAATGGGAGCAAGCTTCCGCAATATTGGCGAAATAATAGAATTGGCCGGTTGTGATGCGTTGACTATTGCTCCGTCGTTGCTTAAAGAACTGGAAAGCACGGAAGGAATTCTTGAAAAGAAATTAGTCCCCGAAACGTCTAAAAATCTGGATATTAAGCGAATTCACATGGAAGAAAAAACTTTCCGCTGGATGATGAACGAAGATGCTATGGCAACCGAAAAACTCGCTGAAGGCATACGGAATTTCACCAAGGATTTGATTAAACTGGAAAATAGGATTTCGGAACTTCTTTAGACACCAGAGCCAAGAGCCAAGAACCAAGAGCCAAGATATTAGACTATAAAAAAACAAGGACGATATTGTAAACGTTCTGGTTTTTTTGTCTTGACTCTTGGTTCTTGACTCTGAAATCTATTTCTTCAATTCTTTCTTTTCCACCAGTTCCGTAAAACTCTTCGCTGCTTTGGTAAATTCCGAAGGTAGTAATACAATAGTCGTGGTATTATTGTCGATACCGATTTCCGAAAGCATTTGCATGCGACGAAGTTCAAGTGCGATAGGACTGCCTTCCATTACAGTTGCACCCTGAGTAAGTTTGATGGAAGCTTCAAGTTCTGCTTCAGCTTTTACAATACGGGCACGTTTTTCACGTATAGCTTCGGCTTCACGAGCCATAGCGCGCTGCATGGCTTCGGGAATTTCCACATCTTTCATTTCCACCATTTCAATTTTGATTCCCCAGGGTTCGGTAACCGAATCCACATTTTTCTGAAGTGTGGCATTGATTTGCTCCCTTTCACGCAGTACTTCATCCAGTGAATGTTGTCCGATAATATTACGTAAAGCCGTTACCGAAAACTGATAAACCGCTTTGTAGTAATCCGCTACCTGAATAATAGCACTTTCTGGATTGGTGATTCTGAACCAAAGTACGGCGTTCACTTTAATGGTTACACTGTCCTTGGTGATAGTTTCCTGTTGTTCCAAATCAACGGTTTTGGTACGAATATCTACCCGTTGTTGAGCATCAATGAGCGGAATAATCCAGTATAAGCCGGGACCTTTAATGGATTGAAAGCGACCGAGACGAAAGATAATGGAGCGTTGATACTCCTGAGCAATTCTAAATCCTGAAAGAAGGATGAAAATAACGACACCGATAATAATTTCGGGAATTGGGAGAATTTCCATTTTTGTAGATTTTAAAGGGTTATGAAATTGGGGTTCAAAAACGCTTCAAATTTACATAAATAAATTATTAATAGTGTTGTTTTATACAAAAAAAAACGATAAAAATTCAGTTTAGAACTTCAATCGTTTTTAATAATTCATGAAATTTATTTTGACCCCAGATACAACAGGAACATTCCAATCAAAACGCCAATCATATCGATTAATTTAAGCTTAATATTTTTGTCCTTCATCACGAATGCACCATATAGAAACGGAACCACGACACCTGAACGACGAATGGTTGACACGACTGATATCATTGATTCGGGCAAGGTCAGTGCGTAGAAATATACAAAATCGGCTGTAACCAAAAAGAATGAAATCCAAAAAATAGCCCATTTGAAGCTAAAAGGAGTTGTTTTCTTGCGGGTTGGTGCCCATAAAAACAGAGTGATGAAACCCATGATGATAGCCTGATAAAAGGTATAATAAACCTGAACGGACATTGCGTCGTATCGTTTCATCAAATATTTGTCATATAAGCCACTAACTGCGCCTGTTAATGTTGCTAAAACAATGAACCAGAACCATTTATTGGTTTTAAAAGATATGCCTTCTTTTTTTCCGGCAACCGAAAAAAGATAGAACGAAAGCAAGGTGATTCCCACACCGGCTGCTTGAAATCCGTTCAGTTTTTCTCCAAAAATAAGCATGGCACCCATGACGGTCCAAACGGGTTGTGTCGCTTTAATGGGCGAAGCAAGCGAAAGTGGTAAATGTTTCAATGCAAAATAAGCAAATAGCCACGAAGTGAGTACGATGGTAGCTTTCAGCACAAACAGCAAGTGTGCATGAAAATCAACGCGAGGCACAAAAAATATTGAACTTTTAATCGTTTCGGGGAAAAATTCGGATAGAAAAAGAAATGGAGTGAGCGTGAGGCATGAAAACAATATCGAAACAAAGATGACCGGAATCACTGCATTTTCTTTTAAAGATACTTTTTTAAAAACTTCGTACGAACCTAACAGAATAGCAGAAACAAAAGCTAAGAATAACCACATCAAGAATTTACAATTTAATCATTTATAATTTAATATAGGAGAACCAAAAATTTAATTCCTTACAAACCTTGTTTTTTAAGTTCTCCCTCTCCTTTTGAGAGGGTTGGGGAGAGGTCAGGGGCAAAAATACTTTCAGGATATTCAATATCAACTAAATACAAGCCATGTGCCGGAACGGAAACGCCGGCTTTGCAACGGTTTTTGGTTTCGATAACAGCTCTGAATTCGTCGACTGACATTCTATGACGACCTACTTCGAACAATGTACCTACAATCGCACGCACCATATTTCGCAAAAAACGGTCGGCCTCGATAGTGAAAATCCACTCATCACCCTGACATGTCCATTCGGCACGGCTAATCACGCAATTATTCGTTTTTACATCGGTGTGCAATTTGCTGAAACTTGTAAAGTCGCGGTATTCAGATAGGATGGCAGCGGCTTGATTCATCGCTTCAAAATCCAGCTTATCACTTAAACGAGTAGCCAGTTCAGTTTTGAAAACATCTTTTTCGGTAACGATACGATATTCGTAACAGCGCGAAATGGCATCGAACCGGGCATGAGCATCGGGCTGAACTTCAACTATTTTCTGAATGGAAATATCGCGGGGTAACATAGTATTGAGCTTATTCGCTAAATTCAATTCTGCGGGCAACTCGCCTTCCACGTCAAAATGAGCGACCATCAGCCGTGCATGAACACCTGTATCGGTGCGACCGGCGCCGGTTATTTCAGTTTCGGTACGCAAAAAGGTGCTTAATACCTTCGTCAGCACTTCCTGAACTGAAATTCCGTTGGGCTGAATTTGCCAGCCATGATAAGCGGTTCCTTTGTAGGAGAGGTATATGAAGAATCGTTTTTTCACGCTGCAAAGATAGCGCTTAATTTGCGATTTACGATTTTGCAGCCTTCAAAAAATAAAGAACAGAATATCAATAAGATATTCTATTGCTAAAAACAAACGACCCCGTCTCTTTGAGCTACGGGGTCGGTAAAAATTTCATCACGCAAACAATTTCTCAATTTGTTCGGCGTAGAATTCCTCGATTACATTTCGTTTGATTTTAAGGGTAGGTGAGAGGAAGCCGTTTTGTTGTGTCCATTCTTCAGCCACAAGCTCGTATTTCTTAACTTTTTCCGTATCGCCAAAATGCTGGTTTTGATGTTTCACTTCGTCGTGTAATCGTTTTACAACCAGTGGGTTCTCAATTATTTCCTGATTCGACTCGCATCTGAGTTTATGCTGTTTGCACCACGATTTAAGGTAAATAAAATCGGGAGAAATCAATGCGGCTGCAAACTTCTTGTTTTCACCCAGCACTATCATGTTTTCGATGAAGGGCGATTCAGTGAATCTTGACTCAATAGCTTGTGGATTAACGTATTTACCAAACGAAGTTTTGAAAATGCTTTTCAACCGACCTGTAATAATCAATTGACCTTCTTTCGTAAATTTGCCGGTATCGCCGGTATGCAGCCAACCTTCTGCATCAATAACTTCAGTAGTAAGTTCAGGGTCTTTGTAATAACCCAGCATCACATTATGTCCACGGCAACAGATTTCATCTCGCTCGCATAATTTTACTTCTACACCCGGAAGCGGTAAGCCCACCGTACCAACTTTACGACCATTTTTCCCGCGCTGACTTACCGCAATAACCGGAGAGGTTTCACTTAGTCCGTAGCCTTCAAAAACAGGCATTCCGATTGCCGAAAAGAATGCAGCAATATGAGGTTGAATGGCCGAACCACCTGAAACCACAATATCAAAATTTCCACCAATTGCCGCTCTCCATTTGGAAAAAATAAGTTTGTCAGCGATCTTGAATTTCAGGTTATAATACGAGCTCCGGCCTTCCAATTGATAATGTGTGGCCAGATTAAATGCCCAGTAATAAATCATTTTACTAACCAATGGCAGTTTTTTGCCGGAAAGATAAAGCTTATCGTAAATTTTTTCGAGCAAACGTGGTACGCACGACATCATAGTAGGATTGATTTCCTTGATATTGTCGGCAATAGTAGCCAGACTTTCGGCATAATACACCGACATGCCGAGGTATTGGTACAGGTACACCAGCATACGTTCGTAAGCATGGCAAAGTGGCAGAAAACTCAGTGCTGTTTTGCTCCATTTGGCAGGTGTCGATTCCAGATTTTTCAGTTGATTGACTATATTGCTGTGCGAAAGCATTACGCCTTTCGGAAAACCTGTAGTCCCGGAAGTATAAATGATAGTTGCCAGTTCTTCGGGTTTAATAGCCGCTTTCAGCTTGGCTAATTTTTCATGTTGCGGACTCGCTTTTCCACTCTCAATCAATTGATCGAGGTATTGATAATCATTTTCCTGATTGACAAAAGTGAAAATATGCTTCAGCGTTTTTGTTTCTTCAAAAATTGGTTTCAGCTTGTTCCCAAGTTCCTTACCTTCAATGAAAATCATTTTCATTTCGGCGTGATTCAAAATATGGAGGTAATCGCCCTGACTGATAGTAGGATAGATAGGAATGGAAATTGCACCTATTTGCATAATAGCAAAATCAATCATGTTCCATTCAGGGCGGTTACTGCTCACAATTCCGATTTTATCACCCGGTTTGATGCCAAGTTTCAGCATTCCGTAACTGATATAATTTGTTTGTTGAGTGTACTCCTGAATGCTGAATTTTCGCCATTCGCCATCACGTTTACAAGCCAGAGCGGCTTCCTGAGTCGGATAACTTTCGAGGTAATTATCCAGAATGTCAAACAATCGTGTTACTTCCATAATACTATTTACAATTTTATCATTTACGATTTACAATTGAACAAATCAACAGGAATAGTAATCAACCAAATACAACTACTGAAAAACAATAGTTCGGTTTTTGTAAGCCAGAATTTTGCGTTCGATATGTTTCTCAACGGCATGAGAGAGTACTATTTTTTCCAGATCACGACCTTTTTTAATCAGTTCTTCCACCGTGTCTTTGTGCGAAATATGTGTAACGTCCTGATCGATAATTGGTCCGGCATCCAAATCGCTCGTAACGTAATGACTTGTTGCACCAATAACCTTCACACCGCGTTCGTGGGCTGCATGATAGGGTTTAGCACCCGCAAAAGCAGGAAGGAACGAGTGGTGAATATTAATAATCCGGTCAGGATAATTTTCTATGAAATCAGAAGAAAGCACCTGCATATAGCGAGCTAATACACAGAAAGTAATGCCGTTTTCTTTAAGTAAAGCAAGTTGTCTGGCTTCCTGTTCAGCTTTGTTTTCTTTATTGATTGGGAAAACGTGATAAGGAATATCAAATCGCCGAGCAACACTTTCCATGTCGGGATGATTGCTGATAATCAACGGAATTTCAACATGCCACTCACCGGCTGCATAGCGTGCCAATAAATCGTACAAACAATGCGACATTTTGGAAACAAAAATAGCCATTCGTGGCTTTGTGTCGGAGAAATATAACCTGAAAACCATATTAAAACGCCCTGCAATAAGGGTTTCAAAATACTCACCTATTTTTTCTTTTGGAATCTGAAAGCTATCCAATTCCCATTTTACACGCATGAAAAATACTTTTTCCTCACGGTTTACGTATTGATCCAGATACAGAATATTTCCTTTGTGCTGATTAATAAATTCGGTAACCACAGCCAGAATTCCCGGACGGTCAGGGCAGTGAATCAAAAGTACTGCCGTATTATCATTTCCTTTCATCAAATTTCAATTAAATACTAATTTCAACTTGCAAACTTACATAAAAATCGATGATTTTAAGCAGTTCAGATAAAAATCAAGACCACATTTTCAAAAAGTACTGAATAATT
>SESF01003347.1_pt1 | contig 22898 bp, 17 predicted proteins | sample 3171521 | NCBI WGS metagenome assembly SESF01 (sample SAMN10866945, study PRJNA518727) | freshwater metagenome | biome: subpolar coniferous forest; feature: holomictic lake; material: water; isolation source: holomictic Lake 227, 6 m and 8 m depth | place: Canada: near Kenora, Ontario | collected...
TCCGGCACAGGTGAAGGCGTCATTTTGTTTTCTAACTGCAAGGTATTATCATGACTACGGCAGCGGAAAGCGCCACGGGTCGATCGCTTCGAGCGGTCTGGACCAGCATCTGCTGGATAATGGAGATGGTAAGCAGACCGAAGTTCCCTATGAGGATGGTCAGAATGCGCTCCAAAAGGCACATGACATTGCGGCCTCGGCTTTGGCGCTGGATTCAGTCCAGACCTCGGGGGGGTATACGCGCCATGGCGGGGTGGGGACGGCGCTGTCTCCCTGTGTGGACCGGGTGACGGTGAATATCAACACCGATGGCGGGGTGACAGAGCAGGTGGAATATGCCAAGGCGCGCTCGTCAGGGGCAGCGTTTTCAGAGCGCACGCTCCAGCGGATCCAGCGCAGCGAGGAGACGTTTTCAGGGCAAGAGTCGTTGAAGCGCGAGGTTCGGCAATACCGGCTCATGGCCGCCGCGGAGTCATCTTCCAAAAGCTCCAAGCGATCCAAGAGTCACCATCACCTGGCGGATGTGTTCCAGCATCCGGTTGGATCTAAGGGGATTTCGGTAGTGGAGGTTAGGAATGTAAACTATCCATCTGGCGGGTGGCGGGCCGGTGATATCGTCTGGTTGGATTCTGCGGGCGATCCGGTTTCTTCGGGAAACAGAAAGGGTGTTTTTGGAGGAGTGGTGGTGATGTCCGTCCCCTCAAAATCAAAGACCATCTCATTGGCTTACTCTGGCAGGGTTCCGGTGCGGGTGAATAGCGGGATTGAGGTTCATGGTGTCGTTATGGGAGATTCCGGCGCTTCCGTGGGGTCCAGTAGCGGCCAGGTTGCGGTTGGAAGACTTGCTCATGCGGAGATTACTCCTAAGACGACTTCTGGGAAAGTGATGGCAATGGTGGATATTGGGGTTGGTGGTGTTACGTCCCGAGGATTAGTCCCGTGGCAGCCTAAATTAATAACGGAAGGGACAGGTCCCTCCGTGACCTATTACGCATCATTTAATCTTGGGACAGTGAATGGAGTTGCCGCGGACAACTGGAATGATAAATTCTTGGTCCCGAACCCGGATCAAGACCCTCAGTTTTTGATTTTGAATATATCTGCTGGAAACGGTAAAATCCAAGGAGTTGCCATCGCGCTGGAATCCAGCGCTCCCACTGAAGATTCGATCTCCAAAAATACACCTCCACCCAACTTCAAGATAGTCCTTGGGGCAATCAACGGGGCGGGCGCTCAGATGATCGTCTTCAATAATATCTCTATGATCGCGTCAGAGATATTCAGGGAGTCTCTACCAACGCCTGCGACTGGAGGCGAGCCGTTCTCTAGGTGGTGGAGATGGACATCCATTGGACCCTCGTAATTCACCCTATGATCACATACAACGCCACGCAAGTTCAAGGCGCTAGCTTCAAGGTTGGAACCGCTCCAGAACAATGGACAGCCGGAGACTCAAAGAGTATTGTTGGACGCATTATAACTAAGAGCGCTAGCTCAACCGGCGCGAATGAATATGTAACTCAACAAGTCACGGGGAGTGATTCGGATGGGAACGAAGAGTTTGGAGATGTCACGAAAACAAGCACGAACTCTTACAGCGCGAGAATTTTTGAAGAGTCTCATCATAACGGAGCCGCTAACTATGATGCTGCGTATAGAGACACAACTGGTCTCGACACTTATTCATACTCAAGCACGTTTGATTGCTCACCAGCTCTGACGCATGAAGATGGGAAACCTGCCCCAAGTCAATATGATGAAAGTAACAGTAGGGGTTCTGATGGTGAGACCGTTGAGTTTGGGGATACCGCGGCTACAACCAAATGGGACAGGTCGGCAGGCCACACCGCCAATGGGGTTGCGGATAACACCCCCTCATATGCGTTTGGACATCTTCTCCCTACGCATTGGGAAAAGACGCTGACGAATACATATAGAGGCCTGTGGTATTCCGTTAGCACGATTTCAATGCAGGGCAGAGCTAAGGTCGAGTCATACGAGACAACTGGAATGTTTGGTTATACCGGATGGAAGACGGTGACGAAGGCCGGAACAATCAGCAACCAAAAAAACTGGGCTCTTAGCCATGGATTCACAACTAATCACTCGACGTTCACATCTCGAAAAACCAAAGCGGGAGAGTCAGGAGGGACTCAGTATGACTGCACATCGTATGTTGATGATTTCCTCACTCAAAAAACTCTCCCAACTGTATCCACTTGCGACGACACATATACTGATTCTCCACCATTCCACGGATCAGAATATACATATTCCATACCTGGATTCAGCGTGATCACAGGGCATAATTTCGCCGGATCTAATGACACGGTATTTCTAATGAATGCAAAACAAGGTGGTGATGATTTCAACTTGGGCGCAATTTTATGGACCGTAAAGGGAGGTCTCGATTACAACGAATCATCAGAAGGAAGGTTCGAGGAAGTATTCGGATCAACGGTGGGGGCGACCATAATTGTTCCAGATTACGGGGTTCGATTCACTACCGAGAATGCAGTAACCGCGATCACCATCAGCAGAAACACGGAATCAATGGCGAATCCATCCACAGAGGCTGACGCAGAACCAATGATCGTAGTCGAGGTGATCTCGAAAAACGGAAAGAAGTGGGAGGGATACGTTACCTGCTATACATATAATTCAAAGGGAGAGATTATAAATGATTACAAAGGAGATCCGATCATAGCAAATTCGATACCGCAGTCAAACATCAGAAAATATACCCACTCTATACAGTGCGGAGACATAGCTTCTGGTATTATCTCTAGTAATTGGACTGATTGGGACGGTGTGGCGCATGAAGACACTCACACGGCATATACTCATACCATTCAGGTTTGGGGATACGATGGTAATTTTGATGGGTATGAAGGGGGGGCGTTCTGGCCGTCAAGATGGACATCCGCGACGACCACCGCTGAATTTCCTGGTGAGACAGGAATCACAGAAGAGGCTGATGCCTTGATGAATTCCGTGATAACCACGATCACATACAACAGCAGATCGACGGCAGTTGATGTAGCCCTTATCTCATCGTTCTCATTGGATCATTCGGCCGGTCATCACATACTAATTGGAATGGTAGAGAAAAGCACTACCCGCGTATTTGGTGTAAGCTCAACCACCACCTGCGCCACATATCATCACCACTTTTGGACGGAGGTTGACCAATACACATCTTATTCTTCATCCGCTGGATACTTCCATTTCCCAGCCGAGTCAAACGCGAACGCCGATGGAGAGATGCCACAGGGAATGACCTACGGAGGCGAGAATGGGGCTGGGACAACGATCGAAGTGAGTCATTCTGTAAACATGACTTATTACGTCGAGTCACCCGTTTCTCCCGGGGCATGGACCCGGCCCGAATTTAATACCGACAACTTGAGCCTTGGCGTGGCGAGGCATCAGGTCCATCCGTTTGGCTACGCTGGGTTTGCCGGTGGATCGAGTTTCGATGTTTCTTCCATTGGGGTGTATTTCACCGTCACTGAGCATCTATTTGATGGCAGCCACTTTAACAGCGCGATGACATCTGGAATCGCTGGAAAATGCCCAATGGCCCTTGCTTGCCCCGGGGTTAGCATATTCCCGGTGGACGAGAACCTTCCGGTGACTATTGCGGGCGCGGAGTCAGCTCGGTATTTGAGCGGTCTAAATGGCATTGGGGTGGCCTCTCTAGCGGTGACATGGACAACCACCACGAACGCCACATCCGGGACGGGGACGGTTGGAACCTCTCGTTGGGCGACTTATTTGCTAGCCGCCACGGAGAAGATCAATGGTAAATTCTTCACGGATGCGGAGATTACGTTCAACTCAGTCGGGAATCGCTTTCAGTTGGGTGGATTCCTTCAGGGTGGGTTCGGTGCCGGTGCGAACGCAATCGGAGAGTCATATCAAGTTAGATGCAATGGAGGGTTCGTCAGATGGGGAGAGGTAGAGGAAGGTGATTCAGTGGCCGGTGCAATCGCAGAAACCCGCTCATCCGGTGGAACGGTCACGTTTGCGGTGGATGCAGGGAAAGCGATTGTCTTGACAGTCGAGCCAATTTGGAGTGTTTCATGCCCGGGAGGATTAGGATGCTTCTCATCAGCCCACCACCAAAGCCCCGGAAACGCTTAAATCCAATGAAGCTCTGCATCTACACCTGCGCTACGCGAGGCTATGGCCACGCTCTCACCACTCAAGCCAGAAGGCTTCTGGCCGGTCTGCTGCTGGAGGATCGGGTGACCGAGTTGCTGATCGTCTTCGTTACTGACGACTCGCTGGAGACCTGTAGGGCGTCAGAGATATACAGAGCTGGTCTCATTGGTCGTCAGGCGACGATTGAGACCATTGAGCGACCGTTTACAGTCGAGGGTGAGAATTACCAACCCAAGGCTCAGTTGCTCATTGCGGCGATGAGGACGGCCGCGACGGATCGGGCGATTGGGTGGGGTGCGGACCTCTGCCTTTCGATGGATTCTGACGTTCTGCCACCGGCAAACGCATTGCGGTGCATGATTGATATGCTGGGCTTCGACGGTGGATATTATGGGGTGACTTTCTGCCCATATCCATCGCAGGGCGGAGGGGCGTTCCTGGGAGGGCGCGGAACACCGCAGAATCCTATCCTCCCTGATTTCTATGAAGAGGAGAAGGATGTCCCGAAGAAGCTGATCGAACGGAGGGATAAGATCCGGGCCGAGCTATCAAAGATAAGCACTAAAGAGATCGTCGGAGATAAGTTGAGGGATGATTTGTCGGAGGTGGAGAAGGAGATCCGAGGAGTTGCCCCGAAGGAGAACGTCTATTCCTGCAACGGTAAAAAGTGGCGTCGTCGCGGATGGTTCGATTATGCCTATCCGGCGATCGGCAGGGGGTCCGTTGTCCCCGTGGACTGGATCGGATTTGGATGCACTATGATGGGCCGTCATGCTTTAGCCCTATGTGATTTCTCTGGATACGATGGGCGTGGAACCGAGGATCTATACATAAATTTCCGGAAATGGTATCCGGCCGGTATCCGCATGGCCTGCATTCCTCACTGCCCGTGCGACCACGTAATCCGAGACCCAGCAGATAAAACCAAGCGTGTTCTAATCGCCACTGGTCACGCCGACGATGAGTGGCATTCTGGCCACTTGCGACAATGGCGATTACCGTGGAATCCGCCAGACACGCCGATCAATCGTATAGGCATGCAGTAGAGTGGTCCGTTTCCCACAGTGATCGCTCCCTACTCGCGCAGTGTGACTGAGTCCTTGGAATTAACCGAATGGATATCTATGGTAATTCTTGGTAGCCCCCATGAGCGTGATGATGCGGCGTGAATTAGGAAATTCAGAAAGCTAAAACCAGAGAGTGTTTGCGAGTCTCAGGCATTCAGTTCTTCTCATCCACGGCGGCGAGCCAGGCGCGCACCATCATCCGAGCGGGCTCGCTGGAGCGGAACAGGCGGGCGAAGCGAAGCAGGCACTCGCTGTCCACCGGGGTGAGTTGGCTGATAAGCGTTTCCAGAGCCAGGGCGTCGCCTTTGATGATGGACTGCTCCTCGCTGAGGATCAGGGTGGCGGTGCGCAGCGCCACGGGGAAGTCCACTTTGCGCTGGGTTTGTTCGAGCGCCCAGAGCACCAGTGTTTCCAAATGTTCTTGGGGGTTGGGGAATAGCCCGCCATAGGCATTCTCTACGGTTTTCCACAGAACTTTGGGAGTTTGCTCTGCCTTGTAGATCGAACTAGCCGATACCCCTCGCGCTTTGGCGAGTTGTTCCACCGGCAGGTTTCCCCGCAGGGTTTTGAGCTTCTGGCAGAATGAAGGCATTGGGAGGGATGAGTTGGCGGGGCAGGTTGTCCCCGGGGCGAGCTTCCTGCAATACTATTACACGCCGTGCTTCCCTCCGCACCATGTTAGTCCGCGGGGGGTTTTTTCTTTGTGTAATTTTTTTCTCTGTGAAATTGAGCTTGCGGGCCGGTATTTTTCTAATGTATTGATTGCTTCGGATGGCAGCGAATTCAGACGACAGGAAAACCCGCTTGAGTGATTTGCTGCGGGCGACTGCTGCGGCGTTCATCCAGGCATCTGAAGGAAGCTCGCCTTCCGAGGATACTTTGTTGCGCTCGGAGGTGGATTGTTTACTGTCCTTATGGCAGGGCGGTCAGATTGACCCGGTCAGCGAGTTCCGCAGCCGCCGCGATCCCGAACCGTCAGCCAGGATGCTGCCGCCTCCCGCCGCGCAGGTGCCCCTTCACTGAAAAACACTCATGATCCGACCTAACAACAACCAATGTGCAGACTGTGTTGCGCTGCAACACCAAAAGAAAACTATTTCAGGATCCGCGCCGCCGCGCCGCAAGCCGAATGGCGACTGGGAAGTCACCGTGCTGGTGGTGGTGGTGATGGAGGTCCCGAAGTTGGACTGCATCAGCGCGGAGCACGCGGAGGCGTATGCCGCGGATGTGCTGCGCGATTTGGGTCCGGTCAAGGTTTCCGTGGGCGGGGTCCCGCTGGAAGTGCTCGGCGCGGCATGAGTCTCAGGCAACCCGGGAGATTGACCGATGATGAACCTCACCTTGCCATTGAACTTCGGAGAGCGTCCGTGTGACCGGATGCTGCTGGCCTTGCTGCGTCCGCGCAAGGCCGAGTCGGTGTTGTGGTCGGCGTTTTTGATCTGGAAGGATTTCGGGATCGCGCGGGACGACCGGCGGTCGGTGCCGTGTCTGGCGGAGGAGCGCCGGGTTTGCCCGGCGGTGGCAATCATCGAGCAGTTCTGCGGCTGGGCAGGGGATCCGGGAGAGTTGGTGGAATCCGCGATCCAGGCGGGTTTTTTCTTGCTGGTGGCGGTGGGTGGTGAGGTGGCGGAGTTGGTGCTGGTGGATTTTTTCCCGGCCAATCATTCCGCCGCGCGCGATATTTCCAACTCCAAGCTCGGAGGAATCGCCAAGGGGGTGAATCTGGCGCGCAAGGGGGCGGTGCAGGCCACCGACGAGCAGTTGGATTTCTTTGCGCGCAGCGGCCACAGCCTGCTTGATGCGCATGGCAAGAGTGAGTTGCGCGCGGCGCTGATGTTCATTCATCAGGTCTGCAACGTGCTCAAGCGGCCCAAGCCCGCCTCGGCGGAGTGGCAGGCCGCGCTCACCGTCAAGGCGCTTGACGTGATCGGGGCGCACTCTGCCTGTGAGATTGAGGCCGCCTTCAAGTGGATGGTGGCCAACCGTGCCTCGCAGGAGATCCCGTCTCGTCTGGATTTCGTGCTGGACCGGTTTGGTGACTTTATTGCCAAGGGCGTCAGGGATTTTCCGGTAAGGCTGTGAGATGGTAGTTGGATCATAGGACCTATGGGGCCTATGGTAATTGGTAATACCAAGCACAACAACTTGACAACGCTTTCCGGCGGTGAAACGCAAGCGCCGTGTCCGTAACCCTGAGACAAAGCGAGCTGGAGGCGTGCATCACGGATCCGGTATTCGCGGCATGGCTGATTTTCGGGGTCGAGCTGGACACCTTCCAGGCGGTGCGGCTTCGCTATATGTGGTGGGTTCCGGAGGTGATCGACGACTCGGGTATCTCCACCGGCAAGACCGAGATTTTATGGATCTGGGCGCAGTTGCGCGCGATCCTGCTGCCCCAGCCCGGGCGATACCCGCACCGCATCATCGGGATCTACTATCCCACGCTGGACAGCGCGCAGTCGAACTTCGCCCCGAAATATCAGAAGTATATCGAGACGGCCCCGGTGTTCCGCGCGGAGCTTCGGCCCACCCACGGCGGCAAGCTCGGCTATCAGGCACTGAAAGGCGCGATCCAGTGGGTCTATCGGAACAACTCGATCGTGCAGTGCCCGGCGGCCAATCTGGCGCAGAATGCCGAGAGCCAGGCGTCCAAGCGCTTCCATGACCTGGGGATCGACGAGGCGAAGGTCATGGATGGTCGCTCGGACGGTCTGGACAATCAGATTCTGGGGCGGGTTACGGCCCCGGGGTGGAACAACGCGCACCCGGTGCATGCCAACCATGTGGTGCTGATGGGCCACGCGGAGGACCCGGACACCCACCCGTTCTATCGGCGGGTCAAAGCTTTCCGCTCGCTGATCCGCGACGGGTCGCAGCAGCACGCCATCATCACCTCCTCCTACCGCGACTGGACTGCCAAATTCCAAAAGGACTTCCGGCCAGACGCGATGATCCGGCGCGACCGACTGACGATGAGCCGGGCGCGCTTCCGGCAACTGTGGGAGGGGTTGTGGGAGCACGGGACCGAGGATTGGTATGATGCCACTGAGTTGCAGGCGGCCTGCTCGCGCAACGTGCCGGTGCTGACCCGGCGCAAGAAGGATTCGATGATCTACGCCTTCGGTTGGGACACCGCACCAGGTGCCACCCGCAAGGCCGACTTGAACGGAGGGGTGGTGTGGGGTGCTGAGCCCCTGCCGGATAACACCCGCGAGGTGCGAGGGGTATGGCGCTTCCACGGACGGGCATTCCGGATTGCTCCGGCCTGGGCCTGCGAGGTGCGCGGTCGCTCGGTGGGGGAGTTGTCCGGGATCATCCATCGCGCCCACCAGCGCTTCGGGTTCCGGCGCATCGTCTTCGACCCCGGTGGCGGCGGCGCATGGGTCCAAAAGGAGCTGTGGAAGGAGGAGCAGTTCTTCGATGGATCCACCCACAAGGTCACCGGGCTCTGCACCCCGGAGACCTCCCATGCCTACCCGCAGGCGTCTCCGCTGTTGGTTCCCTTTGCGCGCGGGTCCTCCGATCTGGCTGTGGTTTGGGGCGAGGAGCGGTTCCGGTCCTCCGATGAGGGGATCATTGAGGCGATCCACCGGGTCGCGCAGGGGATGTTCGCCTCCGGGTCGGTGCTGTGGCCCACCCCGATGGATGACCGCCCGCAGGTCGAGTTGGAAACCTACGATCATGAGACGCGCGTCGCGCTCAAAGCCCTGTCCACGGCCCTGCAACAATTCCTCACCATCAAGGTGGTGGTCGGGGCGGACCTGGCCCCGCGTGTCACCAAGCGCGGGTTCCTGATGTTCCGGGCCGAGGGCAAGCAGAAAAAGGATCTCGCCTATGCCGCCTTGTATGGGCTGGTGGCGCTGCTGTCGCTGCTGATGGACCCGGAGTTCCATGAGCAGGAAGAGTCCGGGGAGCACTGCATGGCTTGCGGGTGATCCGTGACATGCGAGTCGGCGTGGTGCATCGCGCAACGATTGCTTGACAGCGCGCGCGGCGAGTGGTCCGCCTCGTGGAGATGTCAGCCAAGACCCGTTCCACCCCTGCGCCGCTGGCGGCGGCTGCCGCCCGCAAAGCCAACGCCTCCGCCGAGCGCCTGTTGTCCCAGGCGCTGGACCTGATGGCCTCCGCGCCCGGGGTCGTGCTGCCGATTCCACCGGAGGCGATCGCCTCGGCGGGGATCCCGATGTCGGGTGGCAAGACCATGGCCGACGCCCAGCGCTTCCGGGTCAACTGGTATTCGCTGGAGCGCAAGGTGCTGATGCGCATCGCCCGGCTGATGAGCAAGCGCAACTGGTTCGCGGAGCCGGTGCATCGCCTGAACCGAAGCCTTTACGGAGGCGGCTTCCAGTTGAGCGATCCCAAGGCGCGCGAGTGGGCGGCCAAGGGGTCCTATCCGTTCAAGCGGATCCACGATGATTTGTTGAGCGAGCTGCTCATCACCGACTCGGCGGTGGCGTTCTGGCGCACCGATGCGGGGCCATCGGAGTTGCCCATCATCGAGGTTCCGGACATGGAGGATGTCGATTATGAGGTGGTGGGCGGAGTCCCCACGGTGTGGATCAAGATCAAGCAGAACCGCAAGCTCGATCCGGAGCTGGAGCAGGTTTATGGCGCGGCGATGTATGCGGCGATCCGCACCGGCAAGCCACTGGTCATCACCAAGGGCGATCCAAACTCCAGTTATGACTTCGAGATCATGAAGACCGGCAAGTCCACGGCGCTGTTGGATGCTCCGTCGATCACCGGCATCATGGATGACCTGGATTTCATCGAAGCCGTGCGGGTCGGCGACTGGAACGGGGCCTGGAGCCGCCGGGAAATCATCCGCCACACCAAAAAGGGCTTCGGTGTATCCTCCGGCCCCAACGCTGGCAGCACCCGCGGCAACGCCAAGTATGCCGAGCTTCAGTCGATCCTCAAAGCCATGAAGAATCTGGTAGGCAAGGCCGACGTGGCGACCAACTTCGACCAGGAAATCGACTGGCTGGTATTCCCCAAGGATTTCTTCAACCCGGAGATGATTCAAAACGCGCTGCAACGCCTGGTATTCTGGGGCGGGCTGGCGGCGATCCTGTTGCTCAAGACCGACAGCCAGATCACCGGCTTGTCGGACTTCCTCTATGACCGCCTGCGCGGCCAGGTGGAGTCGTTCCGCGATGACTTCGGACCCTTCCTCGGGCGGATCTTCAACTCCGAGTCGTTCAAGAAAAACTTCCCCTCGGCCCCCGACCTGTCGGTGAGCTGGGGTGTCAAGTCGCTTTACACTCACAAGACGCTGATGGAATCCCTTACCTTCGGCGCGACCAACGGCATCTTGTCGCCCGCCACCATCCGCGAGCAGTTGGGGGTGGATGACGTGGTGGAGTCGGCCAGAATGCTGGCGGGTCATGCCGCGCGCGCCGCCTACACGCCGCCCTACGAGCCGCGCCAGGGCTTGCTGCCCAAGCTGTTCCCGGTGGACTTCCATGAGGGCGCGGCGGGCGGTTCCACTCCCGCACCCGCCGCGCCCGCCGCACCCGCCGCACCCGCCAAGCCGTCGGCACCCGCCAAACCCGCAGTCAAGAAAGTCGCCCAATGACCCAGTCCCCGCTATTCGCCGCCGCCTCCGCCATGACCTTCCTCTGCACCGAGGAGTCGGAGGTTTCGCTGTTAGGGGCTAACGATCCGGTCTTCGGCGACCTCAAGCCCGACGACTACAAGGCCTACATCCGCTTCCGCATCGCCACCAGTTTCCCGGCGGTCATCGGCCCGGAAATGCACGGTCGCTACTTCGGGTTTCACCCGCAGGTGCTGGTGAACTCCTACCGCTCGCTGCTCCACCAGCAGACCAACCTCGGCCACATGCTCAAGGTCTATGGGGCCTACCGAGACCGTATCATGGGCGGCGTGGTCGGTGTGGCGGTGGCCAACCTCCAGCGCTCCCAGCAGCAGACCATTGCCGCCAGCGTGGACGCGGCCCAATACCTCGACGTGGTCGCCGTGATCTACAAGGCCGCCGAGGGGGTCAAGGATCTGTTGGGAAACCACACCTCCTCGCGCCAGAAACAAAGCGTGTCGATCGAGGTCGGCACCACCATGGCGGATATGTCGATCTACGACCCGCGCGACCGCAGCATCAGGACCATGGAGGAGGCGATGGCGCTCTATCCGAAGCTGATGTCCGTCCACAAGGAGCGCGGCCTGCAAATCGGCAAGGTGGACGGGGTCCAGTTCGCTCTAGCGGCAGGGGGATGCAATGGCAGCGTGCCGTTCCGCGGCGTCGGCTACACCCCGTCTCCCGCCGAGGTCGCCACCGCCAAGATCATCGACCTCAAGGCCTCCTGCGCCGATGACCTGTGCTTCGCCGCGATGGCCCTGCCGGAGTGGGAGCCTGGAACTCCGGTCACCTGGAAGGCCGTGGATTCACGCGATGCCGCCCACGGCACCGTGGCCGAGGTGATCCTCCACGGCAGCATCACCCGCCACGGAATGACCAAGACCGCCACCACCGCCGACCCGTTGTTAGACATCAAGGTCCGCGGCAAGGCCCTGCGCGTCCTGCGCCATGCGGGCAGCGTGCGCAAGGCCGGGTGAAAATAAATTCACTTTACTGAATAAATTCCGTTGACGTTCCTCAAGAGCAATCGCAACCACGGATTTGTCACTCAGTTGTTACGCACCGCAAAACACCACCCCAACATCCCATGAATCCCCTTGCCGCTCTGATCACCATGATGGTCGCCCTCAAAAACGACCTCTACACCCGCTTCAATGCCGCGCTCAAGGCGCTGCCTCCGATGGAGCAGATTGAGGCAGGCAGTGCCGGGTTGTCGATCGTGCGGGAGATGGAGTGGGCCAAGCAGCGCATCGAGCAGGTCGGCACCGATCTGGAAGCCACGCTGACCTCGGCGGGCAAGATGATCGCCGGATACTCCCGCGATGCCAGCCAGTCGGTGGACGTGGCCGCCTCGCACCTGATCGAGGCGCTCAACGCCAACACCGCCGCCAGTGCCATCAGTGCGGCCATCGCCGCCAAGACCCACCTTCCGATCGAAGACCATCAGACCGCTCTCGACCATGCTGTGACGCAGGCCAAGACCGAGGCCGAGGAAGCCGCCAAGATTGGCTTCAATGCCGAGGTGCTCAATCTCAAGCTGGTGGCCGACCGCCGCTCCGAAGCCATCGCCAAGGTGGGTGTGCTGGCCGCCGCCTCGCTCAAGGATACCGACCTGCTGGCCGCCAACTACGCCGACTTGCTCGCCGTGGTGGAGGGTCGGGTCGCCAAGCTGGTGGAAGTCGGCCTGACCGCCGAGAGCCGCCCCAAGACCTACGGCAGCCTGATGGCCTGCCCCGCCGATGAGGCCGGGACCGCCGAGTTTGATGCCCGTCTGGAGATGATCACGGAAAACGCGCCCAACGGCTCGCTGCTGGCCTCCACGCCCGCCGTCCCGCATCCCACCACCCAGGCCGGGTTGCTGCCCGCCTCGGACAAGACTCCCGCCAAGCCCGTCGTCTAATCCTTCACTCTCGTTTCTCACTCCATACCCCACATCGCCATGTATCGCTCCCAGAACACTCCGGCCCAGATCACCATCCCCAACTACCGCGAACCGATCAGCGGCGTTGTCACTTCCGCCATGGCGCTCGGCGCTCTGGTCATGCTGAAAAACTCCGGCAGCCCGCAGGACACCCGCGAGCTGGTGGCCTGCGACGGCGGTCGCCCCGCAATGCTGGAGTTGGTGGTGATGACCGATGCGAACTGGCAGGCGCACTGCAAGGCCGACCAATACTGGTTCCGCGAGCTGCGCAAGCCAGTGCCGGTCGGATCTTCCGTCACCGCCCGCTACGCCAATGAAGGCGAGTTCGAGGGCGCGGATTATTTCGACGGCATCACCGGTTCCTCCACTCCCGGAACCCCGCTCCATGTGGTGGCTGGCAAATTCAAAGCCGCCAATCTGGTGGTCGGTGCCGGTGGCGGCACGGTCGATGTGGTCGTGGCCTACCTTGGCCGCAAGCTCACCCCGTTTGATTCCACCTCCTTCCGCTGGTCGGTCGAGTTCGTCGGCTAATCCCATCCACCCTCACCTCAATTCTGCCGCTCCATAACCTCATGAAAACCGCCACTCCCACCCGCAGCGAACGCGCTCACGCGCAAGCCCTTCGCCAGTCCGCCATCGCCGGAAACAATCCGGATCACCGCAATGTCAAGCCCGCGAGCCGCACCAGCGTGCCGGTTCTGGAGCGCATGTTCAAGGGGGTCAAGGAGCGCGTCTCCATCCTCAATCCTCTCGGCCAAGGCAAGCGCCTGGCGGATTGGGCGGACAGCGCACTGGACGCGATCAACACCGACAACTGGCTCAAGGATCGCGGACAATGCGTGCTGGATGCCTCCCGCGGTGACAAGGATGCGGCGGCCCTGCATGCCGCGGCGGTGGAGGTCACCACCGAGAACATCGTGCGTGCCACCTCGTCCTGGCTGCCCTACTTCGAGGAGCGCTCGCTGGGTGAAGAAGATTTCCCGGTGATCGTCCCGGACACGGTCGGCATGCGCCTGGTGGTCAATGCCATCGGCCAGGACGGCGGCAACGTGACCATCCAGTCGCAGCCGCTCGATCCCTCGCCGCTGTTCTGCCCGCTGTTCATGCGCTCCACCGCGTGGATCGAATATCCGCTGGTGGATGCCTACCACGGTTCCAAGGTCAAGGAACTGGCGCTCGCCCAGTTCGATGTGGCCCGCGACCGCGCCTGGCGTCTCGACGAGCTGCTCGCCAGCTATCTGCTCTACGGGGGTTCCAACTCGCGCCTGGTGCCGACCTTCGTCACCTCCGGGGTGAACGAGGCCTGCGATTACCTCGCCCAGCCCCGCGTCAATGTGGCCAACCTTCCCGCAGGCAACTTCGTGACCCTCGCCGGTAACTCGACGACCTCACTGTTCCGCAAGGAGTGCTTCGATGCCATCATCAAATACGTCCGCTCCTGGGGAGATGGCGTGATGGAGGGTGGCAACCTGACCCCCGTGGAAGTCTCAGTGGCGTCATCCCACGTCACCGACTTCCTCGCCCAGGTCACCATGGCCTCGGTGGTCAACAACCTCACCACCCAGGTGTTTGCGGGTGGCGTGATCGTCGAATACGCCGGATACAAGTGGATCGTCACCGGCAACAACACCATCGACCCCAACCAGGGCGTGGCCTACGTCCGCATGGACCAACCGGTGGGCATCTTCTACGACAAGCCGTCGCTGGCCAAATCGCTCATCGACGAGACCCCCTCGCTGATCGCCCTCAACAAGGGCCGCACCTGCGAAATCTGGTGCGAGGGCTACGCCATGCCGCTGCACTGGCGCAAGCGCACCTTCGGTGTCCGCTATCGCACTCCCGTGTAAGCCATGACCGGGTGGCGGGAGGTTCCAGCCCTCCCTCCGCCCGCATTCCGCTCCGCCTGATTGGGCGGAGCGGTCGGATCTGATATCCATTTACCCTACATCATCCCATGAAACTGAATCTTGCCATCACCCTTGCCCAAGTCGCCGTCGCCCGCAAACCCGAGATCGGCGTGGAATCCCAGGTCTATTTCGCCCCGGAAAACTGCCAGATTATGGGCACCTTCCAGGCACTCACCGCCACCACCGGTGAGTACATCAGCGCCGGTGGATCCGGTATCCCTGCCGCCGGGCGCGATGTCGTCATCCGCTGCCTTTCTCCCGATTTGATCGGTGTGGGCGGTGCCATGGCCATCACCTTCAACGTGACCTATGAGGGCACCATCACCGATACCGCGGTGGCCACCTTCCACCTGCCGTCGTGGTCCGCAGCCGGTTCGCTCAATCGCTTCCCGATCGGCATCTGCTCGGACTTGGTGCCGACCACCATCGGCAACGCGGCCAAGAAAATCACCGCCATCGGCACCGTGGTTTCCTGCGCCAACATGACCCCGGGCAATAAGTTCCAGGTTTACACCACCCCGCTGCTGGAGGACTTCGTCTTTATCGACGCCACCACCTCCAAGGGCGGCCAGTTCAACCTGCCCAGCATCGTGGAAATCCCCGACGGCTACAACGCCGCCGGTTACACCAAGCTTGGCCGCAGCGAGTCCAACAAGCTCTCCATCGGGTTCCGCGACCGCGGCTACCTCGAACAGCTCAACCGCTTCAACGGCAGCCAGGGAACCATCCGCATGGACATCGTCAAGGACGGCAGCGTGCTCGCCCAGCGCCTGCTCTACTCCGGCTACTTCGTCCGCTCGTCCACCGAGCGCGGCGATGGTGATGACCACGTGGACGCCAAGGCGGAGGGTCCATACGAGCAGTTCCTCATCGGTTATCCCCGCGCCAGCTAAGGACTTGGATGATCGGTCGGATCCGTCCGATCTGACCGATCGCTCCCACCCACCCACCTCATGAAATCATGAAAAAACTTCCGTCAGAGGATCGTTGGTTGGAAGTCGCTTCCGCCCCCTATGGCATTCCGGTGCAAGTCCGTGATGCCGAGGGGGCGGTGGTGATCGCCATCCGCGATCCCTACGTCCAGTGGTTCGATGAGAACCGGGCGTCCGCTCTCGCCAGCACTCCCACGGGATGGCAGGCGCTTGACCAAGCGTAGGATAGATCAGTGGCAGATCGCTAGGCTCATAACCTGGAGGCCGTCGGTTCGAGTCCGGCTCCTGCAACCACTCACTCATGCCCTTTCCCGGAACTACGGGAAAGGGTATTTTGGTGCCTGGATATGCCGGTTCTTACCAGATAGGACTTATAGGTCCCATGGGTCCCATAAGTCCTATTCTTCTCCCAACCCACCGTATTACGCCACCCCATAGCTCACCGATCCGCTCACCCGATAGAGCACCTCGTCCAGGGTCGGGTCTGGGTTGTGGTTGCTCTCGGTGGTCACGCTCAGGCGGGATGCTTCCACCTGATAGTAGGTCGAATTGGCTCCGGCTGTGGCCAGGACGTTGGTCACCCAGGAAGTGGCGGTGGACTTGTTCAGGGCCATGGCGCTGGCGCTGGTGGTCACGCGCCCCGGGACGATTCCCACGTTGCGCTGCACCACCGGGGTGCCGAATGGTATCTGGGTGACCACCGAGGAATTGAAGGCGGAGATCGTCTCGATGGTGCTGGACGCCTCGCGCAAGTCGTAGGCGGCGCGCCCGGCCATCCACGAGGTCTGGGTCTCTGAAAAATCCAGCTTGAGCCAGTAGTCGGTCGTTTGCGCCACCCGCACCTTCGATTGGGTGCGCGAGCTTCGGTTGGGGGTCATGCCTGCGGCCAGGTTGTCCACGGCGGCGTTGGACTCGGCCAGGGTGGCGGACCAGATGGTTCCGCTGAGGGTGCGGGTCTGTTGCAAGGTGGTTTTGTCCAGCTCGGTGCTGTCGCTGTATTCGGCCACCACCCGGGTGCGGGTGGTGCGCACGGCGCTGGTGAACTCCAGCTTGTTGACCAGCGTGGAGGGCGTGGCGTCACTGCCGGTGAGATCGAGATAGAGGGTGGTCCAGCGGCGGGTGGTTTCCAGCGGGTCCACGGCGGTTCCCAACAACGTGCCCAGCCGCACCTCGGCCACCTCGCGCGAGATCGCCACCACCGCGCCGCTGGTGGTGCGCCGCCACTCGCCGGTCAGCGGTTGGGTGGTTTCCACGGTGAGTTCGGCGCTGATGAAGCCATCGCTGGGACCCTCGAATTCATAGCCGAAGTCCAGCTTGATGAAGTTGCGGGTGTCCGCGTCATCCATGGCGGTCGCCAGATCGAGCGTCTCCTCGCTGGAGACCGTGACCGGGTAGGCGGCGGCGGCGGAGTCGAAGATCGCGCGGGCGGTGGTCAGCGCGCTGGCCGCGTCGATGGCCGTCACGCTGCCGGTGTAGCTCCAGCGCGTCCCGTTGCGGAAGTCCTTGCGGGTGGCAATCTTGAGCGTGTAGTGGCCGCCGCTGCGCGCCTGGCGCAGTTCCATGGTGTAGCTCAGTTCTCCGGTCCAGTCGCCGCCGGTGACGCCCGCGCTGTCCGCCCCGTCGATAGATTTATCCTGGGTGGAGTAGGATACCAAGCGGGTGCCCTCCGCGCTGTGGGCGCTGCGGATGCTCTCCAGCTTGGCCAGGGCGATCCCGCGGGTTTCTGCCTGGATCGTCCCGCGGATGCCGATCACGGTCTCGCCGCTGCCCTCGTCCACTTTGCGGTCGGTGTCGTAGAGGCATTCCGCCACCCCAACGTCGGGCAGGGTGATGTGGTAGCACGCCACCTGCACGTCGAGCGTTCCGCCGCGCTCGTCGATGACCGGGGTGAAGTCGGTGACCCGCACGATTTTATGGGTGCCGCGCAGCACCAGCAGGCCTTCTCGGGTGTCAAGGGACTTGACGGCCTGCGCCTGGGCCTGGAGATAGGCCAGGCGGGTGGCCAGCGGTTCAGCCGGGTTGGCCTGCGCCATCCGCGCGGTGAAGCCAAGGCTGGTGGTGGTGGCGCTGCGCGCCCCGTTGCGCTCGCTGTGGCGCGCGGTCTTGATCTCTTCCTTGAAGTCGCGCACCGCGTGCAGCGCCAGCGCATTGCCGCTGCCCGCCGGGGTAAACGTGCCGCCGGTCAGGTTGCCCAGCCATGCCGCATCGCCGTGCGGCTCCACGCAGGTGAAGCTCATCTCCACGCTGTTGCTGCGGCCCGCCAGCGCCTCGCCCAGATTGCAGTCGCCCGGCACCGCCAGCCATTCCAGCGTGTGGCCGCTGCCGCTGCTGCTGCGCAAAATCCCCTCCGGCACCCGCAGGCTCTCCGCCAGCCACTGCGCCCGCGCCTGAATCGTCCCGGGGTCGCGCGCCTCCAGCTCCACCGTCACCGCCAGCGTCACCAGCATCCGCGTCGCCACTCCCGGCGGCGGCGGGTCCGCCGACCGCGAGATTTTCAGCCGCGGCTTTCCAATCCGCGTCAGATCGCTGCCGTTCCATTCGAGGGTGCCCGCGTGCATAAGTTGTTTTTTTGTTTCACCTTGCAAAACGGTTGACAAGCGCCGACTGCGGTAAGACCCAAGGAACATGCCTGGTGAGTTCAGCAACCCGTCCTATATCTCCCCCTCTTCCGGCGGCGGTGCCTCATTCGCGGTCGTCACCGTCGCCAATGCCGTTGCCCGCCTCGGCCTGGCCCTGGTGAGCGCCGCAGGTTACGGAATCGTCCAGTCCGACGACGGCAGCGTCTGGGCACTGAAGAAAAATGGAAACCCTGCGGTGTCGAATGATTGGGCGCGCATTGGAACCGTCTCGATGGGGTCGCTTGGCGCGCAAAGCGCGGCGGCGGTAGCCATCACCGGCGGCACCATCTCGGGCGTCTCCTTGACTACGGTGACGTTTTCCGACCCCGCACAATCGCGCGCGGCCCTTGGGCTCGGCAGCGTCTCCAACACCGCCGATGCCGACAAGCCGGTATCCACCGCCCAGGCGGCGGCGGACGCCGCCATCGTGGCCTCTGCCACCGCCAAGGCCAATGCGGCCCAGGCGGCGGCGATTGCGGCTGCGGCCAGCGATGCGACGACCAAGGCCAATGCGGCCCAGGCGGCGGCGATTGTGGCAGTGGCCAGCGATGCGACGACCAAGGCGAACGCGGCCCAGGCGGCGGCGATTGCAGCCGCAGCCACGGATGCCACCGCCAAGGTGGCGGCGGCTAAGTTGACTGCGGGTTCGGTTTCCACCAGTTCGGTGATCCCCCTCAGCGCCATGACCACCCTGACGCTCGGAACCGGCAGCCACGCCATCACGTTTTCCTCTCTATTCACTGGGCAGCCCGCCAATGTGGAAATTGATAACCCGCAGGTTGGCTCGGCGAGCATTCAGATTAACTGCGGACTGACCGAATACGACCCGACCGGAAACTCCGCCCCGCCCCACCAGAGTCTCTACATAGTTCCAAACGCCACCGTCGGGATAGCGACCATCACGTTCGATTCGAGCAAGGGTTCCTTTAGTTCCTCTGGAAGATTGCCTGTGTTGACGATAAATGGGAATTTCTCCCGCAACCACTTCCCGGTCATGCCTGCGGATGAGGTAATGACTCCCGTTTATCCACCAGGAACCGGACCATCCGAGAGCGAGATTCAGGCAGAGCGTGATGCTGCGAACGCGGCAGCGTATGCGGCGTGGATCAACACGCTCGACCAGTCATCACTGGTCACGGCGACAGCCACTGGAGCTGTCGTAACGCTGACGGCCGTGTTACCCGGAGTCGCCGGAAACTCCATCACCCTGGCTATCAGTAACCCCTCCACATATCCCGGAATAACCCTCAGCGGTCCCACGCTGACCGGCGGAAGCGCCGCTAACGCCGCACAAATCGTCAACGCGGTAAATTCCGGAAACTACGCCATCACCGCCGCCCTGGCCTCCGGGAGTTCGGGAACCGGCTCGTTCCCGACGCTGACCGGTATTCCCTCCACATGCTACGGCTCGCTCGGCAGCCCGACCGGAGGAACATCAGGAGCCCTCGGCCAAGAGGTTGTCGCCGGAGGGGACATCTACGAATGCGCGCAGGCGGACCCGCCCATCTGGGTGAGACACGCCACGGGCGAGGAGATCCGCGACCTATACGCCACCGCCCAAGATGGAGTGAACCGGGCCATGACCTACGCCGCCGAGGTCGCTACCACCAAGGCGAATTCCGCGCAGGCCGCGGCGATTGCGGCGGCGGGTGCGGCGGCGGGTGCCTACGTCCCGATTTTGACGCTTGAGTCCGCTCCAGCAGATGCTGTGGATGCGACCTATGCCGCTACTTCCTATACGATCACGGGCATCGTCGTGGACGGAGAGGCGTTGACGGTTGATGGTGTGGTTTTCACCTTCCGGACCGTTACCTCCGGAGGGTTTGATTTGTCAATCCTTGGGTCTATGGAAGAGCAGGCCATGTCGATCCGGGATCAGTTGAATGCTCACGTTACCCCTCTGGATCATTCAAATTGGATCCACTTGACGGCGGGTGATTGGGAGAATCATGGAGTCATCCATTCCTTGAGCCCTGGAACCGCGGGGAATTCCCTGGCCGTCTCCACCACCTCCAGCGCGATCACCCTGGGGGGTTCGGTTCTCACTGGCGGCGAGGACGCGCTCTCGGGAACATCTGGAATGATGGGGCAGGAGGCAGTGGTTCTGAACTCGGATATTTACAAGTGCGTGCGCGTTTCTCCGGTGAGATGGAAGCAACTCCTAACCAACTGATTCCAATGCAACCCGTGCAAATACTGTTGGAACCGCATGTCGCGGGAGATACCTGGGAGGGAATCAGCTCCATCGGGCCGGTGCTCTTTGACGGAGCGGCTCCGCCTCATGTCCTGGTCAAGGCTTGGATTTATTTCAAGGAGGGAGATAACTATCCCCCGTGCGCCAGGGTGGCCACCGCTCCGGATGCGGGGGAGGCTCCGATCTTGCTGTTGGATCCCGCTGCGTGGAGTCTTTCTGTGCCTCCGGTGGCACCCGCTCTTTTCCCTCTCACTCCTGGAAACTGGAAGTGGTCATTCAAGACCATTGATGCGGCGGGAATTCTGCGCACCCTCTATCATGGGGTGCTGGAGGTGACTCCATAATTTCCCGGCCATGAGCACGCAAATCACAGCTCCCGTGACTATGTTGGATCAATCGGTTACGGCACCGCTGATCTCCGGCGATAATAGGGTTAGTGCTCCGTTGGCAGCGGGGGAGGAGGTGGTGTCCGCTCCCCTTGAGTTACGCCAGAATGTAGTAAGCGCTCCTGTCACTCTGGGAAATAACCGGATGACTGCCAGCGCGGTGGTGAGCATCGGAAATGTCTCGTCGGGCGATACGGCGGCGGTTGTGGATCGCGGGGTCCCTGGAGCGGCAGTGCTGGACTTCACGATTCCCAAGGGAGGTGACGGCGAGGCGGCTTTAATTTCGATTGGGACGGTAACCAGCGGCCATGGGGCGGCGGTTTCCAATAGCGGCACGCCTTCTAACGCGGTACTCAATTTCACCCTGCCAAAGGGAGACGCGGGTGCTTCCTGCACCGTTTCGGTAGGGTCTGTGAATAGCGGGACGGTGGTATCCGTCACAAACAGCGGAACGGCAAGTGCAGCGGTGCTCAACTTCACCCTTCCAAAAGGCGATGCGGGAACATCTGCCACAGTCTCGGTTGGAACCGTAACCGGTGGTCCATCCGCTCTCGTCACCAATAGCGGGACATCCTCCGCTGCGGTGCTCAACTTTACGCTGCCGAAGGGTGCTTCCGGATCTGCCGCCACAGTATCCGTCGGAAGTGTGGTGAGTGGATCTATTGCTTCGGTGGTAAACTCAGGAACGTCCATTGCCGCTATTCTCAATTTCACTCTACCCAAAGGAAATTCAGGCACGTCCGCCACGGTCACCGTCGGGACTGTGACCAGCGGAACCACCGCTGCTGTCACCAACACCGGAACGGCCAGCGCCGCAGTGCTCAACTTCACCCTGCCCAAGGGAGACGCCGGATCGTCTGCCACGGTTACCCTCGGGACTGTGACCAGCGGACCCACCGCTGCCGTCACCAACACCGGAACGGCCAGTGCCGCCGTGCTCAACTTCACCCTACCCAAAGGGAATGTGGGCGCATCCGCCACGGTCACCCTAGGGACTGTGACCAGCGGAACCACCGCTGCCGTCACCAACACCGGAACGGCCAGTGCCGCCGTGCTCAACTTCACCCTGCCCAAGGGCGACGCGGGATCGTCTGCTACGGTTACCCTCGGGACTGTGACCAGTGGAACAACCGCTGCCGTCACTAACACGGGAACGGCCAGCGCCGCCGTGCTCAACTTCACCCTGCCTAAGGGCGACGCTGGATCGTCCGCCACGGTTACCCTCGGGACTGTGACCAGCGGAACCACCGCTGCCGTCACCAACACGGGAACGGCCAGCGCCGCCGTGCTCAACTTCACCCTGCCCAAGGGAGACGCGGGTTCTTCCGCCACGGTGACCCTCGGAACTGTGACTAGTGGAGCCATCGCTGCCGTCACTAACACGGGAACGGCCAGTGCCGCAGTGCTCAACTTCACCCTGCCCAAGGGCGACGCGGGATCGTCCGCCACGGTCACCGTCGGGACCGTGGCCAGCGGAGTCACCGCTTCCGTCACTAACACCGGAACGGCCAGCGCCGCCGTGCTCAACTTCACCCTGCCCAAGGGAGACGCGGGATCGTCTGCTACGGTTACCCTCGGAACTGTGACCAGTGGAACAACCGCTGCCGTCACCAACATCGGCACGGAATCTGAGGCGATATTGAACTTCGTTCTTCCCAAAGGAGAAAAGGGCGACATCGGGCCTCAATCTATAATTCAGGGTCCGGTTGGTCCCGCCGGCTCCATCGACCTCACCTCACACAACCTGTTCATCCTCGGACTCTAACCGCATATCTCCATGGCTAAACAAACCAGCCTCTATCTCACCAAGGGACACGCCACTGCCGCTGCCACCCTCACCAGCGCCAACACCAGCGCTTGGGTAACGCTCTACACCGCCGCCGCCGATGATGCCGTCATCAAGGCGTTGGCTGGCGTGTCAGACTCCACCGCCGCCATCACCCTGCGCCTAGGCATCGACGTGGCGGGCGCAGGAACCGTGCGCCAGATCGCCACTGTCATCATCCCCATTGCCGCAGGCACCAATGGCACCGCGCCCGCCATCGACCTGCTCAACTCGCTGGACCTGCCGTTTTTGCCCGTGGACCGAACCGGCAAACGCATCCTGCCC
>SESF01004957.1_pt1 | contig 22898 bp, 23 predicted proteins | sample 3171521 | NCBI WGS metagenome assembly SESF01 (sample SAMN10866945, study PRJNA518727) | freshwater metagenome | biome: subpolar coniferous forest; feature: holomictic lake; material: water; isolation source: holomictic Lake 227, 6 m and 8 m depth | place: Canada: near Kenora, Ontario | collected...
GCTCCTTCATGCATGCGCCCGGGGACGGGCGCACCCCAGTGAAATGATTTGCGACTGGGGGAGGAAAAGGCTCTAATGTGCGCGATGAGTAACGATGTTCCCGCTGCTGAACTGTCCTGGAAACGATCGCGCTACGGCTTCGCCGGGTTTTGGTTGCTTTCATTGCTAGCCGTCTGGTTCCTGACCCGGATGGTCCTGTTTATTGCCTTCAAACCGGCGGGAGCATCGGTTGCCGAAGGCGTGCTCGTCTTTCTGGGCGGCCTCCATCGGGATGTCTTCGCGGCGCTCATGGAGACGATCCCGCTGCTGTGCTGGATGCTGATCGTGCCGGACCGCTGCTTCGGAGCCCTGTGGCACCGGCTGTTGTTTCTGGGCGGCTGCTTTGTGTTCTGGTTCGTCCACAGCTTCATGCTCTTCACCGAGTTCTTCTTCTTTGACGAGTTCAAGGCGCGCTTCAACACCGTCGCGGTCGATTACATCCTCTACCCTCGGGAAGTCTTCGTTAATATCTGGGAGTCGTACCATGTCGGAATTATTCTGGCTGTTTGCGCGGCCCTGAGCCTGGGCTGGCTGTTCGCGGCAAGCCGGTTGTTTAATCAGATGTGGGAGCGGCCCTTCGCCGCCAGGTTCCGACTGCTTCATCTGGCGGCCGCGGTCGCGCTGGCCGCGTTGCTCGCGCCGACTCTCAATCTCAAAGGCGCACATGTCAGCAATGACCGCACGTTGAACGAAGTGGCCAACAATGGCCCGCTCTCCCTATTCGCCGCGATCTGGACTAACAACCTCGATTACGCTGCGTTCTACAAGACCATGCCGAGGGATGAAGCTTACCGGCGCGCGCGCCGGCTGCTCGCCGAACCGAACACCCAGTTTGCCGAGGATGGCCAGACCATCCGCCGGCGGGTGGGGGGCGACCCGAACCGCCCCCGCCTTAACGTCGTGATCATCCTCGAGGAAAGCCTGGGCTCGGAATTCTGGGGCTGCCTGGGGCGCAAGAACACGCTCACGCCGGAGATGGACAAGCTGGCCGCGGAGGAGGGCATGCTCTTCACCGACCTGTTTGCCTCCGGCAATCGCACCGTGCGGGGGTTCGAGGGCGTGCTGTCCTCCTTCCCGCCACTGCCGGGCGAGTCCATCGTGAAACGGGACCGCTCGGACAATGTCGAGACCATTGCCCGCGTGCTGAAACGCGACGGGTACTCGACAGTCTTCCTCTACGGTGGGCGCGGCGTCTTCGACGGGATGCGCTCCTTCGCAGTCCGCAACGGCTACGACCGCTTCGTCGAGCAGAAGCACTTCCAGCATCCGAGCTTCACGACGATCTGGGGCGTCTGCGATGAGGACCTGATGCTGCGCGCGGTGGAGGAGTTCCGCGAACTGGCGAAGACCGGCCAGCCGTTCTGCGGCACGATTCTCTCCGTCTCCAACCACAAGCCCTACTCCTATCCGAAGGGCAAAATCCCCGAAGACCCCGATAAGCGGCTTCGCGAGTATGCGGTAAAGTATTCCGACTTCGCGCTGGGTCGCTTCTTCGAAGCCGCGAAAAAGGAGGCCTTCTGGACCAACACCGTCTTTGTGGTAGTTGCCGATCACGGCGCGCGGGTCTATGGCAAGCAGAGCATCCCCATTCACTCCTATGAAATCCCGCTATTGATCACGGGCCCGGCCGTCGTCAAGGGCCCCGCCCGCGTCTCGCGACTAGGCTGCTCGCTTGATGTGCCGACGACCCTTCTCGGGCTGCTGGGACGGCCCTATGAAAGCCTGTTCTTTGGCCGCGATCTGCTCAAGAGCCCGCCAGCCGAGGGCCGCGCGTTGCTTCACCACAACCGCGATATCGGCCTGCTGACGCACGACCGGCTCGCGGTCCTGGGGCTAAAGCAATCGGTGGAATTCTACCAGGGCGACCCGAAGGTTGTGGATATGAGCTTGCTAACGCAACCGACCGATGCCGACCGCGAACTTGAAAAGGATGCCATCGCCATTTACCAGGTCGCCGATGACCTCTACATGAATCGGCGCTACCGGATTGACGGGGCGCCAGGCGCGGTCCGCTAGAACTGGATGATTCGCTTGACAGTGTCAGTGACGATGCCGTTCACGCGGTCGTAGGTCAGAACATCCAGATCCAACGTGGAGGAATTGACGCGGCGCTCATGGCCCCGACCGGCCGGGTGGGCGGCCACTACTTCCACGCACAAATCGTTCCGCCGGCAAATGAAGGTGATCGAAGCCCCCGCCAGGGTGTAAATGTAGCCCAGATCGGAAGGCGCACAGCGGTCCGCTGAAAAGTGCAGGGTAATGTAGGGGAAAGTATTTGGATCGGAGCCGCTCTGGTCCCGGACGAGCTCCACCGTGGCCCCGTAGCCATGCCTTCGAAGCGTTTCCGCTGTAGAATCCATCACCGGCTTCAGCAGCGAATCCGCCTTATCGAGAAACCTCGCCGGAAGGTCCACCCGCTTCCTCTGTAGCACTTGCGTGTCTTCCCGCGACTCCACCCCAGCGGTTCGCGCGGAGACAAAATAAGCTTCGAGTTCTGAGTTCATAACATGTCCGGCACTCCCGGTCCCGACGGCTAATCTCAAATCCTAAGTTCAAGAGTGCCTTGGCGTTGCATCCTAAAAGCCACCCGGCTGAGTGTCCATGATAGAATACAATTGAAATACAACTGAAATGGCTGTTGACTTGAGCGACTGGTTTGCTATCTTCCCCTCTCTTTTGATTAGGATTTGAGATGAAAACGCATCTGCCGAAAGTTAATTTGGACCATCGTAAGTGGCATGTAATCGACGCCAAGGGCGCCGTGCTGGGCCGTTTGGCGGCACAAGTCGCCGACATACTGCGCGGGAAAAACAAGCCCGTCTATACGCCGCACCTTGACGCTGGTGACTTTGTAGTCGTCATCAACGCCGAGAAAATCATTCTCACTGGCAAGAAGGAGAGCCAGAAGACTTACATGAGCTATTCCGGGTGGAAAGGTGGCGAGCGATACCGCCCCGTCGCCGAGGTCCGCGCCCGGCAACCCGAGAAGATCATCACCCACGCCGTGCGCGGCATGGTCCCCAAGAACCGGCTGGGCCGGGTGCTGATGACCAAGCTAAAAGTTTACAAGGGCGACCAGCATCCGCATTCTGCCCAACAGCCCGCACCGCTGGTCGCGGCGAAGTAAGCTTATCAATCATCCACCATCCACCATCAACATCCTTCAGGCATGTCCGACATAAAGATCCCAGAAGTTCAAGCTCCTAAACACCTCGGCACCGGTCGCCGCAAGTCCGCGGTGGCGCGGGTGCGTCTGGCCATCGGCACCGGCAAGATTCTGGTCAACAGCCGGCCGTTCGAGAACTATTTCCCGACGGAAGCCCTGCGCATGGTCGCCACCCAACCGCTGACCGTCACCGCCTCCGCCGACAAGTTTGACGCCCATATCACCGTCTCCGGTGGGGGTCCGACCGGCCAGGCTGGCGCGGTGCGGCATGGCATCGCTCGCGCTCTGCTCACGGTGGACGCCAACCTGCGGCCGGTCTTGAAGGCGGAAGGGCTTCTGACCCGCGACCCGCGTATGAAAGAGCGCAAGAAGTACGGCCAGCCGGGCGCGCGCAAACGCTTCCAGTACAGCAAACGTTAATCGCGCTGGAGATTTCCCCGCCCCGCTGGTTCAATCCGGCGGGGTTTTTTGTTATGGAGTCTGCGGCTGTTATCTAGTAGTCCGTAGCGGCCACGGCTCCGCAAGCCGGCAACCGACTACGGACTACTGAATACTGAATATGATACAAGTTGCAATCGTAGGCGCCTCGGGCTACTCCGGCGAGGATCTGGTGCGCCTGCTGCTATCGCATCCGCAGGCAGAGCTCGCCGCTGTCACATCCCGGCAATACGCCGGGCAGACAGTGGCACAGGTCTTCCCGAAGTTCGCCCACCATCCCCGCGCCAAGACTTTACGCTTCAGCGAGCCGAAAGCCGAATTGCTGGCCAAACAGGCGCAGATCGTGTTCCTGGCCCTGCCGCACGGCGTCGCCGCTGAGTTTGCCGTGCCTTTGCTCCAACTCGGCTGTCAGGTCATTGACCTGAGCGCTGATTTCCGTGTCAAGAGCGCGGCGGTGTACAAGGACTTCTACGCGCATGACCATCCGGCGCCAGAGTTGCTCGCCCAGGCGGTTTACGGCCTGCCGGAAGTCTATCGCGAACAGATTAGGAAGGCATCGCTCATCGCCTCCCCAGGCTGTTACCCAACCAGCATTCTGTTGCCGACGCTGCCGCTGCTCAAGGCGGGCCTGATCCAGCCAGCCAGCATCATCGCCGACTCGCTCAGCGGCGTCAGCGGCGCGGGTCGAAAGGCTGAGCTCGATTACCTCTTCGTCGAATGCAATGAAAGCGTGCGGCCCTATGGCATCCCCAAGCACCGGCACTTGTCAGAGATCGAACAGGAGCTATCAATCGCAGCAGGCACGCAGATAACCATTCAGTTCACGCCGCACCTGATCCCGGTAAACCGTGGCATCCTCACCACGCTCTACCTGACACCCACCGATAATAATGCGTCCTCTCTGGTCAGCAGACTGACCGCGTGCTATCAAGCCGCCTATGCGAACGAGCCCTTCGTCCGATTGCTGGAAGGCAAAGCCCTGCCCGACACCAAAAACGTCGTCGGCACCAATGTCATCGAGATTGCCTGGCGCCATGACCCGCGCACCGGCCGCCTGATCGTCATGAGCGCCGAGGACAACCTGGTCAAAGGCGCCGGCGGCCAGGCCGTGCAAAGCATGAACCTGATGTGTGGGTTCCCGGAAACCGCGGGGTTGATATGAAGGTTATGAAGATTCCCGTTATGCTGGGTGTGGTCCTGATACTAGGCACCGCCTTTTTCGCCGCCGGTGCAGACCCTTCGTCCAGCACATCATTCCCCGATCCCTCTGCGCTGAAGCCCCAGGCCGCCCTGCCCGATCCGTTGGTGATGTTCGATGGGCGGCGAGTTACTTCTCGCGATCAGTGGTTCAAAGAGCGCCGCCCCGAGCTACAGGCGCTCTTCCAGCACTACATGTACGGCGCCATCCCTCCAAAGCCCGACCATACCGAGGTCAAGCTTGTCGGCGAATACCATGATTTCCTGGGCGGGAAGGCGACACTCAAGCTGGTGACCTTGGAAATGGGCCCCACCAACGCGCCGTGGATTGATCTGATGCTGGTAGTGCCGAACGAGCGCACGGGCCCCGCGCCGGTGTTTCTGGCCATGAACTTCTGCGGCAATCACACCCTGACGGATGATCCGCGCGTGCCCTTGACGCGGAGTTGGCTGGGCACTTTCTGCAAGGGTTGCCCCAAGAACGCGGCCACCGAAGCCGCCCGCGGCTCGCAGGTCGGCGACTGGCCGCTTGCCGAAATCGTGCGGCGCGGCTACGCCCTGGCGGCCTTTTACAGTGGGGACGTGGATTCCGATCGCGGAGACGTGAGCCAAGGCCTTTACGCCTGGCTGGCCAAGGGTGACCCGGCCAGCAATAACCCCACCAACCGGGGGACAATTGCCGCCTGGGCCTGGGGCTTCCATCGTTGCGTGGATTACCTGGTGACCGAGCCCAGTGTGGACCCGCACCGCATCGCGTCCTTGGGCCACTCGCGCAACGGCAAGACTGCACTTGTGGCGGCGGCTTACGACGAGCGCATTGCGATCGCGTTCCCACACCAGGCAGGTTGCGGCGGCACGGCGCCGAGCCGGGGCAAGATCGGCGAGTCCGTCAAGCGCATCAACGACGTGTTCCCGCACTGGTTCAATGCCCAGTTCAAACAATTCAACAACGACGTGCAGCGCCTGCCATTCGATCAGAATTGCCTGGTAGCCCTCTGCGCGCCGCGCCCAGTCCTGTTCTCCGCCGCCGAAGGCGACCAGTGGGCTAATCCGGCCGGCCAGTTTCAGGTGCTCCAGGCCGCCGACCCGGTCTATCGTTTGCTCGGCTCGGAAGGATTGGCGGCCAAGGAGATGCCGCCGCGAGGCCAACTCGTCGCGAGTCCCCTCGGCTATTATATCCGCGAAGGCAAGCATTCGATGGGGCCTGCTGACTGGAATATCTTCATGAACTTTGCGGATGCCCAGTGGCGGAAGTAGGTACAGACTCAATCCCTCAGACTAACCATGACTGGTAATATGATAGCAAAACTGACTGCGATCCCAGGTTCCATTGTCGCCGCGCGAGGATTTCGTGCCTCCGGCGTATTCTGCGATATTAAACGCCTGGGCACCGGCAAAGGCTCGGCCAAAGGCAAGAAGCGTGATCTGGCGCTGATCGTCTCGGAGGTGCCCGCGACGGTAGCCGGCATGTTCACGACTAACCAGGCCTGCGCTGCCCCCGTAAAAGTCTGCGTCGAGCGCGTGCAAAAGGGCAACGCCCAGGCACTCGTCGCCAACTCCGGCAACGCCAACGCCTGCACCGGCCGCCAGGGCTTGAAGGACGCCGGGGAGATGACGCGCTTCACGGAACAGGCCCTCACCTTGCCGCCAGGCTCGGTCCTTGTCGGTTCCACCGGCCGTATCGGTGTCACAATGCCGATGGACAATATCCGCGCCGGCATCATTGAGGCTGCTGTCGGACTGGGTTCTACGCCTGACCACGCCGCCCAGGCAGCCGAAGCCATAATGACCAGTGACACGAAGGCCAAACAAGTCGCCGTGGAGTTCAAACTGGGCGGCAAGTCAGTCCGCGTCGGCGGCATCTGCAAAGGCGCCGGCATGATTCAGCCCGGCATGAGCGCCACTGGCAAACGCCCCGCGGCCAACCCTCTCCATGCCACGATGCTGTGCTTTATCACCACCGATGCCCGGATTGAGGCCAAGGTCCTGCAGGCCGCGTTGCGCGAAGCCGTAGCCAACAGCTTTAACCGCATCACGGTGGATAGCGACATGAGCACGAACGATACGGTGCTCGTGCTGGCCAATGGGCTGGCAGGTAATCCGAAATCGGGAGGCTTCGGGCTATTCCAAGCCGCGCTCAGCCACGTCTGCCTCGAACTCGCGAAGATGATCGTGCGCGATGGCGAAGGCGTCTCGCGGATCGTCACCGTGCGGGTCAACGGCGCGAAATCCTTCAGTGACGCCGATGCTGCCGCGCGGGCGGTGGCCAACAGCCCGCTCGTCAAAACCAGTTGGCACGGGGGCGATCCTAACTGGGGCCGCATCATCGCTGCTGTAGGCTACAGCCCCGCAACCGTGGTCGAGGAAAAGGTGGACATCGGCTACAGTGCGCCCGGCAGCCGCGATATTCTCTGGAGCCTCAAGCGTGGCCAGCCGACCCAGGCCACCTTCAAGGCGCTCTGTGCCGCCGTCGCCCCGAAAGAATTCGACCTCCACGTCAACCTCAACCTCGGTCGGTCCAGCGCCGTCATCTACGCCGCCGACCTGACTGAAGAATACGTGGACTTCAACAAAGGCGATGTGACTGACCCAACCTCCCTGGGAGGATGAAGGGGGAAATCCGAAGTCCGAGGTCCGAAGCCCGAAGGCATAAACAAATGAAAGCGCGAGTATCGATTATTCAATTACGAGAGTTCCTTAAGCCGAGCGGTCTGGTAGGATGGCCGGCCTCTTCCCCCTCACCCCTGCCCTCTCCCTCAAGGAGAGGGGGTGACAGTTCCCGGCTCCTGCCGTTTCTAGGCGCGCCAGATTCTCGGACGCGCTGCCGACGATTCTCCCGCTCCCCAAGGGAGAGGGCCGGGGTGAGGGGGAAGGCGACCTCCGACAGGCTGCGGCTTCCGATGTGTCAAACGCTTCTTGCCAGCGTATTGACTGTCTTTCTTGGAATCTGCGAGCAGTCTTATGCACAGACACCGGTGAAGCAACCCGGCAATGGAAAGCTGGCCTTCTCGGCCTACGGCACGAACGAGTTCACTTTCGACACGGGTGTGTTAGCCGGCAAGTTACGGGCAGGTGGCAAATCCCGGGGGCTCTCTTCGGTCGTGCACCTGCCGACCGGTGTCACCCTGGACTCGAGCATGGGTCTCTTTGGACACTACCGTGTCTTCAGCGCCAACAAACGCTACGGCACCGCCGCCTGGGATTGGCCGAGCGAGGCAAAGTTGCATAAGGACGGCAGCGTGGAAGTGCATTGGCCTTCAGCCGAAGATCGGCCGTTCGAGCTGAGTGCGGTCTACCGCTGGGTGACGCCGGACACCCTTGACCTGGAAACCAGCGTGCAGGCGAAGACCAACCTCGCGAAGTTCGAATCATTCCTTGCCTCCTATTTTGCCGACTGCTTCACGAACTCCTCGGTTTATGTGCGCTCAAACAACCAGCAATGGCTCGAGCCGGCGGACAAGAGTTTCGGTGTCTGGCAGGCATTCCCGCGCGATGACGAGGCGGTGTCGATCATTCAGGATGGGCGCTGGAAGTTCGCGCCCAACCCGGTTGATTGGGTCATCCGGCCCCGCTTGGCAAACCCGCTCGCCATTCGCGGCTGTCCGGCGAATGGCTTGCGCGCCGTGCTCATGTCGCCCTCCCCAGATTGCTTTGGCGTCCTCACCCCCTTTGAAGCCGAGGGCCACCGCTCGATGTATCTCTGCCTTTTCGGCAAAGACCTAAAGGCAGGCGAAACGGCCCGCGCACGGGCACGCCTGATGATCGTATCGAAATTGCCGGACGCCGAAGTCGTCCGCGCCTGCGATACTTACCTGAAACGGGAGGGCGAGCGTCCTCGCGAGCCCTGATTGCTGGATACTTCTGGGCTCCTGTGCATACCCGCATCTTCCTCCGCATACACCGCCCCTTGCCTGCGTCTGCGCTAACTTAGAACTTCATACTATGCACCTTGCACCCGTTCACCAACCTTGCCCCATCCGTGAAATCCGTGTCATCCGCGGTGCATCCCGTTTTGGTTGCGGCGTTAGCTGCGTCTTTGCCCCTTAGCGCCTTTGCGTTAAATGCCGTTCTTAAGATACTCATCACATGCAAAACCTGATTGCCAAGACCGAAACGCTCCTGGAAGCGCTGCCTTACATCCAGAAGTTCAGCGGCGCGACCTTCGTCATCAAGTATGGCGGCAGCTTCATGGACTCGCCGGACCCGGAGGTCCGGAACGGCGTCGCGCGTGACGTCGTCTTCCTCGAGGCTGTCGAGATCAACCCGGTCGTCGTCCACGGCGGCGGCAAAGCCATCACCCGCGCAATGGAGAAAGCCGGCCTCAAGGCTAATTTCATCCAAGGCCAGCGTGTGACCGACGAAGCCACGGTGCAGATCGCCGACGACGTGCTCTCCCGCGAGATCAATCCCGAGGTAGTTGCTGCCATCAACTCTTTTGGCGGCCTCGCCAAGGGGTTTGCCGGTCCCGACATTTTCCGCTGCCGCAAGGCCCAATTTAAGGGGCCGGACGGCCAAGCCCTCGACCTCGGTTACGTGGGCGAGGTTATCGGCGTGAACACTGCCCCACTGCTGGACTGCATCGCAAAAGGCATCATTCCCGTCATCAGCCCCACCGCGCGCGGCGAGGACGGCAAGATCTACAACTGCAACGCCGACGTGGCCGCGGCACAGGCCGCGATTGCCCTCAAGGCCAAGCGCCTGGTCTTCATGAGCGACGTGCCCGGCCTGCTCCAGAATCCGAACAGCCCCGACAGCGTTATCTCCCGCCTCAAGCTCAGCGAAGTGGACGGCCTCAAACAGCGCGGGATCATCGACAAAGGCATGATTCCCAAAGTCGATAGCGCCGTGGCCGCCATCCAGGCCGGCGTGGAGAAAGTCTCGTTCGTGGATGGCCGCGTGCCCCACGCCGTCCTGCTGGAGATCTTCACCGACGAAGGCGTAGGCACCGAGGTGGCTCTGTAAGCTGAAGCCGCACGAAAAGCGAATTGAACTTATGACTCAATGCGACGCCAACCTCAGCCGCCGCTCCTTTCTGAAGTCCGCAATGATGGCGGGCGGCGCGGCTCTGCTTGCCAAGCCGGTGTTCGGAGCTGACTCCGACGAGCCCTCGCTGCCCAAGTTGAAGGGCAACCGCTTTATAACTTTCAATACCGTCATCCGCGTCAACCAAATCGAGGTTAGCCGGGACCGTAACGCGGGTGAGGATGAGGGAACCCTCCACACGCTCGCATCGGTGCGCAAGCTTCGAGACTGCTTTGAGCGGGGTTTCCCGGGCGGACGGATGACCTGGGCCTTTTCCTGGCTGGCGCTGCAGGACCAACGGCCCAATTACCAGGCCATCCGCAAACAGGTCGTGGAGTATCACCACAACCACGGCGATGAGATCACCTTCATTCCGGGCGGCTACTTTGCTCCGATGTATAATAGCCGCGAGCAGGTCAATCGCGACCTGCACGATGCCTTGAAGCAGGTCTCGGAAATGGTCGGGAACGGATATCGCCCGCGCAGCGTGGTGGCTGGATACCTGGCGGCCGAGAACCTACGCTACCTCTCCGAGCACGAGGGCATTCACGTCGCCCAGGCGAACATCTGGAGCCAGTATGCCGTTGACAATGGCGACGGGGACGGCTCCCTCTCTTATCCCTACTACCCCAGCCGTCAGCACTTCTGCAAGCCTGCCCAAAGCCAGGCCGACTCGATAGACTGCGTCAATCTGGACGGCTGGACAATGGACTTCCTCGCTGCCCGGCGCCAGGGGTTCGCCGGCGGCTTTAACAGCCGCATGGGGGTTGGCCCCATCGAGACCGTATTTGCTCACGGTCCGGAGAAGGGGCTGCGGCAAATGGTCGAGACCACTGCCGTGCATTTCGATACGGGCTTCACCCTCAACGGCTTTGCCTGGGTTACCAACTGCTGGGAGGTGTGCCTGGTGCCCCGGGCCATTGATTCCCTGACCCTGTGGCTTCAGGAAGTACGGCGTCGCTGGCCCGCGACGCTCTGCGTGACTCAAGGGGAGTTCGGCCTGGCGTGGCGCCGGCAGTTTCGGACCAACGACCAGGTGGATTACCGCTTTGTTCAACGGGGCACCGGGATCGGCGGCTCAGACGCCGATAAGGAGATTCGCTGGTTTATGAACAGTGACTTTCGTCTCGCCTTGTTGCGCGACTGGAAAACCAAGGGGCCAGAGCAGGTGATTGATTTTACTCGCTATGATCTGCCCGCGCAGGAGCCGCCGGATCCCACGCCCGACAAGCCGTCGCGCAACTGGAGCGTCATGAACCGCATCAATCAGAAAGGCACCCGTCCGCAGGACAAGCCGCTACTGCTGGCCGAGTTGCCAGCCGAGGACCGTAACTTCATTGGCCGGCGTCATCCAGAGTTGCTCAAAGGCTGAATTGACCGGGCCTCGCCTGGGATGAAGGCAACCGTCCGTGCGGACTTGGATCGGCCCCCTCAACATTCGGCTCCTCAACATTCGGCTTCCCTCCGCCAAAACTCCTGCTAATGATTCCCCCCTATTTCGTTGGACGCGTAAGATATGAAAGACATTGTTCCATCACCGCCACCGATCGTGCGCAACGACGTGGCGGCCGTGCAGGCCTTGTTCCAGCAGAACGTGGTGCCCACTTATGGGCGCTTCGAAATCGTGCTGAGCCACGGCTCCGGCAGCTATCTCTATGACCTCACGGGCGGTCGTTACCTCGATTTGGGCGGCGGCATCGCGGTCACCTCGCTCGGCCACGCTCATCCGGCCATCACCGAGGCCCTCGTCGAGCAGTCGCGCAAACTCATCCACGTCTCGAATTTCTATTACCACGAACCGCAGGGGCGGCTCGCCCAGGCGCTCGTCGGCCTCATCGCCCCCGGGAAATGCTTTTTCTGCAATAGCGGGGCCGAGGCGAATGAGGGCCTGTTCAAGCTGGCCCGCAAATTCGGCCACGACGAAGGCCGGTTCGAAATCCTAACCACGCTCAATTCCTTCCACGGCCGGACGCTTGCGGGCATCGCCGCGACAGGCCAGGAGAAGGTCAAGAAAGGGTTTGAACCGATGGTGCCGGGCTTCCGGCAGGTGCCTTACAACGATCTCGATGCCATGCGCGCCGCGCTTTCGCCCGCCACCGCCGCTATCATGATCGAAGGCATCCAAGGCGAAGGCGGCGTGACGTCTGCCTCCGTCGAGTACCTGCTCGGGTTGCGCCGGCTTTGTGACGAGAAGAAGCTGCTGCTGCTCATGGACAGCGTGCAATGCGGACACTTCCGCACCGGCCGCTTCCAAAGCTTCCAGCGCCTCCTTGAGGGCGTGCCGGGCGGCGAGGCGTTCCTGCCCGACGGCATTTCCATGGCCAAATCGCTCGGCGGCGGGTTCCCTATCGGCGCGTTCTGGGTGCGCGCGCCCTACGCCGATCTGCTGGGCGCAGGAACACACGGCACGACCTATGGCGGCTCGCCGCTGGCCTGCGCGGTCGCCTTGAAGATACTCGAAGTCATCGAGCGCGAGAAGCTGAGCGACAATGCACGGCAAGTCGGCGCATTCCTGAAACATGGCCTCCAGGAGCTGGCCAACAAATATCCCACCGTCATCCAGAACGTGCGCGGCGTGGGTCTGATGCTGGGCATCGAGCTGGCGCCCAATGTTCCGAACCTGCCCGGTGATAGCAGCAAGACACAGTCAATCCGCTTCGCGAATCTGCTTCATTCCGCGGGGCTGCTGGCCATTCCCGCCGGCGCAAATGTCATGCGTTTCCTGCCGTCACTAAACCTGCGGCAAGGGGAGGCTGAGGAAGGACTGCGGATAGTGGAATCGGTGATTGCCCCCATGGCCGGTTAGACTAATTACGGAGAGCCGGGAGGCTAATCCTACTTTAAGATGAAACACCTTTTAAGCATCGAAACCCTCACTAAGTCCGACCTGGAGACCATCCTGGCCGACAGCGTGAGCATCAAAAAGGCTCGCGGCCAACATGCCAAACTGCCCCTGGCCGGCCAGACCTGGGCCATGCTGTTCTCCAAATCCTCCACCCGCACCCGCGTGTCCTTTGAGGTCGGGATCCGCGAGCTGGGCGGGCAGGCCATCTTCCTCCCCGCGAGCGAGATCCAGCTTGGCCGTGGCGAACCCATCAAGGACACCGCGCGCGTCCTGGGCCGGATGGTTCACGGCGTCGTATTCCGCACGTTCGCACAGAGCGATGTCGAAGAGTTCGCCCAATACGCCCGCATTCCCACCATCAATGCCCTCACGGACCGCGAGCACCCCTGCCAAATCCTGACGGACATCTTTACCTTCCAGGAACAGCGCGGCTCCATCCAGGGCAAGGTCGTGGCTTTCATCGGCGACGGCGCCGGCAATGTCGCCACCTCCTGGGCCTTTGCCGCCGCCAAGGCCGGCTTCGAGCTGCGCATCGCCGCACCAAAGGCCTTCCAACCGCCAGCCGACCTCGTCCAACGGGCGGGGGGCAAGATCGTGCTGACTGAAGATGTCAAAGCGGCAGCCTCCGGTGCCGATCTGCTCTATACGGATGTCTGGGTCTCGATGGGCCGCGAAAGTGAGTCCGCCGAACGCGTCCGGCAGATGAGCGGATACCAGGTCAACGCCGCCCTGGTTCAGGTTGCCAGGCCGGGGGCCCTGGTCATGCATTGCCTGCCCGCTTATCGGGGCAAGGAGATTGACGAAGCCACCTTTGAGGCCAACGCCCAGACGATCTTCGACCAAGCCGAAAACCGGCTCCACGTGCAGAAGGCGATACTGAGCTGGCTGGTGAGTTAATCTCCCTGGCTCGGGCCATTCGAGGGTTGGCGTAATGGGGTATTGGATCTTCCAACACTCCAACCATCCAACCATCCATCCCCGCTTATTGGAGCTTACGCGGTCGCGTACTTTCGCAGGTACTTCACCGCCACGGTCAAATCCTTCGGCCACGGGGCGCTGATCGCCAACGCGGCACCGGTCAAGGGGTGGGTCAAGTTAAGCGCCTCAGCATGGAGGGCGGGCCGGTTCAACAGCGGACGCTCGATCTGATTTAGTTTCAGCCGATAGTTCTGCTTCAAGCTCGAGAGCATCAGCAGCCGGCCGCCATAGGCCCGATCCCCGACGGCCGGCACCCCGGCGTGGCGGAGATGAACTCGGACCTGGTGTGGGCGGTTGGTTGCTGACTCGCATTGCACGAGGGTGAACCGGGGAAATCTTTCCCTGACCTCGAAGACCGTCAGCGCACGTTTCCCGCGCATGGGATCAACGTGCATGAGACCAGGCCGCGTGGGGTGGGGCGCCAGCTTGGCTTCCACCGTGAACCGGTCCTCCGCAGGGGCTTCGCGTACGAGCGCGACGTGCCTGAAGCCAGGCTTCTCTTCCCCGAACAGGTTCATCAGCGCGACCAGCACCGGCTTGCTCTTCGCCAGCAGAATGACGCCGCTCAGTTCGTCATCCAGGCGATGTGACTGCCGCAGGTAATTGCGTCCGCCTTCCTTGGCCCAGGCCGCCCCGCGCTCGATGCCGGCATGCAGGAGCTTCATCAGGCTGGGGCGATCCGGCGCAATGCGGTCGGGCGAAGTCGGCAAGTCGCTCGGCTTATCGAGCGCCAGCAGATGCTCGTCCTCATAGAGAACAGGAATTTCCCAAAACCCGTGCGTCGCGGGAAAGGAGAGTTTGATGCTGGCATTCACGGTTGGTTTCAGAAAAATCCATGCAGCCATTAGGCCGCCTGCCACGTCCAAAGCGCCGGAGATTGTGCGGCCCGGCTCCGCGCATCGCCGGCCGTCCCTGCCGAGCAATGCTCGGCTATCCGGCACGTCCGGACTACTGCTTCTTCGCCTTGGGCGCCGCCTTCATTGCCGGCGAGGCCTCCTGCCGGGCTAGGGGCGTATCGCGCAAGCCCTTCTCGGCTTCCTTACGGAACCAGGAGTTAAAGGCCTCGTTCTGCCGGTTCTGGCGGACATAGTTGGCGAAGGTCGGCAGGGCGGCGATCATCTTCGCCTCGTCCAGCGGCAGCTTTGACTTCACGTAAACAATGACGCCGCCGGCAGTCGTCATCTGGAAGGGGCTGACCTTTCCGACCGTCGTGCCGAACGCTAGTTGCTTGAATTGGTTCAGGGGAAGATGCTCTGACACTTGTTCCAGCTCCCGGGTGCTGATCGAAATCGGCGGCAGATCGACGAGTTGGAGTTTAGCGTCGGCGCAAAGGGCCGCCACCGTCTTGCCCTGTGCCAGACCGTTGGTCAGCGTCGGGTAAAAGACCAGGCCTGCCTTGCGCGCCAAGTCCTGCGCCTGGCCGAGCTGGTAATCCTTCTCCACCCGGGCGCGGATCTTGTCCAGGGCCGGAATCTCGCTCGGGATTTTCTTATTGAAGGCAATGACATATACGCCATCCATCCCAACAATCGGCCCGGCGAACGGCTCGACCGGTGTCCGCGCAAACGCCTTTGCCGCGAAATCCTGTCCCACCGCCAGCTCGCTGGGCCCGTCGCGTTGGTCGAATGGCTCGGTAATCTGGACCGTGAGGCCCTTCTCCTTGGCCAGCTTGTCCAGGTTATCCGTACGGACCGGGTCCATGTCAAAGAGCGGCGTGGCAAACTCCAGGGCCTTCTTCCGGGCGCCCTGCATTTGAAGTTTCCTCAGTGTGTCAACACGAATGTTACGGCGGGCCTCCTCCGGGGTCTGGGCCTTCCATTCGCGCAGAAAATTCGTCCCGCCTTGCTTGTACATCTCGTCAATCTGGAGATCCAGATTAGTCATTTTCGCCAGATCCTGCGTGGCCTCCGCCAGGAAGTTCGTGAGGTCGAACCGCACGTAGCTCACTTGCACCCGATCAGGAATGCGATAGCCCGCCTGCCGATTCGTATAGAACTGCATCACCGCATCCGGCGCCACACTGACGCTCGCCAGATAATTCGAAGCGGAGAAAAACACCGCCGCCGTTTCCAGTTGCTCATTCTCGCGCTTATACAGGTCACGAATCTCCTGCGGCGTGACCAGCTTGCCACCGAGGCCGACCGTGGCGATCAACTCCTCAAGGCCCATGTAATGGCGCACAAACCGCTCCAGGTCTTCCACCTCGTAGCCCCGGGGTTTGAGCACCAGATTAATGAACATCTCCGGCGACGTGATGCCGGACCGTTGAAACTGGCTGATCATCGCCCGGGCTCCCTGGGCAACTGCGTCCGTGCTGATATGAATGCCAAGCTCCTTCTGCTTCTGCTTCAGCAGCAGCCATTGGAAGCTTTCCCGCTCAACGTCCCCGCCCTGCTTTCTGGCCTCGTCATCCGGCCAGTTGCCGGTCATGAAGAAAGCCCGCAAACAAATCTCTTTGTAGGCTTTGACGTATTCCTCCTGGGTGACCTTCTCGCCATTGATCGAGCCCCAATTGGCGGCCACCTGGCGGTTGTCGTTCATCTTGGAATACGGCGAGAAGAAGATGACGAAACTGATGATGATGACCGTGATAATGACGGCCCAAAGCCAGGTCTGATGCTTGCGAATTGTTCCGAACATAATTATTTAATTTGCTTAAAGGGTGTGCAAGCTACCCATCTTTCCGCAGCCGGGTCAAACGTAAAATCCACCTTTACAAGCCCGGGTCGGTTTGCCACCCTGTCAGCGTATGCTTAAGAAATCTCTGCCGGTATTGTCGCTTTCGCTGCTGCTGCTGGCCGGCTGCGCCTCTCAGCTCACAAATCTGACGCCCCAGCAGCAGGTCCGCAACACCAATAATCTCTATGCCGTCGAAGTCGCCTTCGTCTCCCGCCAGCAGACTATCCGATGGCCCAGCATCCAGCCCAAGATCCTCGTCGGCAAGGCGTCCTACGACATGCGACCCACCCCCTTCATGACCAACCGCTGGGAAGGGCTGATCCCGGTGCCGCCAGGAACGAGCCTGATCCATTACCGCTACAAGTTTGATTTCCGATACAACCGGATGGGCAAACCCGGAAACGACAGCGCCATCTCGTCGGATTACGCCCTCAAGATTCTGGGCCAGTAGTCTGCGGCTATCTCGGCGGCGACTTGCCAAGCAGCTTGCCGAACCCCGTCCAGGCCAGCAAACCCAGTCCGATCGGCGTGCCGGTGACCGGCGTCGGAATCGCTGCCAGCACCGCCAGGATCGTGGCGAAAGCCAGGGCACGGCCCTTGGAGTCATTCTTGAGGTGCCTTTGGATCAGGTAGGTGGGAATAAATACCGCCGCAAAGCAAGCCGGGATGGCGACTATCCAAACCGGCGGCACCCAATCAAATATCGCCCACAGGCTATCCACCGCCACGAGGATCAGCGCTGACAAGCTGTGGATCGGTGGCCCGTCGGTGGGCGCCACGGGTTGCGCCGGCGGAGACGCAACGGGAGGCAGCACCTCAACCGGAACCAGCCGGGCAGGAACCTCAGTGATTTTCGGCGGCGTGTTCACGCGAGCAAAACGTCATCTCATCCACGGATCTTGTCCAGAGCCGTAGAGCAAATACCACGCCAGTCAACGCACCACGGGAGCCAGTCGCCCGTCCCGGGTCGCATGGCTCTCGCCCTTACTTCCCGCTCACGTCCAGGCACACCACGTCGCCGACCGCGTTGCGGCAGTAGATATGGCCGTTGGACAGCACCGGCATGGTCCAGCACTTGCCCGTGAGGACCTTCGTGCGTGAAATGGGCTTGAACTCGGCCGGTGCGGGCTCGGCGATGATCAATTCGCCCTTTTCGCTCAGGGCCACCAGCTTGCCATCCGCGATCATGAGCGATCCCTTGCCGAATCCACCATAGGTCCACTTCAGATCACCGGTGTCGAATGCCAGGCAGCGCAGCCCGCTATCATCGGGGCCATAGAGATGCCCCTGCCACAGCACGCAGGTATTAAAGTGGTTACGTATATTCTTGTTCTCCCAGACCTTCTCGGCCCCCTGCCCCGTAAACTTCAGCACCGACCCGCCATGGTTGTAGCCGCTGGAAATGAATAGCTTGTCACCGTCCAACACCGGGTCGGCAGCATTTACATCGTAGGAGGTCTTCCACGAATAGCTCCACACTTGCTGGCCCCCGGCGGCCTTCACCGCGATGAGTGATTGGCAGGACATGATGGCCAGACACCGGTCCCCGCCGATCGTCACCGGCACGGGCGTCGCGTAAGCCCCCGGGGTCTTGGCGGACACCCAGACGACTTTGCCGGAAGTCGGGTCCAGCGCCACCCCGGCGCTGCCCATGTTCACCACCACCATGTTACCCTCAACCAGCGCAGAGCTGGCACAGCCCCAGGTCGGTATCTCCAGCCCCAGCTCCTTGTTCAGGTTCTTCGACCAAATGACGCTTCCCTTTGCCGCGTCCAGGCAGAACAGTTCCCCCTTCCGGCTGAAGGTATAGACACGGCCATCCGCCACCGTGGGCGTCGCGCAGGGGCCGCCTTCGAAGTTCTTGGCATCGAGCGGACAGGGATAGGAATGCTGCCACAGGACCTTGCCAGTGCCCGCCTCGAGGCAAAAGATCGTATCGGTGTTGTTGGCATTGCCCATCGTATAGACCCGCCCCTGGCTGACTGAAAAGGACGAGAATCCGGTGCCCACGGATGCTTTCCAAAGCTGCTTTGGCCCCTCAGCAGGCCATTGGGCGTTCCAGCCCGTCTCCTTGGAAATGCCGTTCAGATCCGGCCCGCGCCAACGATACCAATCAACTCCGCTCGCGCCGACCGCAGCCGTTGTAGCCAAAGCCATCATCGCCACCGCTAAAGTGTTTCGCATGGCGCAGAGTTAATCCATGTCATCGTGCCATGTCAATCTCGCGGGCACCCAGCTCAGCAGTTCTCATTATGCTCCGGGCACTCCCCGCCGGGTGAGGACACCCGGCCTACATCCCCCGCAAAACCGCCCGATTGTAGGCCGGGTGCCCTCACCCGGCGCTCCCATCTCCCCAATAATGAGAATTGCTGGTGCGTCGTAGCGAGCGCCATCGGTGTCCGAGAAGCAGGTGCCCAGCACCAACGCCACCTTCGCCTGGCGCGCGCGCTGAACGATCACCTCCAACGCCTGCGCCGTGGCGGCTGCGTTGAAATTGTGGGTGTAGCCGGAAAGCGAGCCTTCCGGCGTAACGAGGACATCGGCCTTTTCCCGTGCGGCGAACTCGATCGCCCGGGTGATGGCGTCCAGGTTCTTCTGCACGTCGTTCCTCACCGGAAGCTGCGCCCCGGCCACCCGGAGCACGTGGGCTTTCCGGTTTTGCGTGTTCAGCAAGTCCGCAGCGCTGCTGTCCGGTATGGCTCCGCTTAGGACCAACGCACAACAGACCCAAAAAACAAGTTTCGCGATCGGTAGAGTCGGCATCCTCAAATCCATGATGGGATAAACTCGCCGCATGCGCCGATAGTCCGTCCTCTTCCTTCACCCTAAAAAGAGCAGTTTAACCACGGATGAACACAGATGGACACGGATTTGCAGCCTAATGCCGAGCAATCCCACCTCACCCACAGGGTGAACGCCTTCGCCGGGGTGTTCATCAGTGTTTATCTGTGGTTTCATCGTTTCAACTGCCGTTTTTGGGTTCACCGGACAAACATTTTCTCAACCTGGCGCCGGCTGTGGCAAAGCGGCCTGCTGATCAATACACCAGCATGGCTAGCTATCCACTACTAAGCCCCTGCTATACACCTCATATACCCCTCGTATTCCACTCGTATTGACAATACGAGGGGCATACGAGGGGTGTAGGAGGGGTATATGATGGGTATAGTATGGGTTACTGGATCAGTAGGTTGACGCGGAGCCTAAGAATGGGTATGATGGGAGGCCATGAAGATACTGGATACACCTCAAAGCGGATCCATTGGAAATCGGTCCCTACACCAAGCCCACCTGACGGGCAGCAATTCCCTCACGCCTGAGGTGTGCCCGCAGGGGTAGGCCCGTAGCGCGTGCCCGGGACAGCCCTAGGACGAAACGACGGCCAAAAGTGGGTCAACCCCCTCTGTCAGCTCCCAAACGGCACAACCCCGACCCACCACGGACTACACTTTAGAATCTTTACCCGCCTCCTCGCCCCCTCCACCAAGCAAATCCCAACCGCACCAGCTATCGAGCACTGCCAAAATGAGAACTGCTGGCACCCAGCTCAGCAGTTCTCATTTTGTCTGGTCTGGGAGGTTTGGCGTCCACCCTTTAGGGTGTCCGAGGCCGTAAACACGCTAAAGCGTGGACTCCAAACCAGGCGCAGGTGCCCATAATGAGCTGCCCCCAGCTTAGTGGCTCGACATTTCCCGTCCGCACGGCCAGACTACCGGAACGATGGGTAATGACGCCGAATCTCCGCTCGACTTGCTCTGGAAGGAATATAGTCAGGGCTTCCGCGACCTTGATGATTCGACCCTCGCGCGCTGGCTGGCCCAGACTCTGGGGCAGGTTGCTGGCCGGGCCTGGCGCCTCTCGCACCCGCTGCTGGGCGCGTATCGCCTGGCCGCGCAGTTGGGCCATGAGCGCCAGATCTGGCTCAAGCGGCTGGTCGCAACACCGCACCCGTATTCTGAATCGCCTTGCTGCCGCGCGCCGATGTTACCCTTGCTCACACGGGACGTCCACGAGATCGGCCTGATTTGCCAGCATTGCAATGAAACGCTCGTCCCGTTCGACGAAATCTCCGCCAGCCTGCAAGGTGACCTGAAGGCATGGGCCTTGCTATACGCCCCCGTCCACGCCGTTGCCCATTGGGACGACCGCCAGCGCGATGCGGCGGACGATTACGACCACGCGTATGAGAACGCCGCGGAGGAAGCCGAACAACTGCTCGCCCAGGCCGGCCACCAGCTTGCACCCCGGCTGCTGGAGTTCTATGCCGCCGTCGTCTGGGAAGACCAGGACGAGTGCCTCGAAGTGCGCCCGGAAGACGTAGAGCTGCCCCCGGGAATGCAGAATGAAGAATGAAGAATGCAGAATGCTGGCCAGACGCAGGCACCGTGGTGGCGTTTCCTGGCATTCTGCATTCTGCATTCGCCTAAGGTTTCGGCCTTCGGATTTCAGCGCGCCTCGCGCTGCTGCGCCGCCAGCTCTTCGAGCGTCATCGCCCTACTTTACCGAGTCGGCCGGAACAATCTTGATGCTCTCGACACCCATGCGCTTGTTCGGCCGGTCCTGTGGATGCGTCGGGGTCGTGGCGATCTTCTCCAGCACGTCCTCGCCTTTGATCAGCTTGCCGAAGGCGGTGTATTGCCGGTCCAGGAAGCGCGGGTTGCCGCTGCAAATGAAGAACTGGCTGCCGGCGGAATCAGGGTCCTGTGACCGCGCCATTGAGATCACCCCGCGATCATGATGCCGCTCATTGAACTCGGCCTTGACCTTGTAGCCAGGATCGCCCGTGCCCCAGCGGGACTCCATCTTGGGATCCTTCGTCAGCGGGTCGCCGCCCTGGATCATGAAATCCTTGATCACCCGGTGGAAGCAGGTGCCGTCGTAGAAACCCTTCTTGGCCAGGGTCTTGAAATTCTCCACGGTCTTGGGGGCGACGTCTGTCCAAAAACCAATCACCAATTCCCCTTCTGTGGTCTTGATGATGGCAACTTCGTCCGTATTTTCGGCTTTCATAAAGGCTCTGTTCAACGTTGTCTGAAACTCAAGGCAGGATTACCGCAGACTTGATATAGTCCAGCTTCGGAAACTCCTTCTTGAGATAGGCGTTACCTTCCTGCTGTGTCCGACCCTGATCCGGGCCAAGGCCGCGAGGCGCGCCTTCGCCATACCCACTGTGAATCTGGTCCACCACGTCCATTCCCTCAATCACTTTACCGAAAGGCGAGAAACCCATCCCGTCTAAACGCTCGTTGTCAACTAAGTTAATGAAAAGTTGCGTTGTGCGCGTGTTGGGACCCGCCTTAGCAAAGGAGATCGCGCCCCGCGTGTTGCTCCCTTTAACCGGCTCGTCGGGGATGCGCGCCTCGCGCCACGCCGCCGTTACCTTCGGATTGCCATGAATCCCGAACTGGCACATGAACCCCGAAATCACACGAAAGAATTCGACGTCAGTGAAGTAGCCCGCGCGGACCAGGTTGTAAAAACGGTCCGCTCCGTTTGGCGCCAGCGAACGCGTCACCTCCACGGTGAACGAACCCTTGCTCGTCTCAAAACGCGCTTTGAATGACTCTGGCGCTTTCTCGGTCAGACTAGCCGGCGCCGAAAGATCAGGCTTTGGCGCAGCCTTCTTCGTTCCGTCGGCCCACGCCGTTGTTAAGGTTGCTGCCAAACCCAATACGCAAGCAGAAGTGAATACTTTCATAACGGCGCAAAATCTTCCATGAACCCGCCTTGAAGTCACGCCCGGAGTTGCAATTTTACTAAGATCCCACGCTCCGGACCGGACTGTATAGCTGTAAGTTATTAAACATCAATCAGTTCTGTAGCAAACCGGGCCGGTATCGGTCGGGTTTCATGTGGTTTCTGGCCCCGAGACGGCAGTTCGGATCCTGAGCTGTGCGCTTTTGCGTGTAACCAATTGGTTTGCGCGGCGTCTGATTCCTCTGTAGTTAACAAATAGTCCGCCGGCGGTAAATGCGGCGGTCGGCAAATCAAACAATCAAAACACACAGGACAAGCAAGAATGAGCAAACTTAGTTTAATCGCAGCCATGGTACTCGGCGGCCTGGTGGCCTGCAGCACTTTAGTCACCGCGCAGGACTCGACCAGCGCCCCAGATAAAAAGGGCGGCAAGAACCGTCTCACCCCCGAGCAGCAAATGGAGAGACTGACCACGCAACTCAGCCTGACCGATGAGCAGGTGCCTAAAGTCAAGGCGGTGATCGAGGATTCGACGAAGAAACGCCGGGAGTTATTCCGCGACAGCGCCCTCGATCAGCAACAGAAGCGGGAGAAGTTCCAAGTCGTCCTGGAAGCCCAGAACAAGAAAATGAAGGAGATCCTCACGGCGGATCAGTTCAAGAAGTATCAGGACATGAACGAGAAGATGAAAAAAGGCGGCGGCAAGAAGAAAGCCGAATAGACGCCGAATAGACGTCCCAATCGTCTCGTCCGTAAAAGCTTTTTCGACAGGGACGGCCTTGGCCGTCCCTCTTTTTTTCCGCGTCCCGCCGTGCCCCGACTCGATTGCGGAGCGGC
>SESF01001948.1_pt1 | contig 22857 bp, 15 predicted proteins | sample 3171521 | NCBI WGS metagenome assembly SESF01 (sample SAMN10866945, study PRJNA518727) | freshwater metagenome | biome: subpolar coniferous forest; feature: holomictic lake; material: water; isolation source: holomictic Lake 227, 6 m and 8 m depth | place: Canada: near Kenora, Ontario | collected...
GCTCGCCGGTCCCGAGCATGTGGGTGAGCGTCGATCCGGCAGTTTCCTTGAAGTCGCCTCCATAAATAACGCAGCGATGTTTCGCGCGGGTAACCGCGACATAGAGCAGGCGCGCATCTTCCGCCGCCACCTCCTTGGTATGCTTCTCTACATATTCCTCCGGGGCTCCCTTCTTGCCGCGCAGATCGATCGTCAGGCGGCCCATTTCGTCGTGGAACTGCACCGATTGGCGATACCTGGAATCGAATGGAATCCAAAGAAACGGACAGAATACCACCGGGTATTCCAGCCCTTTGCTCTTGTGAACCGTGACGATGGTTACCGCGTCGCCGTCGCTTTCAAGCCGGAGTTGCGCGGCGTCGCTGGAAGAGCCGTCGTCGTGGCGCTGTTCGCGCAGCCAGTCGCAGAGCGCTTCCGGGGTGAGCCGCCGCCCGGTTTCTTCGCTGTGAAGAAGTTCCGAGAGGTGCAGCACGTTCGTGAGCCGGCGCTCGCCGCCGGTCGATTCCACCAGGCGCTGACGCACCCCGGCTTCGGTCATAAGCCGCCGGAACATGGCGATAAAGCAGCCGTTCTCCCATAGGTGCCGCCAATTAAAAAAGCGCTCCAGCCACCGCTGGCGAAGTGGCTCGTCGGTGTTGAGCGCGGCAAGCGCCGCCGCATCGCAGCCTAGCAGGCGGGTGCAAAGGGCGGCCTTGAGTTTGCTGTCGTTGCGGGGATCGATCACGGCATCGAGCACCCGTTGCAGATCGCAGGCGTCATCGGTGTGCAGCACGCTTTCGTCGGTCTGCAAAACGCTTCGGATCCCGAGTTCGCGGAGGGCCTTCTGGACCGCGCCGGCCTGCCGATGGGTCCGGACCAGCACGGCGAGATCCTGCCATCGAAACGGTCCCGAGCGGTGGAGCCCGGCAAGATCCGCCGCCACCGTTTGCGTGATTAACTCTTGCGCCTGCTCTTTGGTATGGGCGCTGCCGTCCTCGTTGCGGCTGGCAATATATCGGAAATTGAGTTGAGGGCCCGGCATTGGCGGCGCAGGCGCTTTTGGGCGAACCTGAACCGGGAGATACTTAATCTTATCGTCCACAAACGCTCCCGTCTTTTCAAAGAGCGCGTTGTATCCGTCGAGGAGCAGTTTGTCCGAGCGCCAGTTGACCTCCAGCGTGTATTGGCGTTCCGAGGTCGTGTCTTCTCTTGCGCTGAAATAGGTGAACACGTCCGCGCCGCGGAATCCGTAGATCGCCTGCTTGGGATCGCCAATAAAGTAGAGCCAATGATCCCCGGCGCCGAAGAGTCGCCGGAAGATCGAGTATTGCAGCGGATCGGTGTCCTGGAATTCGTCGATGAGCGCCGCCTGAAACTTGCCGCCTAGTGATGTAACCAGTGCCGCTCCGTGCTCGCTGCGGAGGGCGGTGTGCAGCCGGGTTAGCAAGTCATCGAAGTGCAGGATGTTCCGATGCAGCTTGCGCTCGGCCATCTGGCTTTTTGCGTAGTCGAGAGCCTCGTGAGTGAGTTGCCGGAAGTAGCGAGTTGCGGCTTCGCAGAACTCTTCGCAGAGATCGAAGAAGCGATGCTGGGGAGTGACTTGTTTCTTCAGCGTGTTCTCGGCCAGAAACGAACTGCACAACCACGAAAGCGCATCGAGGCTGTCGGGAGCGATCAAAGGAACGTGGGCGTCCCGCCCGCGTTGTGTCAGCGCCAACGGCGCGGCCTCATACCAGCCTGGGGCATCGCCCCAGGTCTCCGATTCAAAGGAGTCCAGGGCTGAAGGCCCGCGCGATGGCCTTTCTTGCGGAATGGCACGGGCCTTCAGCCCTGATATGTTTTTTTGTGTCTCCTGGGGCGCTGCCCCAGGCTGGTATGGAACGGACCTTTGGTCCTCAGCAAGAGAGAGCTTGCCCAGCGACTTGAGGAGTTCCTCGACTTTATCCTCGCCGAACGCCTTGCTCTTGTTCCGGCTTAGCGCGGGGCTTTCGCGCAAAATGCGTTCGATTTGCTCCTGGCTTTCCGCCCACTCGGTTCGAATCAGTTCAAACGCCGCAGCCAGTTTCGAAGCGATCACGGCGCACGATTCCGAGTCCGGGCCCGGCAGAATGCAGAGGTCCGGATGGTTTCGCGTCCGCTGAATGAGATCGATCAGCGGCGCGGGGGATTGCGCGTTGGAGAATCCGCGCGTCAACGCAAGCGCTGCAAGAAACGGGCTGGCTTCGTAAAACGTTTGGCGCCAGAAATCCTGGGCGACCTCTTCGATAAGCGGCAGCGGATCGGTCACCAGTTCCGCCTCATACCGGGTGCCGCTTTCAAAGGCGTGGTCGCGCAGTGCGCGCTGGCAAAATCCGTGGATTGTGAAGATCTGAGCTTCATCGAAGCTCTGCACCGCGAGATCGAGTTCGCGGATGGCTGGTGAGGGCGGACCGCCTGCGGCTTCGGCTTTCAGCTCCGCGAGTTTTTCGCGGAGCCGTTTGCGGATTCGGTCGCGCAACTCCTGCGTGGCTGCGTCGGTGTAAGTCAGCGCCAGGATTTTCTGAATCGGGACGTGTTGCTCCATGACAAGTCGCAGGAACAAGCCGGCAATCGAATACGTCTTGCCGGTGCCCGCGCTGGCCTCGATCAAGGTTGCGCCGGTTTCAAGCGGCACGGTATCGATGTTGAAGGGTTTCATGAAGGATTTTGCACGGCGTCGAGCATGGGGCCGATCACGCGCACCGCGAGTTCCTCGAACTCCGGAGTGAGCGGATCGCTCTCGCCGAAGCAGAGTTGGTAGGCGGGATGATCTTTTTCGGCCGACATATTAAATCCGCCGAACCATTCGCGCCGGGCGACATCGAGCGGGGTGCGCTTTCGTTTGTTGGCAGGCGGCAGAAGCGACTCTTCCACAAACGCCATCGCGGAGGCGGGGAAGAAAGGAACCGGCTGTCGAAGTCCGGTCCAGTAGAGTTTCAGCAGCGATTGCAGAAGCGCGGGAGCGGGCGTGAGCGGCTGGGCAAAGGCGACGATCTGATCCTCGCCGGCAAGGGCGGTGATGGGAGGCGGTGAGTCGGTTCTGCCACTGGCTGCGGGGGCGGAACTGCCATCGGACGGTTTTCGAATCGGAGATTCGCAGACAAGTGCGTTCCCAATCGGAAGATTTGGAACGAGCGCGCTGGTGGGGGGCGCGCTGGGAGGGAGGCTCAAGGCAGGATGCGCGGCGCACCAAGCCAGATGCTTGATCCAGGCGCTGAGCCAGTCTTTCGGCTTCAGCTTCGCCGCCCGGAACTGCACGAGTTGGCCGGCGTAAAGGTTATCGAGCACTCCGCTCAGGGTGAACTCGCCCAGCGAGAGATCGATCAGGAACGGCTCATCGCGTTTCCGATCGCCGAGCAGCGGCAGGATGCTGTCGTGGAAGACGTGGACGGCCTCGTTGATTTTCTCAAAATGCTGCACGCCGATCATTCCCGGCGGCAGGAACGCCCGCGCGGCGAACGCCTCCGTGTCCGGGACGGCCGTGCCTTTCAGCAGCGGCTCGAAGAGTTCCTGTTTTAAGCCGTATTGCGCCAAGCCATCGAGTTCCATCGGCTCGCTTTCAGGGAGCGTGTCGTCGCTCTCGTCCAGCCGAAATCCGAGCCGGCGCTGGAGGAAAAAAGCGGCGGGGTTTGAGAAGAATTCGATGAGCGAATCGAGCTCCACCTCGCGCTCTTCCGCCTCGGGTTCCGGGACTGGGCCATTGGCGAAAAGCGGCTCTCCGCGCAGCGGTTGCGCGCCACTGGCCGCGGCATTGGCCTGCGAGTAACTGAAGAGCTTGGAGCCCGGCTTAAAGTAGTGCGGGCTGAACGCCTGCAACCGGTGTTCGGAGACGATTACGTCGCGGACCTTCATGCCGTCCGGAGCGACTGCGGTTTGCTCGACGTAATCCAGCAACTCGCTGACGACCACCGAGGGGATCAGCTCCTTGTTGGTTAACGGCGAGCGCCCAAGATAGCTGATGCAGAGCCGGTCGCGGGCTGAGACAAGCGCTTCCAGGAAAATATAGCGGTCGTCGTCGCGCACCGAGCGATCCCCCAATTTCCAATTCCGCACCATCAAGTCGAACTGAAGCGTCTGCGGTTTCCGGGGAAACGCGGCGTCATTCATGCCGAGCAGCCAGATGACCTTGGCCGGAATGCTCCGCATCGGTTTGAGAGCGCAGAACGTCACGCCGCCCGTGAGAAAGCTCCCCTGTTGTGCGGATTCGCCGAGCAGCCCATTCAGATGCTCGCGAATGACTTCAAACTCCACCAACTGCTCCGGTCCCGCTTGCAAAGCGATCTTCGCGAATTCGCCGTGCGTTCCCAAAAGTTCCCGCAAACGGGTGAGCGCTTCCGCGTCTTCGTCGCCGTCGAAAAAGCGATTCACCACAGCTTCCAATGCGGTCGGCCAGTCGCCGAGCGGCCGTGGACGCTTCAATTCCTCGACCGTCGCGAAGAGCCCTTCCAACGCCGATGCCATCCGGCCCAGCAATTCCGCGCCAGTCCCCTCAACATCGTCGTGCGGCAGAATCCCTTCAAAGAGCGTGCGGTTTTCTCCGGGCATCGCGTAGCCGAGCAGCAGCCGATCCAGCCCATGGCGCCAGGTGTTCTCGACAAAGGCCGGCAGGTTCAATTCCGCCCGGTGCGCGCCATCGATGCCCCAGCGAATGCCGCTCTCGTGAATCCAAATGCGGATTTGGTCGAGGTCGCGTTCCTCAAAGCCAAACTTGCGGCGAAACGGTCCGCTTTGAAGCAGGGCGTAAAGCTCCGGGGCGGTGCAACGGCTGGCCGGGAGCTCCAGGAGCCGGAGAAACGTGTCGATGCTCTCGCTCTCGCTGCGGGGCTGGCGATCGGCCACGCTAAAGGGGATCCGGAGCGCCGGATCTTCCGGGTAACCGAACACCGCGTGAATGAACGGCGCGTAACTCTCGATGTCGGGCGCCATCACCAGGATGTCCCGTGGCCGCAGCGCTGGATCGGCATCGAACATCGCCAGCAGTTGATCGTAGAGCACCTCCACTTCCCGCATGGGCGAGTGGCAGACATGGATTTGCAACGAGCCATCCGCCGGGGAAAGTCCGCTGGAGGAGCGGCTGGAAGCCGCTTCTACCGTAGAAGCGGCATCCCTGCCGCTTCGATCCTCTTCTTCGTCCTCAAGGTCCGACGCCGAAGGATTGCGGGCCAAGAGAATATCGCGCTGGATCTGATGGAGCAGCTCGCTTCCGGCAGCGGCAACGAAAGTCTCGGAGGCATCGACCAGAAGATGACCGGCGCGCTCGTCCGCTTCCAAGAGCACTTCAGTGAAGTGCGCGTTAAGCCGTCCCAGCGAAGTCAGCAGCGGATTGCCGGGCAGCTCTTCGGGCAGGCTGGTCAAGCCGCGGCGGGCCCGCTGTTTAGGCGTCAGGTCGTCGCCATGATATTCCTGCGATGGGCCGAGGAGAAACAGATGCACGGGCCGTGACTTGGCGAGATGGAAAAACACCCGCATCTGCGCAGGGGGAAGCGAGGAGATGCCGAAAATCGAGACGCGCTGGTTTGATACAGGAGCGTGGGCGTCCCGCCCGTGCGCGGGCGAGACGCCCACGCTCCTGTCTTCCACCTCGCCCGCGATCAAACGCTCCAGCGCCGCGCCGAAATGGACCTGCGATTCCCGGTTTACCTCCCGCCAAAGCAGCGCCTGCCAGGCGGCGTCGCCGTCCCGACTGAGCGGGGCCGTTACAGCCCGCTCCCACTCCAACAGCAACTCCGGGCGGTAGAGCAGGTATTGGTCGAAAAGATGCGCCAGCCGCGAAGCGAGTTGGTAGAGCTTCAGGGCGTCCCCGTCCTTAACATAGTGGCGCAGCGGCTCGAACTCCGGCCTGGCCAGCAGGGGCGGAAGCAACCGGTGGATTTTCCACGTCATCAGTTCGGCTGAAAAGGCTCCCTCGGGCGCCATTTCCGGGACAAGGTCGCGGAGGGTGGAATCGAGGAACGCGTGCGGGAACGGAAATTTAAACTGCATGCAGATCCCGAGCCGGCTGGCGAGCTGGAGTGAAATCCAGCGGCGCATGCCGAGGCTTTGCACCATCACGATCTCAGGCGTGAACGGCGAGTCCAATGCGGTCCGAACCACCCCGGCGAGTTCGTCCACCAGCGTTTCAAGCTGATTGCTGGTATGTAGGAATAGCCCGTTCACAAACTTCGAATCTATCGGCTATTTTCCTCACAGAGAAGCCGGAAGAATAAGCTTTGCTCCATCGCCGAGGGCGTCCGCAGGGCTCTTGAATTTTTCTGGGCTTGCCAGCCGATCTTTGGCCATTAAGTTCTCCGACCTTAGGGAACCTCCGATGAGACCCCGTGGAGGGTGACATCGGTCAAAACTAGGGAAAACAAAAGTCATGCAGCCTTTATACACGTTCAACGTCATTCCGAAACTGCCAACGGAACTCGAACCGCTCCGGGAAATGGTATTCAACCTCTGGTGGACCTGGGAGCCCGCCGCCCGGAAGGTGTTCCGCCATCTCGACAGTGCCCTTTGGGACCGCACCAATCACAACCCCGTCCGCATGCTCCAGCTTTGCCGTCAGGCGCGGCTGATCGAAGTCGCTGGCGACGAGCAGTTTCTGCGCGAACTCGCCATCGTTTACGGCCAGTTCAAAGCCTACATGGCGCGCAAGGACACTTACGGCAGCACTATTAAGAACGAGGCGGTCGCTTACTTTTCCGCCGAGTTCGGTTTCCATGAATCCATTCCGAACTACTCGGGCGGCCTTGGCATTCTCTCCGGCGATCATTGCAAGGCGGCCAGCGACCTTGGGTTGAATTTCGTCGCGGTGACGCTTCTCTACCGCCACGGTTATTTCAAGCAGCAGATCAACAAGGACGGCTGGCAGGAGAGCGTCAGCCTGAACCAGAATTTCCATCATCTCCCCCTTAAAGAAGTGCGCAAAGGGGATGTTCCCCTGTTGATCAGCGTGCGCATCCTGGGTCGGGATGTGTTCGCCAAGGTCTGGGAGATGGCGATCGGGAGAATCAATCTTTACCTGCTCGACACCGACATTACCGAAAACAGCCCGGAAGACCGCCTCATCACCGCCCAGCTATACGGCGGGGATCTTGAGATGCGGATCAAGCAGGAAATCGTGCTCGGCATCGGCGGCGTCCATGCGCTCAGCGCCATGGGGCTCAAACCGAAAGTCCATCACATGAACGAAGGGCATTCGGCCTTTCTTTCGCTCGAACTCATGCGCCGCGGCGTCCAGGAGAAGGGGCTCGACTTCAAGAGCGCCCTTCAGCAGGTGGCCGCCTCGAATGTTTTCACAACGCACACTCCGGTTCCGGCGGGCAACGACGCGTTCCCTCGCGACCTCATGCAGAAGTACTTCGGCGAGTATCCCGCGCAGGTGGGCCTCAGCTTCGACGAGTTCTTCTCCTATGGCCAGACCACCGTCAACAAGGTGGACGCGTTCTCGATGACCATTCTGGCGTTGCGGACCAGCCGTCACGCCAACGGCGTCAGCAAGCTCCACGGCGAAGTCAGCCAGATGCTCTGGCAGGATGTCTGGGCCGGGGTTCCAAAAAACGAAGTTCCCATCGGGAGCATCACCAACGGCATTCACACCAAGACTTGGCTCTCGCCCGAGTTTTCGGCCTTATATGACAAGTACCTGCCCGATTGGCAGGAAAACCTCACCGACGAGGAATTCTGGCGCGGGGTGATCGACATTCCCGACGAGGAACTCTGGAGCCAGCACCAGCTGCTCAAGCGTCGGCTCGTGGAATTTGTCCGCAAACGGGTGCGTGCCCAGCGTGAGCGCGTCGGCGAATCCCCGGAGCAGATCCGGAAGGTGAACCAGTTGCTTGACCCGGAAATTCTGACCATCGGATTTGCCCGGCGTTTCGCCACCTACAAGCGCGGCACCCTCCTCTTCTCCGACGTGGAACGGCTGAAACGGATGCTCACCAACGCGGAGCGGCCCGTGCAGTTTGTCTTCGCGGGCAAAGCGCATCCGAAGGACGAAGGCGGCAAGCGCCTCATTCAGGAAGTCTGCAAGTGGGCGCGCGAGCAAGGCCTGGAGAACCGGCTGATCTTTGTCGAAGATTACGACACCTACATCGGCCGTCGGCTGACCCAGGGCGTCGACCTCTGGTTGAACAACCCGTTGCGCCCGTTGGAAGCCAGCGGAACCAGCGGAATGAAGCTTCCTCCAAACGGGGGACTCAACCTCAGCGTTCTCGACGGCTGGTGGTGCGAAAGCTACAACGGCAAGAACGGCTGGGCAATCGGGGCGGAAATCCTCGACGGCTCGGTCGAGTTCCAGAACGAAGTGGACACCGCGAGCCTTTTCCACATCCTGGAAACCCAAGTGATCCCACTCTATTACGCCAAACCGGACGGCCGCCTGCCGATCGCCTGGTTGCAGTTGATGCGCGAATCGATCCGCAGTGTCACCCCGGTGTTTAACACTCAGCGCATGGTCCGCGAATACAGCGAGTTCATGTATGAGCCCGCCGCCGCCGCCGGCGCCAAGCTCAGCGCCAATGGGTCCGCCAAAGCCAAGGAAATTTCCGCATGGAAGGCCTCGATCCGCAAGATCTGGCCGCAGGTTCGGATCAACGAGGTCCGGATCGCCAATGAAGACCGGGTGAACATCCTGGTGGGGGAAGCCCTCGAAGTCGAGGCGCGCGTCCATTTGGGCGATCTCACCCCGGATTTCGTCCGGGTCCAGGTTTATGTCGGCGAAAGCGACGACAACCAAATCGTGCGTCCCATCACAGTTGATCTCGTTGAATCCAAGAAGGACGCCCATGGCGACTACCTCTATCGCGGGTCGGTCCCGGCGACCGAGAGCGGCGCTTACGGGTTCAACGTGAGGGTGATCCCGACGCATCCGAACCTGACCCAGCCCCATGAATTGCGGCTGATCACTTGGGGAAAATAGAAAAAACGAAAGAAATCCTTTTGACAGGCAAACGGCTTTTGATACGTTGCCCGCTCGCTTTCAGGCGTAACAGAGTGAATCATCCCTAACCGAACCTGCCGAGAGGTCAGATCGGTTGAGGGGTTTTTCGCCCCTAACGTCTGGAGGTAGGGACAAGCCCATGTAGCTCAGTTGGCAGAGCACGTCCTTGGTAAGGACGAGGTCACCGGTTCAAACCCGGTCATGGGCTCCATGCCCAGCCGTAAGGCGGGGGGCAGGCCGAAAGGCAGGGCTGGACAACTTAAATTTCAACAACAACCAATACTAAAGAACACGAGGAGACCACAAAATGGCTAAGGAAGCTTTCAAGCGCGATAAACCGCACGTGAACATCGGCACGATTGGCCACGTCGATCACGGCAAGACCAGTCTGACGGCCGCCATCACCACGATCCTTTCAAAAAAGGGATTCGCACAGGCTAAGAAGTATGACGAAATTGACGCTGCGCCCGAAGAAAAAGAGCGCGGCATCACGATCAACACCGCCCACGTCGAATACCAGACCGACAAGCGCCACTACGCGCACGTCGACTGCCCCGGACACGCCGACTATGTGAAAAACATGATCACCGGCGCGGCCCAGATGGACGGCGCCATCCTCGTGGTGAGCGCTGCCGACGGCCCCATGCCCCAGACCCGTGAGCACATTCTGCTCGCCCGTCAGGTCGGCGTGCCTGCCATGGTCGTTTTCCTCAACAAGTGCGACCTCGTGGACGATCCCGAACTCCTCGACCTCGTCGAAATGGAAGTTCGCGACCTGCTCACCCAGTACGAATTCCCCGGCGACGCGATTCCGATCGTCAAGGGTTCGGCCGTCAAGGCTCTCGATGGCGACGCGGACGCTGAAAAAGCGATCCTCGCCCTCATGGACGCCGTGGACGAATACATCCCGCTCCCCGAGCGCCCGATCGACCAGCCGTTCCTGATGCCGGTTGAAGACGTGTTCAACATTGAAGGTCGCGGCACCGTCGCCACCGGTCGTGTCGAACGCGGCATCCTCAAGAAGATGGACGAAGTCGAAATCGTGGGCATCAAGCCGACGGCCAAGACGACGGCCACCGACATCGAAATGTTCCGCAAGCTTCTCGACGAAGCCCGGGCCGGTGACAACGTGGGCGTTCTGCTCCGCGGTGTTAAGAAGGAAGACATCATGCGCGGCCAGGTCATCGCCAAGCCGGGCAGCATCACCCCTCACACCGTGTTCAAGGGCGAAGTTTACGTCCTGAGCAAGGAAGAGGGCGGCCGCCACACGCCGTTCTTCACCAACTACCGTCCTCAATTCTACTTCCGCACCACGGACGTGACCGGCAGCGTCAAGCTTCCGGAAGGAGTTGAAATGGTCATGCCTGGTGATAATGTGACTGTCGAAGTCGAACTCGTTACTCCGATCGCCATGGAAAAGACCATCCGCTTCGCTATCCGCGAAGGGGGCCGCACCGTCGGTGCGGGTCGTGTTTCCGACATCGTCAAGTAACGAACCGAGTATTTTACTCCAGAAAAGGATTAGGTCAGTAGCTCAATTGGTAGAGTAGCGGTCTCCAAAACCGTTTGTTGGGGGTTCGAGTCCCTCCTGGCCTGTTCTTTTTGAATTTCTCATGATTGCACAAACCAAAAACTTCATCAGCGAAGTCAAGACCGAGTTGGCGAAAGCCAGTTGGCCTTGGGATCCCAAAGAAAAAGGGGTCAAAAAATACAAAGAGCTGATGGACTCGACCATGGTCGTGGTCATCGCCATGTTGCTGCTCAGCGGCTACGTGGCCCTGTGCGACTTGGTCTTGGTGACGCTCATGGGGGCATTAACCGGCGGAGGCTGGCAGAAATAATGGCACAACCCGCTCTCAGTCAGTGGTTTGCCGTGCATGTCCTGGCGGGCCAGGAACAAAAGGTGCACGACAATATAGTCAAACGGATCAAGACCGAAGAGATGGGCGAGCTCATCTATGATGTCCTGATCCCCACCGAGCGCATCTCAGAGGTCAAACGCGGCAAGCGGACGGAAACCGTCCGTAAGTTGCTTCCCGGTTACCTCATCATCAACATGCGCCTGCTCGACGACCAGAAACAGCTCGTCGAACGCACTTGGTATTTCATCCGGGAAACCCCGGGCGTTATCGGATTCGCCGGCACCAAAGACCGCCCGATCCCGATGCGGGATCAGGAAGTGCAAATCATGCTCGCCCAGATGGCCGAGCGCGAAGACAAGGTCAAACCCAAGGTCAGCTTTGAAGTCGGCGAAACCGTCAAGGTTGCCGACGGCCCATTCCAAAACCAGAGTGGCGTGGTCGAAGAAATCGATCCCGAACGCGGCAAACTCCGTGTCTCTGTTAGCATTTTCGGACGGTCCACGCCGGTCGAACTCGAGTACTGGCAGGTCGAGCGCAGCTAAAGTTCCTGCAAATTTTCAACTTACTTATTTCACATGGCTAAAGAAGTCGTCGCGTCAATCAAGCTGCAAATCCCTGCAGGTCAGGCAAACCCAGCGCCTCCTATCGGACCGGCCCTCGGTCAGCAAGGCGTCAACATTATGGCGTTCTGCAAGGAGTTCAACGCCACCACGCAAAAGCAGGCGGGGGACATCCTTCCGGTGGTCATCACCGTTTACAAGGACAAGTCGTTCACCTTCATCACCAAGTCGCCACCCGCTGCGATCCTGCTGAAGAAGGCCGCCGGGATTGCTGCCGGTTCCAAGGAACCCAACAAGACCAAGGTCGGCAAGCTGACCAAAAAGCAGGTCCTCGACATCGTCAAGATCAAGGCCAAAGACCTCAATTCCCGCAACGAAGAAGCCGGATTCCGCGTTATCGCAGGAACCGCCCGTCAGATGGGAATCGAGATCGAAGGCTAAGAGCTCCGACTCAAAAACATTTACAAAAAGGGGAGGCTTTCGGGCCTCCCCTTTTTTTTGGTGCCTGGATTCCAAATCGAAGATCAGGGACTTCCCCCGATATGCAACGCAGCGATTCTCTGATGAACTCATTTCCGTCAGCCACCAAGGAGGGTTCCCAGCAAAGGATGGCAGGGAAATGAGCACGGAGGCTCCGGCTATGGAGGGCCGGGTTGACCCGCACGGATGGCGCACTGGCCAGCTATAAACCGGGACAGGCGGAGAGAGACGCAAGGAGGCAGGTTCTCTCTCCGTTTGTTCCGCAGGTCTTGCGAATTTTTGGGAGCAGGATATAAGGCAGGGGAATGCCCGCCAACGACAAGAAAAACCGATTCCGGCTTGATGCCCTTGAGCATAAATCCGTTCCCGCTGACGAGTACAAACAGAAGCTCAAGGAACAGGAGCTTCGGTTGCTCAATCTGCAACGCTACCTCAGTGAATCGAAGACCAGCGTAGTCGTGGTCTTCGAGGGGCCGGATGCCGCGGGCAAGGGTGGAGCCATCAAGCGGCTGGTGGAGCGGCTCGATCCCCGCTTGATCCGGGTTTACTCGATCGTCAAGCCGACGGCGGAGGAGTATCAGCACCATTACATGTGGCGCTTCTGGAACAAGCTCCCGGCCTATGGGCAAATGGCCATATTCGACCGCTCCTGGTATGGACGGGTCTTGGTGGAACGAGTGGAGGGATTCGCCACCAACGAAGAATGGAAGCGGGCCTACCGGGAAATCAACGAATTCGAGCGCACGCTCGCCGACGACCGGACGATTCTCTTGAAGTTCTATCTGCACATTACCAAGGACGAGCAACTCAACCGCTTTAACCGCCGTCAGGCAGATCCTTACAAGCATTGGAAAATCACCGACGAAGACTGGCGGAACCGGCGCAACTGGAACGAGCACAACGCGGCAGCGGAGGAGATGTTTGAGCGGACCTCAACTCCTCACGCCCCCTGGCACATTATTCCCGCCAATTACAAATGGTTCGCCCGGCTGAAAGTTGTGAAAACCGTGGCCGAACGGCTCGAAAAAGCCATCGCCCTCAAATGATCCGCCCTGTTCTCCTTAGTTCCTGCGCGCTGGTGCTTTTTTTATTCACCGGGTGTGACCAGCTTTTTCAAAATCACGCCGAACGAGAGCTGGCCGAAGCCGAGCAGAAGTATTCCAGCGGCGAGTACCCGGCAGCCGTCTCGCTCTATGAAGCGGCGCTCGATGGCACGCAAAAGACGGCCGAAGCGCATTACAAACTGGCGCTCATTTACGACGACAAGCTCAATCAGCCGATGAGCGCCATTCACCATTATCAGCGCTATCTCGACCTGGATGCGGGCGGCTCGCATGTCAAGGATGCCCAGCGCTTCCTCAAAGATGCGCGGCTCAAGGTGGCAACCAGTTCCGGAAACGGCGCGACGGTCACCCAGGACGAAGCGGTTCGCCTGAAGAACGACAACCTGGCGTTGCGCAAAAAGAACATGGAGTTGCGGGCGGACCTGGAAAGCGCTTCGAAGGCCCGCGCTGCCGCGCTCAAAGCCATGGGTCCCAAGGCGGGCGGTCTTTGGAAACAGGAGCAGGTGCAAAAACCGCTCGTGGATGGTGTGCGGACCTACACGGTGGAACCCGGAGACACCCTGGCGTCGATTTCGCGGAAGTTCTATAACAGCGCAGGCCGCTGGAAAGACATCCAGGACGCCAACTTCAACGCGCTCGAAGGCACCGCCAAGCTCAAGATCGGAATGACCTTGATGATTCCGTAGGGGGGAATGGGACAGATGGGACTGATGGGACGGATGGGACTGATATATAGGTCCCATAGGTCCCATCCGTCCTATAAGTCCCATTCCTAAGAGCTCCCCGCCCACAAATCTTTCCCGCAAGGCCACCAATCGCCCGTTCACTGGCGATTTACTGCGGGAAACATGGAAAATAGCTCCCTCTTCCAACCCGGTTCTCCGCAGGCGGAAGCCATCTTGTGGCTTTTCAAGGTCACCATGGCTTTCATGGCGGCCATCTTGCTGGTCGTCACCAGCCTGGTGCTCTATTCGGCGGCGCGCTTCCGTGCGCGCCCAGGCCAGCCGGAGCCGGCCCAGGTCGCCGGGAACAAGCGCCTGGAACTGGCGTGGACTGCCGTGCCGGTGCTCATTGTCATTTACCTGACGATCCTGACCATCCGCGGGATGAGCCTTTCCGATCCGGCTGTCAATCGTCCGGCTGACTTGGTGGTCACCGCGCACCAGTTTTGGTGGGAGGTGCGTTATCCGAAGTCCGGCGTGGTAACGGCCAACGAGATTCACATCCCCGCAGGCCAGAAGATGCTGCTGCGGCTCGAGTCCGCGGACGTGATTCACGATTTCTCCGTGCCGAAACTCGCCCGCAAGATGGACATGATCCCCGGCCATCCGAATTTCATTTGGCTGGAGTCAAACCAGCCGGGCATTTACCTCGGCCAATGCGCCGAATATTGCGGGGCGCAGCACGCGGGGATGCGTTTCCGGGTCATTGCCGAGCCGCCGGAACAATTTGCCGCCTGGGAGCAGGCGCAACTCGCCCCGGCGCCAAAGCCCGCCACGGCTGAGGCTGAGCGCGGGGCCGAACTTTTCCGGAAAATGACGTGCTACAATTGCCACAACATCAAAGGGAGCGGGTTGAATGTTCAATTCGGGCCGGATCTAACCCACCTGGCCAGTCGCCGCTCCTTGGCGGCAGATGTTTTGGAAAACAACCGGGAAAATCTTGCCCGCTGGCTTGCCGATCCCCAAGCGATTAAGCCCGGCACCCTCATGCCGAATTATCGGCTGACCAAAGAGCAGGTGGACGATCTGACGACTTATCTGGAGACGCTGAAATGAACCCAACCCACGCCGAGAGCGAGGCTGAATACCCGGGAATCCTGGGCTGGATCACCACCGTCGATCACAAACGGATCGGAATCCTGTACCTGCTCACGACGCTGGTATTCTTCCTCATCGGCGGGGTCGAGGCGCTTCTGATCCGGGTGCAACTGGCGACGCCTAATAGCGCGTTCCTGTCGCCCGGAGCCTACAACCAGATTTTCACGATGCATGGAACGACCATGGTGTTTCTGGTGGTCATGCCGACCCTCATCGGATTCGCCAATTACTTTGTGCCGCTGATGATCGGTGCGCGCGATATGGCGCTTCCCCGGCTGAATGCCTTCAGCTACTGGCTGCTGCTCTTTGGCGGATTGCTGCTGCACTTCAGCTTCATCGCCGGCGGCGCGCCGGCGGCGGGATGGTTCAGTTACGCGCCCTTGAGCGGCTCGCCGTTTTCGACGAGTTCCGGCGTCGATTATTGGGCGCTCTCCCTGCTGGTGCTGGGCATCGGCTCGGTGGCATCGGCGATCAATCTCATTGTCACCGTGCTGACCCTGCGCGCGCCGGGCATGACGCTGCGAAGGGTGCCGCTCTTTGTCTGGATGACCTTCGTCAACTCGATCCTGATCATTCTGGCCTTGCCGGTGCTTAATGCCGCGCTGGTGAGCCTGCTCATCGATCGCCAGCTCGATGCGCGCCTGTTCCTGCCCCAGGGCGGCGGCTCCGCGATTCTTTGGCAGCACTACTTCTGGGCCTTCGGGCACCCGGAAGTCTATATCATGGTCTTGCCCGCCTTCGGGATGATCTCGGAAATCATTCCGGTCTTCTCCCGCAAACCGATTTTCGGCTTCGACTTCGTTGCCGCTTCGACGGTGGCCATCATGCTCCTGAGCCTCGGGGTTTGGGCGCACCATATGTTCGCCGTCGGGCTGGGTCGGCCCATTGACGTTTTCTTCGCGGTCGGCAGCATGCTGATTGCCATACCGACGGGGGTGAAAATCTTCAACTGGATCGCGACCCTTTGGGGCGGAACGCTGAAGTTCACGACCTCGATGCTGTTCGCCATGGCCTTCCTGGTCGAGTTCACGATCGGAGGCTTGAGCGGCATCACCTTTGCCACCGTGCCGATCGACTGGCAGGTGACCGACTCGTACTATTTAGTCGCACACATGCACTATGTCCTCTTCGGCGGCACCGCGCTGGCGGTTATGGCGGCCATCTATTATTGGTTCCCGAAAATGACGGGGCGCATGCTTTCGGAGCCCTTGGGCAAGGCGCATTTTTGGATCACGTTCGTCGGGTTCAATCTCGCTTTTTTCGTGCAGCACTTCCTGGGGCTCCTCGGGATGCGCCGGCGCGTGTACACTTACACCGATCTGCCGCATTACACTTCGCTGAATCTGCTTTCCACCATTGGCGCATTTATCATCGCGCTCTCGGTGGTGGTGCTGATCGCCAACATCGTCCTCACCCTCCGCAAAGGCAAACTGGCCGGCGACAACCCCTGGAATGCCTGGACGCTGGAATGGGCGACCAGTTCGCCGCCTCCGCATGACAATTTCATCTGCGTCCCCCCCATCAACAGCCGCCGCCCGCTCTGGGATCTGGCTCATCCCGACCAGCCCGATGACGCCCACGGTTTTCGCCTCGATGTGGGCGAGGAAGAAGTGGTCGATAAAAACAAAGCGGCAATGTGGAGCTTCATTGTCTCCGAAGCGGGCTTTTTCATGGTGCTTATTATCTCTTACCTGGCCTTCAATCTGGGCCCTGCGCAACAGTCCGCGGCGAAGGTGCTGGATCCGATGAAAACCGCGCTCTTCACCGTCTGCCTGATTGCCAGCAGCTTTACGATCATGCGGGCGGAAACGTGGCGGCATCGTGGAAACCTCTCGGCCATGCGGGCGTGGCTGGTCGCTACCATTTCACTCGGTGCGGTATTCATTGGGGGGCAGGGGGCGGAGTATTACCATCTGCTCACCCATGGGGTGTCGGTAAGCAGCAGCCTCTTTGCGACGACGTTCTTCACGCTCACCGGCTTCCACGGCTTGCACGTCTGTGTCGGCCTTGTCGCGTTGTTGGTCGTGCTCGGGCTCGCCTGTTTCCGGGACTTCACCAAGACCAGCGCGCCATCGCTGGAGCCGATCAGCCTCTACTGGCACTTTGTCGATGGCGTCTGGATCGTCGTGTTTTCAATCATCTACCTGAGGCCGCTGTTATGAAAAGTCCCCTCCACAGTAGAAGCGGCTTCCAGCCGCTTTGCCTTTGGTAAACCTAACCTTCATACCCGATAGCTATGAGTACTCATGACTTTCTAACTACCGCCTGGCGCTGGAATCCGGCCCTGATCATGGTCTGCATCGTGGCGCTGGCCGCACACGTCCTGATCTTCGGGCTTTCGAGACGCACCGGATTCCTGGCCGCCGCACTGGGAGTCATCCTGCTCACGTTCCAGTCCCCCATCGAAACGCTTGCCGACGGCTATCTCTTCAGCGCGCACATGTTCAACCACCTATTAATGGTGCTCATCGTTCCGCCGCTTCTGCTTCTCAGCCTCCCAAAGACCCTGACCAACCGCAAATTTGCGCCGGTTCTCCTGGGCTGGTCCATGGGTGTCGGGGCGATGTGGATCTGGCATATCCCCAGTCTCTGCAATGCCAGCGTGGAGAGCGCGCCGATCCGGGTCGTCCAAGTGCTGTCGCTGCTCACAATGGGCGCGCTCTATTGGCAGCCGATCTTTGGCCCCGGCAAGCGGCTCTCCGCTCCCGCCGGGATGGTTTATCTCTTCACCGCGTGCGTCGCCTGCACCCTGCTTGGAATCGGGATCACCTTCTCGCCCGTATCCGTTTGCCCGGTTTATGTGCATCCCATCGATCGCCTTGGAATCATGCCTCTGATTCAAGGCCAGTGGGGGCTTACTCCGGAAAAGGACCAGCAAATTGCGGGGCTCCTCATGTGGGTGCCCCCCTGTCTCGTCTATCTAAGCTGCATTCTCGGATTGATGAACCGCTGGTTCCGACAGCCAAACGATCTGCCGGCTTCCGCCCCGGGAGCCGCTCCCCGCCAAACCAATGTCTAGCGATATGAACGCCAACGAACTCAAGTCCGGCTGGCACGAGGCCAAACCGGCCAGGATACCCCGTCCCACGTACTGGCCCGCAACGATGGCCTTCGCCATCACGCTCCAGTTTTGGAGCCTGATCACGTCGTCGATCATCGGAGGGATCGGAACCGCGCTGTTTATCGTTTCCCTGGTTGGTTGGATTAACGAAATTCGCCATGAACGAAGAGAAGCCTAGCGCTGGCACGCCAGCAGAAATTTCACGCCGCCGCTTTTTGGAACGCTTGAGCCTCGGCCTTTCCGCGGCAGTCGGCGCTGCATTGAGCGTGCCGCTGTTGGGCTTTATCCTGGCCCCGCTTTTTCGCCGTGCGCCGGAATTCTGGCGCTCGGTCGGGCCGGTCGATTCCTTTGAAATCGGCAAGACTGTCTTGATTACGCTCAAGGACGTTTCGCCACTGCCCTGGGCAGGCGTGACGGCCAACACAGGCGCCTGGCTCCGGCGCAATGCCGAGACGGAGTTTGTCGTATTTGCCGTCAACTGCACTCACCTTGGCTGCCCCGTGCGGTGGATGCCCGATGCCGAACTGTTCCTCTGCCCCTGCCACGGCGGCGTTTATTACAAGGACGGCTCGGTCGCAGCCGGCCCGCCGCCTCGTCCGCTTACCCGGTATGACGTGCGGGTGCGCAACAATCATGTGGAGTTGTTATCACGGCCCATCCCGCTCGGTTGAAAAAATCCCTCGCCATGCCTAAGAACCCGCTCAAGACTGTATGGGAATGGATCGATGATCGGCTGGGACTCTCCGAGCTCATCGGTCCGATGGCTAAACATCCGGTCCCCCACAATGCCCGGTGGTGGTACGTCTTTGGCAGCGCCACGCTTCTGGCCTTCATCATCCAAGTGGTAAGCGGCGTGGCGCTGGCCTTCTCTTATATCCCTTCGTCCGGGGAAGCCTATTCCAGTTTGCAGTTCATCACCAACGAGGCGTCGTTCGGGAGTTTCCTGCGCGCCATGCATTACTTTGGCGCTTCGGCGATGGTGTTGATGGTGGGCATTCATGCGCTGCAAGTTTTCCTGTTCGGTTCCTATAAATTTCCCCGGGAATTGAATTGGGTCACGGGGGTGCTCCTGCTCGGGCTGACCCTTGGGATGGGCTTCACCGGACAACTCCTGCGTTGGGATCAGACGGCCGTCTGGTCGGTGATCGTTGCCGCCGAGCAGGCCTCGCATGCCCCGCTGATCGGTGACTGGGCGGCCCGGTTTACTCTCGGTGGAGACACCGTGGGTGGAGCGACCTTGAGCCGGTTTTTTGCCATCCACGTCTTTGTGCTTCCCGCGCTCATCTTCGCCTTCATCGGCGGACATCTCTGGCTGGTTTTGCGGCACGGAATCTCCGAGCCTCCGACCCCCGGAGAGCCAGTCGATAAGAAGACTTACCGGCAAAAATATCAGGAACTCTTGCACAAAACCGGGCAGCCCTTTTGGCCCGACTCCGCTTGGCGCGACGTGGTGTTCGGGGCGGCAATGGCCGTGGTGATCATTCTCTGCGCCTTGTATTTCGGGCCGCCCGAACTCGGCAAGCCGCCGAACCCGGCCATCGTGGAAGCTTACCCGCGGCCCGACTGGTATTTGCTTTGGTATTTCGCGGTGCTCGCCTTGCTGCCGCCGGGAGCCGAGAGCGTCTTTATCGTCTTCGGGCCGCTCTTGGTGGGGATCGCGCTGCTGCTGCTCCCGTTTCTATTCAGCACCGGTGAGCGAAGTGCGTTGCGCCGCCCCTGGGCCGTGGCGAGCGTCATCCTGATCGTCGTCATGGTCGGCTCACTTTGGCGCGCCGGCGTCTATTCCGCGTGGTCGCCCGATTTCGAGGCGCGGCCGCTGCCCGTGCAGGTGGTCGATTCCACCGACGCCGAGGTCAATCAGGGAGCCCGGCTCTTTTTCTCAAAGGCGTGCATCAACTGCCACGCCATCGAAGGCCAGGGCGGGAAACGCGGTCCGGATCTCACGGCCGTTGGAACCCGGCTTGCTCCGGAACAGATGACCCTCCGCATTCTCAACGGTGCGGTGAACATGCCGGCTTTCAGCAATATTTTAAAGCCCGAGGAAGTCGAACAAATCGTCAAATTCCTGCAAACGCGAACCAAGCCGCTCTCCTCCCAAGCGGCGCGCCGGGGATCGCAGATGCAGCGAACGGGCGGACCGTAAGGAATTTCTTTGCCCTCCGTTACACCGGAATGCGGATCGAAGCGGCAAGGATGCCGCTTCTACTGTAGAAGCGGCTTCCAGCCGCTCCTCCGTGGCGAAAGGCAGTGATTTCTTTCAGGGTTTGCCCGATCCGGTTTGCACGAAGGGTGCGGTCCGGCTTTAATAGCGGTTCCCATGCGCCGCTCCCGCCCTTTCCTGGCGATGCTTATCGTCCTTGGCACCAGTTCTTCTTTTGCCCAAGACATCAAGCGCTATTCCCCCAAGGCGCTGCCGGAAGCGCCTGCCATCGCTCACCCCCAGACGCCCGAGTTGCCGAACCCCGCCAACGATACCACGCCGCTCCTGGCCGAATCGAAGGCGATCGTGTTCGTCCCCAATCCGCAGGCCGTGAAGGCAGCCGGGCTGGAGAACGTGCGCGGGATCGTTCGCGACAAGCTCGATGTGCCGGCTCCGGCGACGTTTGACCGAATCGCGGGGGCGTATCTCGGCAAGCCGCTTTCGCTGGCTTCCGTCAACCAGTTGTCGCGGGAATTGATTTTATTTTGGCGGGCGCATGATCGGCCTGTGGTCGATGTCGTCGTGCCCGAGCAGGACATTACTTCGGGGGTGCTGCAACTGATCGTGACGGAAGGCCGCGTCGGAAAAGTCCGCGTGGAAGGCGCGCGCTGGTTCGCACCGGAAAAGCTCGCGCGCAAGCTTCGCGTGAGCCCCGGTGATCGCCTGCTCGCGAGTGTGTTGAACGCCGACCTGGATTGGCTCAACACGAATCCGTTTCGGCGCGTTAATCTCATCTACACGCCCGGTGCGGAAGTCGGCACGACCGATCTGGTGCTCAAGACCGAGGATCGGTTGCCCCTGCGCGTCTATGCCGGCTACGACGACAGCGGAAGCGCGCCGTCCACCGCCGAGGGCTGGATGCGTGATCGCTGGCAGGCAGGATTCAACTGGGGCAACGCTTTCGGCGCAGACCAGCTCCTCAGTTACCAGTTTACCACCGGCGACGATTTCAAGAATGTCCTCGCGCATGCGGCCAATTACACAGTGCCTTTGCCCTGGCGGCACACCCTCAATTTCAGCGCGAGCCGGTCAACTTCGGAAACCGAGTTTGGGGGGCAGACGATTCGCGGGGAGGCTTGGGGGGCGAGCTTTCGCTACGGAATTCCGCTGCCGCGCACGACGAACTTCACCCAGTCGTTCGCCTTGGGATTCGACTTCAGCCGGTCCAACAGCGACCTCGATTTTGGCGGGCTCACTCAATACAACAAGCCGATCGAGCTGCGGCAATTTGCCGCCGAGTATCAAGCGGCTTTGCAAGATTCGTTTGGGGCGACGAGCTTCAATCTTTCGGGCGTTTATAGTCCGGGCCAATGGGGAGTCGCCAACTCCGATGAGCGGTTGAATTCCACGCAGTCCAACGACACCAGCACCACAGGCCGAAGCGGGGCGGATTCAAATTTCTGCTATGGGCGGTTAGCCATGGAACGGCTCACCCGGCTGCCGTGGAACTGGTCGCTGGCCACCCGCGCCAGCGCGCAAGCCGCCAGCGGGCCCTTGTTGATGGGCGGCCAGATGTATCTGGGGGGGTGGGACAGTGTTCGCGGCTACGAACCGGGCGACGCGCACGGGGATCAAGGCGGCCTAGTCTCCGTGGAATTGCACACTCCTCCGGTGGCGCTCGGCCGGCTCTGTGGCTGGAAAACTGCCCAGGACCAACTTGAATTTTTGGGCTTCTGGGATTACGGCACGGTAAGAACGCTGCATCCGCTGCCCGGCGAAGACCTCCATGCCGAACGCTCCAGCACCGGGGTTGGGTTGCGCTTCAGCCTGGCTCAATGGCTGTCGTTGCGGCTCGATTACGCCTGGCAACTGACCGATCCCGGAATCGTCAAGACCGTCAGCTCCACCTATTCCAGCCGCGTGCATGTGGGCCTGACGGTGAGTTACTAATATCTACTTGGTCTATCCCGCGCTCACTGACTTGCCGCGATACAGGTCGTCGAAGTCACCTCTTCCTTTGCAGGACGGCATCCGATCTCCAGCTTCGCCTTTTTCTAGCAGGCTCGCCGATGCACATGGCCGAATCGAGTTCATCATTTTGTTGATTATGGACTGGTTGTTCGCCTCCGGTTGCTCCCCACCCCGCCCCGCCTCTCGACGACGCAGTTACCTTCGACTACGGAGAGCCAGTGCGCTCTCCGGAGGGGACTTTCACCTCTCTGTTGTTGCGCGCTCTCAGGCGCACGAGTGCGGCAGCCCTCTGCCGCCTTGGATGGCGCGCAGGAACGCCAGAGGTCCAGTGCCACCTTCACGTTTCCCCGACGAATGATCCAGCAAGGCACGCCGCCGGGGGCGGGACTTACTAGAAGCGGCTTCCAGCCGCTCTTCCCGTGGGGACCGACTTCTTCAGTTGGCCTACCTGCCGCTGCACCCTTCTCGAAGAGGATATTTCATCAAAAATGAGATGCCGTAGCGCTTTGGAACTACGCATTAATACTCATTGCGCAAATGGTTTCTACGCTTTAATACTGACACAAAGGTCAGCAAATGCAGGGGAAAATTAGCAGCGGAAGCACTCAACCAGAACACACTTCTGTTCCAATCGGGAGGGGTGAACTTATTCTAATCGTTGATGATGAGTTGCCGATCTGTTTGGTGCTCTCCACGATTTTTAAGGTTGGCGGTTACAATGTGTTAGTGGAGCACAACGGAAGCGATGCCCTTGCGACGTTTGAGAAGCACCCTGAAATCCGGCTCGTGATCACCGATTTGACAATGCCTGTGATGGATGGGGTTGTGCTGATTCGCGAACTTTTGAAGCTCGCCCCGGAAATCAGGATCATCGCCGCCACGGGCCGCCCGGATAAGATCGTGGAGAATGAAATCGTCGAGATGGGGGTCAGGGCGCTTCTGGTGAAACCCTTCACTCGGGCCACATTATTCCAGGCGG
>SESF01019686.1_pt1 | contig 22855 bp, 19 predicted proteins | sample 3171521 | NCBI WGS metagenome assembly SESF01 (sample SAMN10866945, study PRJNA518727) | freshwater metagenome | biome: subpolar coniferous forest; feature: holomictic lake; material: water; isolation source: holomictic Lake 227, 6 m and 8 m depth | place: Canada: near Kenora, Ontario | collected...
ATTATTAGCTCAATGTCCCCAGTCAGAAAACTTACCTGGGAAATGCAGGTATTCCGCCTGGGCCGGCGCCTCTATGACCTGGCGCTCGGCCTGGTCCCTTTCCTGCGCGACCCGCTGACTTTCAGCATGGTGGCGCTGGAAACCACCACGGAATGCACCCGCAATTGCCCCTATTGCCCGCCCCACTCTTCCATGCGCATCCCGCGCCTGCGGATGGCCCCGGAGCTCTACTGTAAGGTGCTCGACTCCCTGGCCGCGCACGGCTACACGGGAAAGATATTTTTCAATATCTACGGCGAGCCGCTTACCGACGAGCGGCTTGAGGAATGGCTGGGCCTGGCCCGGGCGCGGCTGCCCGGGGCGAAGCTGATAGTGTTCACCAACGGCGACCTGCTCACCGTCAAAAGATTTCTCAGCCTTAAAAAAGCGGGTATGGACGTGCTGTCCATCTCGCAGCATTCCAAAACCCTGCCGGCGCCGACGGCCGCGGTGCTGCGCGTGCTGGAGCGCGCCTATCCGAAGCTGGCCGATTTCTGGGTGGTCGATTATTACAGGCAGTACAACGTGTGGTGGGAGAATGTCGGACTGCTCAACAACAAGGGCGGCCTGGCCGACGTGAACCGCGTCCCTTACCTGCATTGCTGCGACGTGGAGTCGGCCGCGGTGGACTGCCTGGGCAACGTGCTGCTCTGCAACAACGACTGCACCTCCTCCTACGTGTTCGGCAACGTCGGTGAAAAGGACCTTTACGAGATCTGGAACGCCCCCGCTTTCCTGGCCGCGCGCAGGAAGATAATGGGCGGGAAATGGATCTTCGAGATCTGCCGCCGCTGCATGTCGCGGCGCGGCGCCACGGTGCCGGTGCCGCCCGGCAAGGCCGCGCGCCTGCCCCGGGCTTTCCACGACATGCGCCGGGTGCTGGACGCCATGAAGCGCGGGAGAACGGAGAAAGACCGGCGCTGAGCCGCCGGCCTGACACGCCTATGAGCGAAGACGGGGAAAAAAGCCGCGCCGAGTTGTATTTCAGGCTGACGGCCATGCTGCTGCTGGGCGCGGCCGGCTTTCTGGCGGCGGACGTGCCGGGCTGGCCGCGGTGGCTGGCCGCGCTGCCGGCGGCGCTGCTGGCCCCCGCCTATTATTTTTTCTGCCTGCGCAGGCTGGCGGAACTGGCCTCCGGCGGCATCGGGGAAACCGCGGATTTCGTGCTGGGCCCCGGCCGGCCGCTGGTGGGGGCGCTGCAGCACCGCGCCGAGATAATCCCGTTCCTGAAAGAATTTTTTCCCGTGCCGCCGGCGGCGGTGGCCGAGATAGGGCGCGCGAAAGGCGGCACGCTGGCCCTCCTGTGCCGGGCGGCCGCGCCCGGCGCGCTGGTAGTCAGCCTCGACCTTCCCGGCGGCGCTTTCAGCGGGCTCATACCGCTGCTGAACAAGGGCGCCTGGCGCGCGCCGCTGCTCAGGGCGATGGCCGGCCCCGGGCAGGAGCTGCGCCTTATAGACGGGGATTCGAAACTGCCGGCCACGCGCGAAAAGTTCCGCGCGGCCCTGGCCGGCCGCAAGCTGGACCTGCTGTTCATCGACGGGGACCATACCTGGGACGGGGTGAAGGCCGATTACGAGAACTACGCCGGTTTCGTTAAGCCCGGCGGAGTGATAGCCTTCCACGATATCCACCCCGGCTTCGAGGAGCACGGCGTGGCGGTGCGGCGGTTCTGGCTGGAGACGGCCCTGCCCGGCGCCCGCGCCGAGTTCATAGCCGACAGTTCGCAGAAAAGCTACGGCATAGGCGCGCTGCGCCTGCCAGGATGAAACCATGACCATGCCGCCTGAAAAATTAAGCGTTATCGTGCCGGTCTACAGTGCCGACGCCTACCTGCTGGAAATGCTGGAGCAGCTTTTTTTGCCGGGCCTGCGCCTGTACGCCGGGCGCAGGGTGGAGCTGGTCCTGATAGACGACGCTTCGCCGCTGGGCCAGGGAACGGAGGCGCTGGCGCGCGCGGCGCGGGAGTGGGCCGACGTGGTATATTACCGAAACAGCTCCAACCTGGGCTATGTGCGCTCGGTGAACAAAGGCCTGTCGCTCGCCTCCGGCGACAGGCTGCTGGTATGCAACAGCGATACCCGCCTTGCGCCGCTGGCGCTGGCCCGCCTTGAGGCGGCCCTGGACGCTGACGAGCGCCTGGGCATGGCCGGCCCGGTGAGCAACAGCGCGTTCAACGCCAAACTGCAGCAGTGCGCCCGGCTGCCGCGGCCTCTCGCCTCTTTTTCCGCCGGCGAACTTGCCGCGCTGGACGTGTTCGGGCGGGCCGTTGCCGCGGCCCCGGCCGCGCCCGTCGAGGCCGCCTGGCTGCTGGGCTTCTGTACCCTGATCCGCAGGAAGGTAGTGGGGGAAATAGGCCCGCTGGACGAGGGTTTCGGCTTCGGCTACCTGGAAGAGCTGGATTACGCCGTCAGGGCGCGCCGCGCCGGCTGGCGGCTGGCCGTGGTCCCGGACGCTTTCGTTTTTCACGGCGGGCTGCGCCGGGGTTTGCAGGCCGCAGGCCCTAACGCCGGCTCGCAGACGGCGCGCGCTTTCCGGCTCAGGACATTTTTCAGGATAGCGCGCGGCTTCATTTACCTGGTCTGTAAACACGGCTGGAAAGCCGCGCGTCAGCCGCAGGACGGCGCCGGAGCCTCCGACTACGGGCGGTACCTGGAAAAATGAAAGTAATTTTCTGGGGCGACAGCCTGACGCTGGGCCGGCCCGGCGCGGCCTTTATCGAGGAGCTGCGGCAAAAACTGCCCGGGCACGAACTGCTGAACCGCGGGCGCAACGGCGGCACTGTTGTAACACTATGCCGGCGGCTGGAAGGTCCGGCCGCCGTTGAAAGCCACGATATAGCGGTGCTGTGGGTGGGCGTCAACGACGTGCTGGCCGCCCGGCGCGAGCGCTGGCCCGCGCTCCCCAAAAAGCTTGTTTTCGGGCAATGGGCGCGAACGGCGGAAGAATTCCTGGCGTATTATGAAAAGGCGGTGTACGCTCTCCGCGCTAAAGCGCGGCGCGTTCTTCTGGTGTCCCCTTTATGCATAGGGGAGGACCCGGCTAATCCCTGGAACAGGCGCCTGGACGAATTGGCCGCGGCGCTGCCCGGCCTGGCCGACCCGGCGCGGAACATTTCATATCTGGACCTGAGAAAACCGTTCTTTGCCCGCCTGCCTGAGCGGCCTTCGGCGTATATGCCGGGCAGCGCCGCGCTGCTGTTGGACGCCGTGTTCCATACGCCGGAAAAAGCGGAAGCGAAAGCTTTGCGGCGGGGCCTGCGGTTGACCACCGACGGAGTGCATCCGAACCTGCGCGGTACGCGGCTGATAACCGAATTGTTTTTTGCGGCGTTATCCCCTTATCTTTCCCGAAACAGGTGAGCTTATGCCGGGCCGCCAGAACCGGGCTGCAAAAAGGTGACGCCCTGCCGCCGGGTAAGAATGCCTGTTCCGGGCGAACCGGTTTCCCTGCTCACAGCGCGGCAGCTTTGCCGTTTGCCGCAACCGGCGCTGGGCCGGCTGTTAATCAGCATGTGGAAGCTGAGTTATATGTATAATATCCGCAGGGTTACGCATGGGAACTTCTGCAAAAACGATATTTCTTGCAATTCTGCTGGCGGCGCTGTTTTGCGTCCGGGGATATTCGCGCGATGTGGCTGTTGTCCTGAAAAACGGCGTGGAGCGCAAAGGTGAGCTTGCGGCCTCGGATAAAGATTCCGTTTCCATAAGGTTCAGGAACGGCAAAGTAAGAAAAATAAATATCGCGGAAATAGACTCGGTCGTGGACCGGAAAACGAAAAAGGATATACTGCCTTCCCTCCAGAGCGGGGACACCGCGGCCGAGGAAGAATCCGGCGCGGAAGAAGAACCCGGCGCGGAAGAGAAACCGACTGCTGAGGAAAAGCCCCCGGCGGCGAAAAAGCCTGCCGCCCCGCGGTCTGCCGCCGCGGAAACCTCAGCCGCGCAGGCTCCCGGCGTTAAAAAGAACGCCAAGATAACGATCGTATTGAAGAACGGGGTGGAGCGCAAAGGCGAGCTTGCGGCCTATGGTAAGGACGCTGTTTTTATCAGGTTCAAGAACGGCAAAATAAAAAGGATAAGTGTCGCGGAGATAAGCTCCGTTTTTGACAAAGAAACCAACGAGGATATCCTGGCATCCCTGTGCGGCGGACCTGGCGCGGACGCGGAAGAGAACGCCGAGGCGCAGGCCTCCGGAAAAACCGGCGCGGCCGGGGAGACCGCCGAGGAAAACGCCGCGGCTCAGGCGGCAGCGGAGAAAAGCGCCGCGGCTCCGGCCGCCGGGGGGAAAACAGTTGCCGCCCCGGCAGCCCCGGGAAAAGGCGCCATTCTGCAGGAAGCCGCCGGAAAAGGCCAGCTGAAATTTCCGGCCCCGAAAGCGCTGCCCGACAATTTAATGGAGTGGATGGCCGCGCGTTACGGCGCAAAGACCATGCTCGGCCTTAAATGGCAAAACCCGAACAAGGCCAGGCTGCATTATGCCATGGAGAAGGACAGTATCCCCGGCTACGGGGCGGGGAGTTTCAGCGTCGCCGGAAAGCCCTCCGCCTTGCACGGGCGTTCCGCGGGGAAAAAAATGCCGTCCGCGCGCTTCGATATTATGCCCTACGCCCAGCTTGACGACATTGACGCCACGGACGTTAAGACCGGTTCGTACCTCGAGATGAGAATAACAAAGCCCGGAACCTGGGTCTCCTGGAATATGGGTTACCTGAAATTTTCGGAAACGGCCACCGAGGATGTCTATGACCTTATACAGTCGGTTAACACCATAGATGTCACCAGCGGCGTGAGAACCCGCAATACGGACGCCAGCGCGGTGTATGCCTCCCTGGTGCTGTCCCTGCCTATCGAGAATTTCTCTTATTACTTTTTTATCGGGCCGGCACTGGTGAGTTACGATAACGTGGAGTCTGGGGTGAGCACGCTGGAACATGTAGTTTTTTTCCCCTATAGCGACACCTCAACGCCGGGGACGTTCGACGCGAAGAAAAGCGGGACCGCTACCACTGTGATGGCGGGCGTCGGTTTCGCGTTCAGGTCCGCCAGCGGCTTCGGTATCTTCGGGGAATCCAAATTTATTCAGGAGGCCGGGTCTTTCAGGGGCGTGGACAGCTTCGGGGCCGGCCTTTCTTTCGGATTTTAACGCGGGAAACGGATCCAAAAACAAGATGGAGGAACAACAGAAATGAACAGAAAACTTATACTGGCGGCCGTAAGCCTGGCCGCGCTGGGCCTGGCCGGCTGCACGTCCATGAGCAAAACCTATCCCGTAAACCGGCTGAGCTCCGGTGTGGAGATCATGCCGCTTAACAGGAACGAATATAAGGTGATGGGGGATACCAAGGCCGAAGCCTGCGCGAAGTATTTTTTGGGCGGCAAGCTGCCCTGGTTCAGCGGTTCTCCCTCCAAGACGGTGGCCGGGGCCGAGGGCGGCGGCGGCAATTTCCTCGCTTCCCTTCCTATAATAGGCACTTTTTTCGGCGGGCAGGAGAAAGTGGTGCAGGAAGCCACCTATGAGGCGCTTGAAAAAGTGCCGGGCGCCGACGCGCTGCTTTCCGTGAGGATCAGGACGCAAAGGAAATATTCCTTTCCCCTGTTCTACCGCGAGGAATGCGCTACGGTGCAGGGCAAGGCTTTCGCCATAAAGACCGACGTCGGCGCTGTCGAGTAGAACGAATGAACGCCGATCTTGCCCGCCGCCTGCGAGGGGCCGCGCTTGTTCTCTTGGCGCCGGCCCTGTGCGCTTGCGGCGGCAGCCTTCAGATAACGCGCAATCCCAACGCCGGACTTTCCTCCGTGAGAAAGATCGCCGTCGTTCCTTTCGGGGCGGCTCCGGCGCAGGCGCGCATTACCGGCGAATGGGAAACGCTGCTGCTTTCGCTGGGGTACCGCGTAGTTGAACGGGACAATATCGAGCCGCTGCTCAGGGAGCAGGGGCTTTCCGTGAACGGGATAGTGGATCCGGCCGAAGCTCCCCGGATAGGCGAGCTCCTTGGCGTGGACGGCCTGGTGCTGGGCCGCCCCAATCCGCGCGATCCGTATTATTCCTACACCATGACCGGCATGGCGAGGCTCTCGGAGCCCGCGCCGGTTTCCGTGAAGCTTGTTGAAACCGCCACCGCGCGCGTGGTCTGGAATGTTTCCGGAGAACAATCGGAGGCGCTCAGCGTGGCGCGGGAAGGCCGCGCCGTGAACCCGCAGCTCAGGAGCTCTCTGGAAGGCGTGCTGAAGGACGGCGGCTGGAAAGCCGGCAGGCCGGCACGCGAAGGCTCCTCCGAAGCGGAAATAGCTTTTAACCCGGAGCTGCGGGCGGAAAACGGGATGCGTGTGGGCGTGTACGCTTTCGCCGGCGGCAACGACAACGGAGACGGCGGCGCCTGGGCCGATAAGGCCGCGGCCATGCTGCTCAGGGCCGGTTACGACGTGGTTGACCGCCAGCAGCTGGAAAAGATACTCGCGGAACAGAAGATCTCGCTTACCGGCGCCACGCGCGCGCAGGATATGGCCCGGCTGGGGAAGATCGCCGGGCTGCGCGCCGTGCTGATGGGCACCGCCTCCGGCGGCCAGATATGCGCGTATCACGCGAAACTGGCTAACGTAGAGACCGGTGAGCTCTACTGGAGCGCCTATGGGGAAGATTGCCGCCTGAACCGGTTCGCGGACCTTGTTGCGAAAGGTTTCGCAAAATAACGGCCCCGCGGTTTTTTTGCGGCGGCCTTCAGCAGGCCGCCGTCGCTTTTTGTCTTTAGAAAGTTATAATAACTGCCATGCCGCGCAATAAACAAGACCTGGCGCAGATACGGAAGTCTAACCGCTGGCTGGAAGCCGTTATCCTGACGGCCGCCGTGGCCGCCGCTTTCGGCAACTCCCTGCCCAACGCTTTCGTTTTCGACGACCGGCGGGTGATAGTCGAGAACAGGAAAGTGACGCAGGCGGATATAAAGGGGCTTTGGACGGAGCCCGCTTCCTGGTTCCCGGACAAGGACGATACTGTCTGGCGGCCCCTTACCTCTACCAGCTTCGCCCTTAACTGGAAGCTTACAGGGCCGGACCCCGCGGCTTTCCGCGCGGTTAACCTTGCGCTCCACGCGGCCAACAGCGTTCTTATCGTACGCCTGGCGGAGTTCATCGGGCTGGCGGGGCCGGCGCCGATGCTCGCCGGGCTGCTTTTCGCGCTGCACCCCATACACACCGAGGCGCTCAATTCCATAGTGGGCCGGGCCGACCTCCTGGCTACGCTGTTCGTGCTGCTGGCCTGCCTGGCTTACGGCCGCGGGCGGCGGCTTTGGGCTGCGGGCTTCTTCGTGCTCGGCCTCCTTTCCAAGGAAAGCGCCGCCACCTTCCTTCTGCTGGTCCCCGCGCTCGCCTGGCTGAAGCCTGCCGCCGGCGGCTGGCGGCGCGTCGCGCGCTGCTGCCTGCTGCTGGCCGCTTTGACGGCGGCGTACGTCCTTTACCGCCGGCTGGCCATCGGGGCTTTCGTGCCGGGCGCGGGCGCGGTTTCCGTGGGCGGCGCGGCGCTGGAACTGGACAACCCGCTGGCCGCCCTGCCGTTCTTTCAAAGATGCTCGAACGCTCTTTATATCCTGTGGCGCTATCTCCTGCTCTGCGTTTATCCCGGCACCCTGTCGGCCGATTATTCGCCCAACGCCATCCCGCTGCTCGGCGTGCTGTCTTTGAGGAACCTTTCCGCCGCCGCGGGCCTGGCCGCCGCGGGCGGCCTGCTCTGGCGCTGGGCCGGGCGCCGCCGGGAGGTACTGTTCGCCGCCGGCTTCTTCCTGCTCACCTTCACGATCGTTTCGAATATCGCCTTCCCCATCGGCACTATCATGGCGGAACGGCTGCTGTACATGCCGTCCGCGGGTTTCTGCCTGCTGGCGGCCATGGCCCTCCCGAGGGGCCGGGGGGCGCTGCCCGCGCTGGCCGCCGCGCTGCTGCTCTGTCTTTACGCCGGCCGCAGCTTCGCGCGCAACCGCGACTGGCGGGACGACAACACGCTTTTCGTGAAAACCGCCGTCACCTCGCCCGCTTCCGTGCGGGCGCTGGTCAACGCGGCCCAGGCACAGGTGGAGCGCAGAAAATTCGGGGAAGCCCGGGAACTGGTGCTGCGGGCGCTCAGGCTCTCTCCGGTCACGGACAAGTTCCCGCTGCCTTATAACACGCTGGGCCTGACGCACCTGGGCGAGGGCGATCTGACGGCGGCGGAGCTGGCTTTCCAGGAGGCGCTGAAGCGCGACCCCCTCGACCTGGACGCGCGGGTGAACCTGGGCATCGTGTTCGCGCGGCAGCGGCGCTACGACGGCGCCATCGCGGCCTTTGAAACGGCGCTGCTCACCGAGCCCGCGGCCGTAAAACTGCATTACAACCTGGCGCTGGCCTGCAGGCAGAAAGGCGGGGTGGTCTATGCCTGGGGACAGCAAGCCGAGGCCCGCGGGCTTTTCCTGAAAGCCAAAGCCCATTACGAAAAAGCCCTGGAGCTTAAGCCTGACTACGCCGAAGCCGCCGCCGGCCTGCGCGCCCTGCAGGCGCTGCCGGAAAAATAAAAGGCTGTTTTTACGCGCGCGCATATTTGAGGGCGTATCAGCCGGGTAAAAGCGCGCAAACTTTTGCTATCATGTGGAAAGGGGGGGGATTTCCGATAATTATTGCATTCAAAGGCCCGTCCGTATTTAACTTTTACTGAGAGAATTCTCCGGTAATAGGGTAGTGTTGCGCTGTCCGTGCCGGCGGGGGCGCCGGGCTTTGGCTTTTCCTGCCTCCAGGCAGAAGTTCTGCGTTCAATTCCGCGGAAAGGATACAGGTTTTGAACGGTTTTAAAAAAGTCCCGGATAAGTCCGCTGCGGGTCAAAAGCAGGCAAGAGTAAAAAGGAAAACGATATGGATCATAAAGAAAAGCCGGGTGCGATGGGTTTCACTCAGCAATCCTTCCCGCCCGGCACGCACATGTGCATGATCTACACGCATGAGGCCGAGCGCCGCAAAATAATCGGAAAGTTCCTGGAGAGCGGGATACTCGGCGGAGAAAAGGTTTCGTATTTCGCGGATATCATGAAGCCGGAGGAAGTTCGCGCCTGGCTGCTGGACCTGGGGATAACGCTCCCGGAAAGCGACGGCTTTTCCGTACTTGACGCTGAAAGAACATATTGTCCCGACGGGACCTTCGTCCCCGAAAAAATGCTGGATACCCTGCGCGCGTTCTATGAGCGGGCGATAAAAGACGGCTATCCCTCCGCCCGGGTAAGCGGCGAAATGTCCTGGGCTTTAAAGCGCATCCCCGGGGCTGAACGCCTTATGGAGTACGAGGCTCTGGTCAACGAGGTGCTTCTGACCCATCCCGTAACCGCTATCTGCCAGTATGACGTGAATAAATTCAGCGGGGCCAATATTCTGGACGTGCTGAAAGTGCACCCGATGATGATAGTTTACGGTCAGATAGTGCAAAACCCTTATTACATGAAGCCGCGGGACTTTCTTAAAACTCATCTGGCCGCGAAATGAACCGGGAAATAGATCTTAAAATTATCGGGCAGCTGGTTTCCTCTATCACTCTGCTGCATGTTTTTCCTTCCGAGGAAAAGGCCGGCGAATTCCTCGTGCAGCTCTTGGCGGGCATTCCCGGCTGCCTTCGCGCGGGGGTGTGTTTCCGGCATTCAGCCGGCCCGGCAGGCGGCGCCGGGGAATGCCGTGACTGCGCCGGGCGGCGTGAACAAAACGGCGGCGATGCGCCGTATACCTGCGGGCTTGCCGGGACGGATAATATCCGCGCCTATCCTTTTGAAACGGTGACAAGGCTGTACGGCTATCTCATCCTAAACGTAGGCAATGCCGCCGACTTCGGGCAATATGAGCCTTTTTTGAAGAACCTGACCAACAGTTTCGCGCTGACGCTGGAAAACCGCCGGCAGCAGCGGGAACTGCGCGCGGCCGGTGAACTTCTGGAACAACGGATCAATGAACGCACAGCCGAGCTGGAGGCAAGCGAAAGCGTAGTCCGCGCCAAACTGGAGGCTATGCTGGCTCCTGAAGGCGATACCGGGACGCTGGAAATAGCGGACATATTCGATATCCCCGCGATCCAGCGGATAATGGACGAATTCTATGAATTGACGAACATCGGTATCGGCATCATCGGGATCGACGGGAAAGTGTTGGTGGGCACCGGCTGGCAGGATATCTGCACCAAGTTCCACCGTGTCCATCCTGAAACCGCGCGGAATTGCGCCGAGAGCGATACTGTTCTTACTAAAGGCGTTGAACCGGGGACGTGCAGGACATACCTGTGCAGGAACAATCTGCGGGATATCGCGACGCCTATCATGGTCGGCGGGAAACATGTCGGGAATCTTTTCCTGGGCCAGTTCCTCTACGAGGACGAGCCTCGTGATTACGTTTTATTCCGCGAACAGGCCCGGCGCTATGGCTTTGACGAGAAAGAATACCTCTCCGCCTATGAGCGCATGCCGCGTTTCAGCAGAGAAAGGGTAGAGGTGGTAATGCGTTTCTACAGGCGGTTCGCGGACCTGATCTCCAGCTTGAGCTATGGAAAAATAAAACTGGCCCGCGCGCTCGCGCAAAGCAAGCAGGCGGAGGCGGAAAAAGAAAAACTTGGCGCGGCGCTGGCAGAAAAGCACAAGGAAATGGAAAATTTCCTTTATATCACCACGCACGACCTGCGCAGCCCGCTGGTGAATATACAGGGTTTCAGCCAGAACCTGGAGGCCTATGCAAGGGAGCTGCGGGAGGCGCTCTTGCCGGTGCGCCTGCCGCCGGAGGCTGAACGGGAGCTGGCTAAATTAACGGGCGAGCGCATTCCCGGCGCGCTGAAGTTCATCCTGGAAAGCTCGCGCAAGATGGACTCGCTGATATCGGCCCTGCTTAAAGTCTCCCGGCTGGGCCGGGTGGAAATGAAGCCTGAAGCAGTTGAGATGAACGGGCTTATAAAAAAAATACTGGATTCCATGCGCTATCAGCTTGAAGCCGCCGGGGGCGAGACAGTATGCGGGAGCCTGCCCCCGTGCAAGGCGGACCCCGGCGCGGTGAGCCAGCTCTTCAGCAACGTGCTGGACAACGCCATAAAATACCGGGACAAGGCCCGGCCGCTGGCGGTCACCGTGGCCGGGGAAGTTAAGGACGGCATGGTCTCTTACACGGTAGCCGATAACGGCTCCGGTATACCGGAAGCCGATCTGCACCTGATCTGGAACATGTTTTACCAGTCCGGCAGGACGCCGGGAAGGAAAGGCGAAGGCATAGGCCTCCCCACGGCGCGGCGCATCGCCGAAATGAACGGCGGCGGTATCAGGGTGGAATCAAAGGACGGGGAAGGTTCGGTGTTCTACATTGAGCTGCCGGCGGCGGAGGTGGTGGAAAAAGGAAAATAATAATTACCTGGGGAAGACGGAAGAATTAATATATTCACCGAAGCAGTAAAGCGGCCAGGTTCTTTTGATGGCAGTTAAAGTCAGAAAGATTAAGGCGGCCTAAGATGAAAACTATGGCAGGAAAAACGAACCGAAGCGAAGGCTATATCCTTATCGTGGACGACGAACGCGGCACCAGTGAACTGGCGGCGCAGCGCCTGGAGCCGCTGGGGCTGAAGCTGCGCCGGGCAGCGAACGCCGAAGAGGCGAGCGCTATGCTTAAAACGGACACCCCGGAGCTGATGCTGCTGGACTATTCCCTGCCCGGCACCAACGCCGTAGCCCTGCTGGAGCGGCTCAGGAAGGACGCCGTTCCGGTTCCGCCTTTCCTTATTATAACCGGCCACGGAGACGAAACCGTGGCCGTGAACAGTATGAAGGCCGGCGCCCTGGACTACATGGTGAAAGATTCGGCTTTCCTTGAAAACCTCTTCCCGACCGTAAAAAAAACGCTGGAGAAAGCGGCGCTGCAGCTTAAGCTGAAAACCGCTCAGAAGAAGCTGCGCGAAAGCGAGGAGAAGTACCGCATGGTGGTGGATAATGCCAGTGAGGCTGTCATGGTGGCGCAGGATGGGATGTTCCGGCTGTTTAATCCCGCGCTCGCGGCAATATTGGGCTTTTCGGAGCAGGAACTCAAAGCGATGCCTTTTTCCGCGGTCATCCATCCCGCTGACCGCGCCATGGTGGTGGGCCGCTACCAGAAGAGGCTGGAGGGTGAAACTCCCCCCTCCCGCTACACGTTCCGGGCGGTAACAAAGGCCGGAAACACTGTGCTGGTGGAAATAACCGCGGTCCGGCTGGTCTGGGACGGGCGCCCCGCTATACTGGCCTTAATGGATAACGTTACCGAGCGCAGGAAGGCGGAGGGGGTGCTGGCGGAAGCCGCGGAAGCGAAAGCGAAATTCGCCTCCATGGTTTCCCATGAGCTGAGAAGCCCGTTGACCTCCATTATGCTGGGCGTCGGTCTGGTTTTGGACGAAGCGGCCGGCCTGAGCGAAAAACACCGGGCATTACTTGGGCTAGTGAACGATAATGCCAGGCGGCTGGGCCGCCTGATCAACAACGTCCTGGATTTTCAGAAGATCAAGGCGGGGAAAATGACCGTTGATCTCTCTGAAAATAATATTTGCGACCTGATCCTGAGCGTGACCCGGTCCATGGCCCTTCTGGCGAAAAAGAAAGGGCTGGAGCTGACGACGGAGATGAGCGCCGGCCTTCCCGGGGCGAAGTTCGACAGGGACAAGATCTGCCAGGTGCTTATGAACCTGCTGTCAAATGCCATCGCGCATACGGAAAAAGGGGGTATCGCCGTTCATGCCGGTTTTGAAAGCGATATGCTGCACGTCTCGGTCCGGGATACTGGCAACGGCATTAAAGCCGCGGACCTGTCCAGGCTTTTTCAGGCCTTCGAGCAGCTGGGCAGAGGGAACGAGAGGAAGATCGGCGGCACAGGCCTGGGGCTGGCTATCTCAAAAGAGATAATCCAGGCCCATAACGGAAAGATCTGGGCGGAGTCCGAACCGGAGAAAGGCTCGGTCTTCCATTTTACGCTGCCCGTAACGCAGTGCGGAGGCTGACTATGGCGAAAAAGATCTTAATAGTCGACGATGAGCCGGACCTGCTGACCCTGGTGTCATATGGCCTGGATAAAAAAGGCTGTAAGGTGTTCTGCAGCCGGGACGGGCGGGAGGCCCTGGCTATGACGGCTCAGCATATGCCTGACCTGGTGATCCTTGACGTCAACCTTCCTGTAATAAACGGCGATGAGGTCGCCTGGATGTTAAAAAAGGACGAGAAGCTGAAGCATATCCCCGTGATCCTGATCTCTTCGGTGGCCGAAAGTCTCAGCGAAAAAGCGGAGGCGAGCGGCGCGGACGCTTATCTAACTAAGCCGTTCGAACTGGAGGAGCTTACCGGCCTTGTAAAAAAGTTATTCGAGCGGGCCTGACGGGCCTGTGCGCCTTAGCCCGGCACGCGTGCCGGGCGGACCTGGCGGTGAGCGGGGTGACGCAGCGCGGGAAGGGGGGCTGGATATTCATGCGGAGCGAGGTGAATTTTGAAGCATAAAATACTTATAGCGGACGATGACGAAAACATAAGGGTGGCCCTCGAATATGCGTTCGCGGACCATATCGTTATTACAGCCTGCGACGGCCAGGCCGCTATGTGCGTGATAGCGGCTGAGTGCCCTTCGGTGGTGCTGCTGGACCTTAAAATGCCGCTGATGGACGGCCTTGAGGTGTTGGGCGCGCTTAAAGGCATGAAGGATAAGCCGCTGATCATTATGCTTACGGGAAATGATGAGCTGGAAATGGTGAACAAGGCTCTGGAGATGGGCGCCTTAAGTTATATTACCAAGCCGTTCGAGTTCGATGTTATACGGAAGGTCGTGCTGTCCGCCCTGGCGGACAGGGAAGGCGTTAAAAAGCCGGGTGACAGGCCGTGGCGGGTGAAAAAAACCGGGGATTAACGTTCCGCAGGCTTGTGCCTGATGAGTAATATCGGGCGGCGGCCAGTAGACCTATGTCATAGGCCCTTTAACCCCTCGGGCCGATATGCGTAAAAATATTTTTTTATGCATTTTAGCGTCAGATATGCCCCTCTCCTATGAAGCCTTGACACGTCCATGGGCCTTTGGGCCCAAAGCGCAATGGGCCCACTGGCCCAAAACTATCTGGGTACTTTGTCCTTGATGCCGGTCAATAATGAGTTATAATATGGGTGTAAGTTCAAGGGCCCTTGGCCCAAAGGGCCTACAGACCAAAACGCAGCACGGGAGGAGTAATGTTTAGAAAGACAGCCGCAGCGTTCGCGATAATCACCGCAGTATCCACCATGGTGTCGGCAGCCGTTAATTTCGACATCCCCAATACGAAAACCCTTCAGCAGGAAATAACCGCTCTCGAACTGAGCGTGCCCGCGGCCCCCGCCGCGGATAAGGCGGCCCACGCCAAGGTTGATAAGGAATGGACGGTAATGGTGTTCATTAACGCCAAGAACAACCTTGAAAAGTACGGCCTGCTCGATATGAACGAGATGGAGATGATAGGCTCCACCGATAAAGTGAACGTAGTCACCGAACTGGGCCGCATAGCCGGCTATGACAGCTCGGACGGCAACTGGATCTCTTCCCGCCGCTACCTGGTGGTTAAAGACGCCAATATGGCCAAGATCGCCTCTCCCGTGGTAAAAGACCTGGGCAAAGTGGACATGGGCGACTATAAACACCTCGTTGACTTCGTCAACTGGGCCAAGGCCACCTATCCCGCCAAGCGCTATATGCTGGTGGTCTGGAACCACGGCGCCGGCTGGATCAAGTCCCGCAGCATGGACGCCGCCAAAGGCATCTCCTACGACGACGAGACCGGCAACCACATCAACACCCCCCAGCTGGGAATGGCCCTGAAAGCCATGGGCAAGATAGACGTTTACGGCTCGGATGCCTGCCTGATGCAGATGCCCGAAGTGAACTACGAGATAAAGGACTATGTAGACTATATAGTAGGTTCCGAAGAGACCGAACCCGGCGATGGTTATACCTATAACCTGCTGCTGGGCCCTCTGGCGGCCAAGCCCACCATGACCGGCGCCGAACTCGGCAAACTGGCCGTGGACGCCTATGCCGATCATTACGGTACCCAGGACCACACCCAGAGCCTTGTTCTGGCCTCCGCCATGAACGGCCTGATAGCCCCGATCGGCAATTTCGTGAAAGCCGCCATGGCCGCCAATGAAAAAGCCCTGATCAAGACCGCGATGAGCGGCGCGCAGGCTTATGCCTACGCCGAGAACAAGGACCTGTGGCATTTCCTGAGCCTCTACTCCGCCTCCACCAAGGACGCGAACGTAAAGACCACCGCGAAAGCCCTGCAGGATTACCTGACCGGGACGCTGGTGCTTCACAACCGCGTGAACAGCAACTACTCGGACTCGCATGGTCTGGCGATCTATATGCCCAACTCCGTGAACTCCGCCTATGCCGAACTGGCCTGGGCCAAGGCTTCACAGTGGGACGAGTTCATCGCCTGGTACGTTAAATAAGAAATAAGCGCCCAGCGCGCAACGGAAAGGCCGGCTTAACCGCCGGCCTTTCTTTTTGCGTTCGTAGGCCCTTTGGCCCCTTAATACCGGGTCTTATGTGCCTTGTTAATAATTATGGTTGGGCTAGAATATGTATGTGAACTTCTCAACATTGTCCCGGAGGCTAACCATGATCCCCAAGTTATCTCTGTCTGCGCTGGCGCTGGCTATGACCGCTTCTATGGCTGCGGCTGAAGTTAATTTCGACAAGGGCGGCTTCGACATAAACAAAGAGATCTCCAATACGGAAGTTACGGCGCCCTCCGGCGCGGCCGCGGAAAAGGGCGTGATCTGGGACTGGCTGTTCGGCAAACCTCCCGCGGTAAAAGCCCCGGCCGAATGGACTATAATGGTTTTCGGCAACGGCAAGAACGACCTGGAGCCCTTCCTGCTCAAGGACCTTAACGAGATGGAGAAGATCGGCTCCACCGATAAAGTGAACATAGTGGTGGAAGCCGGCCGCATAGACGGCTATGACGCCACCGACGGCGACTGGAAAGGCGTGCGCCGCTACCGCATGACCAAGGATACCGACACTGCCAAGGTCACTTCCAAGGTGCTGCAGGACCTCGGCCAGGTGGACATGGGCTCCTACCAGAGCGTGATCGATTTCGCGAAATGGGCCAAGGCCGCCTATCCCGCCAAGAAATATATGCTGATCCTGTGGAACCACGGGTCAGGCTGGGAAAAAAGCAGGCGGCTGGCCGGCGTTGCCAAGGGCATCTCTTATGACGAGCAGAGCGGCAACCACATCAATACCCCGCAGATGGGCCTGATCCTGAAAGCGCTGGGCAAGACCGACGTGATCGGCACCGACGCCTGCCTGATGCAGATGGCCGAAGTGGATTACGAGATCAAGGATTCAGTGGACTATATAGTGGCTTCGGAAGAGACCGAGCCGGGCGACGGCTACACCTACGACCTGTTCCTCGGGCCCGTGGTGGCCAAGCCTGCCATGACCGCGATGGAAGTGGGCAAAGCGGCCGTGAACGGCTACGGCGACCATTACGACTCTATCGAGCAGGGCTATACCCAGAGCCTGGTGAAAGCCTCCGCGGTGGGCCAGCTGCAGCCCGTGACCGACGCCTTCACCGACGCGCTGATCGCCTCCGGCGAAAAGGCGCTGGCCAAGACCTCCCGCGACGCCGCCATCAACTTCGCGATGGACGAGAACCGCGACCTGTACGACTTCACCCGCCTGGTGGTGGAAGGTTCCAAGAACGCGGACGTGAAAGCGAAAGGCCAGGCGCTGATGAGCTACATCACCACCCAGCTGGTGCTGCTCAGCCGCGCCCATGACGACAAGGGCGGCTACTGGAGCGGCCCCAAGGCGTACACCATTACCAAGGGCATAGCGGCCTACTTCCCCAACGGTTCTCTGGCCAACGGCTACGCCGACCTGGCCTGGGCCAAGGCCTCCAAGTGGGACGAGTTCGTTACCTGGATCAACCAGCCTTAATAAAGCGGTATTAACCGAACGGGGGCCGGCTTAACAGCCGGCCTCCTTTTTTTGGGCTTTCGCGGGCATAAAGGGTATAATAATCATTAATATAGCGAAAAAGGCCCGTAAGGGCTATATTTTTGGAGGAAGTTAATGATACATAAACTGATATCGGCCGCGCTGGTCCTGTCCGTTTCTGCCCCGGTGCTGATGGCGGAAGTGAATTTCGACGGCAAAGCTTTCGACCTTAACAGCGAAATAACCAAATTAGAGCTGTCCGTGCCCGCGCCCGCGGCCGACAAGGCCCACCGCCCCGCCAAGGAATGGACCATAATGGTGTTCGTGAACGGCAAGAACAACCTTGAGCAGTTCGCGCTGAAAGACATGAACGAGATGGAAATGGTGGGTTCCACCGACAAGGTGAACATAGTTACCGAGGTGGGCCGCATAAAAGGCTTCGACAGCTCAGACGGCGACTGGAAGACCGTGCGCCGCTACCTGGTGAAGAAGGACACCGAGACCGCCAAGGTCACTTCCCCGGTGCTGGCCGAGTTCCCCAAGGTGGACATGGGCGACTATAAGAGCGTCATAGATTTCGCCAACTGGGCCAAGGCCAATTACCCGGCCAAGAAGTACATGCTCATTCTCTGGAACCACGGCGCCGGCTGGATAAAAGCCCGCGGCCTGGAGGCCACGAAAGGCATTTCCTACGACGACGAGACCAAACACAACATCAACACCCCGCAGATGGCCCAGATCCTTAAGGAGATAGGCGGCGTGGACGTGTACGGTTCCGACGCCTGCCTGATGCAGATGGCCGAAGTGGACTACGAAATAATGAACTACGTAAAGTTCATTGTCGGCTCCGAAGAAACCGAGCCCGGCGACGGCTATACTTACAACGACTTCCTCGCCCCTATTGCGGCCAAGCCCGCCATGGACCCCGAAGAGCTGGCCCGGGTGGCCGTGGACGCTTACGCCAGCCACTACGCCGCCAATAAGGAAGGCTCCACGCAGAGCTACGTGCGGACCGCGGCGCTGCCCGGCTTCCTGGACGCCGCCAACGCCTTCGCTTACGCCGTTACGCAGGCCGGGGAAAAAGACCTGGCCAAGAAGGCCATGGGCGCCGCGCAGAGCTACGCCTACCCCGAGAACAAGGACTTCTACCACTTCGCGCAGCTGGTGCTGGCCGAGACCAAAAGCGAGGACGTGAAGGCGAAAGGCCAGGCGCTGATGAGCTACATCACCGATACGCTGGTGGGTTATAACCGCACCACCAACAGCCCCGGCAGCGGCTACTGGAATCCCCCGGCCAACTACGACAATTCCCACGGCATAGCGGTGTACCTGCCGGGTACCGCCGCCCCGGCCGGCTACGCGGAGCTCCAGTGGGCCACTTATTCCAACTGGGACGAGTTCATAGCCTGGCTGGCGCTGCCTTAAGTTCCTCGCCGCGCCGCACAAGAGCCGCCCGCCGAAAGCGGGCGGCTTCTTTATAGGCCCTTTAACGAAAAATCTCTGGGCTTTTCGGCCCTGTCGCCCGGGGCCGCGGACTGTTAAACTAGTAAAGATGCTTTTCTGGAGGACTCATGCTTAATAAAGCCGGGCTGTTCGCGCTTTCGGCGTTCTTTTCAATTTCAGCCGCGTCCGCGGCCCCCGTGGATTTCGACCGCGGCACGGGCGGCCTGAAGGGGGAGCTTTCAGGCGCGCAGGTTCCGGCTCCGTCGCCCGCCGGAGAGAAAGGGCTGGGGCACTGGCTGTTCGGGAACCACTCCGTTCCCCAGAAAGTTTCCAAAGAATGGACCATAATGGTGTTCATCAACGGCAAGAACAACCTGGAGCAGTACGCGCTCAAGGACATGAACGAGATGGAGCTGGTGGGCTCCACGGATAAGCTCAATATCGTTACCGAGACCGGCCGCATCGACGGCTACGACGATTCCGACGGCGACTGGACGGGCACCCGCCGCTACCTGGTGCAGAAGGATACCGACACCGAGCATGTTTCTTCGAAAGTGGTGGAGGACCTGGGCAAGACGGACATGGGCGATTATAAAAGCCTTATAGCCTTCGGCAAATGGGCCAAAGCGAAATATCCCGCGAAAAAATATATGCTGATAGTCTGGAACCACGGCTCAGGCTGGGAAAAGAACCTGCGGTTCCGCGTCAATAAAGGCATCTCCTACGACGACGAGACCGACAACCACATAACCACGCCGCAGCTGGGCCTGGCCCTGAGGGAAATGGGCGGGGTGGACGTGTACGGCTCGGACGCCTGCCTGATGCAGATGCCGGAAGTGGACTACGAGCTGAAGGATGGCGCGGCCTATATTGTGGGTTCGGAAGAGACCGAGCCGGGAGACGGCTACACTTATAATACTTTCCTGGGCCCCGTGGCGGCGAAGCCCGCCATGACCCCGGCGGAACTGGCCAAGGTTGCGGTGGACGCGTACAGCGACCATTACCGGGAGCAGCGCACCGGTTCCACGCAGAGTTTCATAAAGACCGCGGCCTTGCCAGGCCTGGTGGCCCGCGTGGACGCCTGGGTGGACGCCGTGATGGCCGCCGGCCTTAAGGCTGAAGTGGCGGCCGCGCGCTCGGAGGCCCTGTCCTACTCCATCTCGGACAACAAGGACCTTTACCACCTGGTGAGCCTGGTGGCGGGAAAAACGCAGGACGCCGGCGTGAAAGCGAAGTCCGCCGACCTGCAGAACTATATAGCCAAAGACCTGGTGCAGCACAACCGCTTCAACGATCAGCCAGACAGCGGCAACGACAACAGCCCCGACGACTGGGACACGTACCGCGCGAAGCTCTCCAGATGGGGCGGCAAGGATTATTCCCAATCGCACGGCATAGCGGTATACCTGCCCGGCTCCGCCGCGGCCGAGGGCTACTCCGAACTGGCCTGGGCCGCGGCCACGAAGTGGGACGAGTTCATAGCCTGGGACGCGGCGAAGTAGGCGTCACCTTAAAGCCGGCTAAAAAAATAACCGCCCCCCCGTTATGCGGGGGGGCGGCTTGTTTGCCCGCTACAGCTGCTTATTTGCCGGCTTCGGGTTTCTTGGCGTCGGCCTTTTTGGTCTCGTGCTTGCCTTCATGCTTCATGATGGGCTTCACGGAGGCTTTGCCGTCCTTCACGGAGACTTTTACTTTCTCGCCCTGGGTCAGGCCGGCCATCTTGGCGGCTTCGAGGGTGAATTTCTTCTCGGCGCCCTTGGCGTCCTTTACTGTGATCTCGTTGGTGGCTGCGTCGATGGCGCTGATCTCTCCGTTGGTCACTTCAACTTTCTTCGCCACTTCTTTCTTGGCGGCGGGCTTCTCCGCTTTTACGGCGGGGGCGGCGGCCGGGGCGGCAGCCGGCTGCGCGAAGCTCATGCCCGAGAAAGCGGCGATGGTTACGGCCGCGAGTAAGTACTTGTTCATTTTAGTTTCCTCCCAAAAAATAACTTCTATGCCCATAGTGTAGCACTAGCCGCATTAAAGCGCGCTTAGAACAGCATTAAAAGATTTTAATGTTCCGGCGGGGGGAAAATTACGGTGAAGGCGGCGCCGGCGCCGGGGGCGCTTTCGGCTTTTATCTCCGCTCCGTGGGCTTCCGCTATGGACCTGGCTATGGCCAGGCCCAGGCCGAAGCCGCCCGAGCTCCGGGAGGAGTCGGCGCGGTAGAACCGCTTGAAGATATGCGGCAGGTCGCCGGCCGGGATGCCGGGGCCGCGGTCCGTTATTCTTACCGCCGGCCGCCCGTCGTCCTTGTAGATCTCCGCTTTTACGCTGCCGCCGGCCGCGCCGTATTTTATTGCGTTGTCCAGGAGGTTCAGGAATAGCCGGTGCAGTTGGGCGGCGTCGGCCTCCACTTCGGTATTCTCCGCCGCCGCAAGCTCTATCTTTACTCCCGCTTTTCCGGCCAGCCCCGCCAGCGCGGTTATGGCGCCGGCGAGTATTTCGCCGAGGTCCGCGCGCGAGCGCTCCAGGCGCACTTCCCTGTTGTCGAAGCGGGCCAGCGTGAGCAGGTCGCCCACTATGCGCGACATCTTTTCCGTCTCTTCCAGGTTGCTCTGCAGGATGGTGGCGTATTCCCCGGCCGAGCGGGCTTTTTTCAGCGCCACCTCCAGCTCTCCCTTAAGTATGGTCAGCGGGGTCTTCAGCTCGTGGGAAACGTCCTGGATGAAGCGCCGCTCGGAAAGAAAAGAATCCTCGAGGCGCGCCAGCATGGCGTTAAAAAGGTCGGCCAGCTCGCGGATCTCGTCGCGGGTGCCCGGCGGGGTCAGGCGCAGGCTCAGGTTGTGGGCGGTTATCTGCCGGATCGTCCTGGCCATATCAGCCACCGGCCTCAGCGCCACGCGGGCGAAGAACATGCCGAAGGCCCCCGTGAACAGCACTATCAGCGGCACCAGCGCGGCCATCATCACGCGCAGGTGCCTGAGGGCGAACTGCGTATGGTAGGTGGAGCGGTAGGCCTGCACCAGGTACACGGCGCCCCGGGTGCCGGAGGCCGGCGTGGTATAGGAGCGGTAGGTGTTCTCCGGGCCGTCCCCGGAGCCCGCTTTAATGGTGTCGTAGGCGGCGTTGCCTTTCAGCGCGTCCTTCAGCGTGCGCTCCGGCAGCTCGGGCGCGCCCGCCGCGCTGCGCGAGCTTTCCAGCTCGGCGCCGCTGGCGTCGAGTATGCGCAGCTCTATCGCGCCCTGCTTCGGGTCCTCGGTGTGCAGGCGCACCAGCTCCGGGGCTATCCGGTAGAAAGCGCCGCCCTTGGCCGCGGCGGCGGAAACCCTGCCCACTTCTATGCGCTCGGTCTCCAGGTAGGCTTCCAGCGCGTCGGCCACGCCTTCCGCCCGCACCGCCAGCAGCTGGTCCAGGTTCTCGTCGAGGCTTTTTTCCAGGCTGTTATAGACGAGCAGGCTGAAAATGACCAGCGTGACGGCCAGCGCCGCGGCGTACCAGAGCGTTATGCGGAAACGGACGGAGTTCAGCATCAGCTTTTAAGGATGTAGCCTTTGCCCCTGACGGTGTGTATCATTTTCCGGGCCGGGCTTTTTTCGAGCTTGCGCCGCAGATAATTTATATAGACATCTATCACGTTGGTGCCGGTGTCGAAGTTTATGTCCCACACGTGTTCGGCTATCATGGTGCGGGTGACGATCCTGTCCTTGTTGCGCACCAGGTATTCCAGCAGCGAGAATTCTTTGGCGCTCAGGTCCAGCTCCCGGCCGGCCAGGCGGGCCTTGTGGGCCGCAAGGTCCAGCGCTATATCCCCGGCTTTGAGCAGCGTGGAGGGGGCCTCGGGCCGGGCGCGCAGCAGGGCGCGTATGCGGGCCAGCAGTTCCTCGAAGGCGAAAGGCTTGGTGAGATAGTCGTTGGCGCCCGAGTCCAGCCCTTTTACCTTGTCCTCCACCCTGTCCCTGGCCGTCAGCATCAGGATGGGCGCGGCGAAGCCCGCGGCGCGCAGGCGCGAGCAGACGGTAACGCCGTCCAGGCCCGGCAGCATCACGTCCAGCAGCAGCAGGTCGTAGGGGTTCTCTTCGGCCAGCATCAGCGCCTCGTCCCCGGAATGCGTGACGTCGGCCGCGTAGCCTTCTTCTTTAAGGCCGCGCTTTATGAAATCGGCGATTTTTTTTTCGTCTTCTGCTATCAGGACGCGCATAAGGCCGTCAGACCCGGGTTTTAAAATAGGTGATGGTCCGCCGCAGGCCTTCCTCGAGGTCCACTTTCGGCTCCCATTTAAGTATTTTCTTCGCGCGGGTAATGTCCGGGCGGCGCACCTTGGGATCGTCCTCGGGCAGGGGGCGGAAAACTATTTTAGAACGGCTGCGGGTCAGGCGCTTTATGGTCTCGGCCAGTTCCAGCAGGGTAACCTCGTGCGGGTTGCCGATGTTGACGGG
>SESF01011922.1_pt1 | contig 22847 bp, 22 predicted proteins | sample 3171521 | NCBI WGS metagenome assembly SESF01 (sample SAMN10866945, study PRJNA518727) | freshwater metagenome | biome: subpolar coniferous forest; feature: holomictic lake; material: water; isolation source: holomictic Lake 227, 6 m and 8 m depth | place: Canada: near Kenora, Ontario | collected...
GGCTATTTTATTACGGAATCACCTACTGTGTAACACTTACAGGAAACCGATCGTCAGCCAAATAATGCTCTCTTTCGGCAAGGATTATCGACTGACTTGTTGTTGATATCTTTCAAGAGGTTGTGACAAAAGGGTGTGTTTTTCGAGCACATTATCGGGCTCGAACACTGTTGTATTTTAATGATGGGTTGAGTGTAAAGGCCATAGTGGTGCAGCACTTTTTTCCTGGTTGGTATGAACGCAAATGGATTCACTTGGATTGATTGAACATGCACATAGGCTTTGATATTTCACAAACAGGTTCAGGTAAAGCTGGATGCGGTTTTTTTGCCCATGCCATGATTCGTTCGCTCCTTGAGCTGGCACCTGAACATCATTATTCATTGTATCCCAGTTTTGGCGATTTCTGGTTTGATGCGGCCATGCCTTTCAAAACTCCCTATCCGGGACGGTACATCAACTATGGTCCAAGGCATCATCAACTGAAAGAGGCGAGGGAATTTTGGACTGGAATTGATGTCGAACAATCACTTGGTAATCCTGACATTGTGCACGCGAACAATTTCTGGTGTCCGCTGCAACTGGCAACGAGCCGTCTTGTTTATACTTTTTATGACATGGGGTTTGTGGTTGATCCGTCATGGACAACCGAGACCAATCGTGTAAACTGTTTTGAAGGAGTTTATCGATCCTCTGTTGCCGCTGATTGGGTAGTCGCTATTTCTGAAGCATCCCGGAATCATTATTTGAGCATATTTCCACACTTCCCCGAAGAGCGTATTCGTGTTATATATCCTTGTTCCCGCTTTGATAATCAAGAATCCAGAGGGTTGCGTCCTGAAGCGATCCGGGATATTCCTGCGGGGGCTTATTGGTTGAGCGTTGGTACCATAGAACCAAGAAAAAATCAGCGTTTTCTTGTTGAATCCTACTTACACTATCTTCAGAGAGGAGGTCGTTCGATGCCGTTGGTGTTTGCCGGAGGCAAGGGATGGCTTATGGATGATTTTCAAAAACGGGTATCAGATATGGGTATAGCCGACTCTGTCATCATGACCGGATATGTTTCGGATGATGAGTTAATCTGGCTTTACAGAAATTGTTACGCGAACCTCTACCCCTCTCTTTTTGAAGGGTTTGGTCTTCCTGTACTTGAAGGAATGCTGTTTGGTGCTCCGACGCTGACTTCAACAACGACCTCAATGCCTGAAGTGGCTGGAGATGCTGCATGGCTGCTTGACCCTGAAGATGGTGACGCGTGGACAGAGGCGATGTTGCAACTGAGTCAAAACCCGGAATCCCTGGTACAATTCAGCGCCACAGTACAAGAGCAGGCAGAAAAATTTAACAGGAGACGGAGTGCAGCGTCATTATTGAAATTTTATGAAGAAGTTGTGGCTTCTCCAAAACGAAAAAAAGAAGTATGAAAAAAGCGTTAATCGCTGGTGTTACCGGTCAGGATGGCGCCTATCTTGCCCGGTTTTTGCTTGAAAAAGGTTATGAGGTAGTCGGGAGTTCGCGGGATGCCCAGATGAGCAATGTCAGAAATCTTGTTCGCCTTGGTATCAGTGACAAGGTGCGTCTTGAGTCTATGGCGATGAATGATTTTCGGAGTGTCCTTCAGTTGGTTCATCGCATACAGCCTGATGAAATATATAATCTTGCAGGGCAAAGTTCGGTCGCACTTTCGTTTGATCAGCCGGTTGAAACTCTTGAAAGTATCATGTTGGCAACCATCAACCTAATGGAGGTCATCCGTTTTCTTGGTCTCCCTATTCGTTTTTATAATGCAGGCTCGGGTGAATGTTTTGGAAATACTTTGGCAAAAGCTGCTGACGAAGAGACACCATTTCGCCCGCGAAGCCCCTATGCTGTGGCTAAAGCTGCGGCATTCTGGCAGGTCGCCAATTATCGCGAAGCTTACGGATTATTTGCTTGCACAGGGATTTTGTTTAATCATGAATCGCCGTTGCGTCCCGAGCGCTTTGTTACGAAGAAAATTATTGCAGCAGCATGTCGAATTGCCGGGGGGAGTGAAGAACGGCTGCGATTGGGTAACACGACTGTTCACCGTGACTGGGGTTGGGCCCCTGAATATGTTGATGCGATGTGGCGCATGTTGCAGCAGGAACGTGCGGAGGATTTTGTGATAGCAACAGGGGAAAGCCATTCGCTTGCTGAGTTTGCCGAGAACGCGTTTCGCTATTTTGGCCTTGACTGGCAGGAACATACAGATATTGATTCTTCAATATTTCGTCCGACAGATATTCCTTATAGTTGCGGTGATGCTCACAAAGCGGATGCCCTCCTGGTTTGGAACGCACAGTTTGGTATGACGGAAGTCGTGCGAAAAATGATTGAAGCGGAACTGGAATAAGCGCTCTGAATGACTCCAATTAAGTAGCAATATGTTGCTGAACGTCAGGTTATGGATTTTAATATATTTTTTAACGTTTTTGTCATTTCCCTGTAGATTTTTTTTCTCGTTATATTTTTAGTGATATTAACGATTTTGATATGGGTTTGAAACGCATAAATATAAGCGCATAATGTATTGAACTTGCGTTTTAATGACTTGATATTGTTTTCTTTATTGCGCCAGTCAAATATCAGAGTATATTCTTTTGGAAAATATTTATAAACAAGCGATTTTCTTTTTTCCATAAAAACGCTATCATGAATTATTGAAGAATATCCATAAGGATTAAATATTGCGATTGTTAGATTAACATAGTCTGCAAGGGTCTCTTTGCTGAAAAACCACCGCATATTGAATACCCAATCCGCATAAATTTTGTATTCTATCTCAAATAATCCTAATTTTTTGAATAATTTGCGATTGAAAAATATTGCCTGATGGCAGATGTTTTGGTTCAGCAGTTTTAGTGGTGTGAATTCTCCATCATAAAGAGTACCGTCTTTTCCCCATAGAACGTTGCCGTAAATAACATCTTTTTGTTCAAGTTTTCCAGAATTGGATATATGAGTAAGTACATCATTGTCAAAAAAAATATCATCACAACCCATAAAATAAAGCCATTCACCTGAACTTTGCTCAATGCCCTTGTTCATTGCATCATAAATACCGCTGTCTTTCTCTGTTATGATTCGTATGTGTGGATAAATCAACATATACGTTCGTATGATTTCAAGTGTGCTGTCTGTAGAGAGATTGTCTATAAACAGATGTTCCTTGTGCGCGTAAGATTGCTGCGCGACGCTCAAAATGCATGATTCAAGATATTCTGCAGAATTATATGTCGGTGTAATGATGGATATTAATTGTTGAGACATAGGGTTATACTTGCAAATCAATTATTGATAGATATTATAAATATGTTCTTGCATTGAAGAAGATTGGTCTGTTTTTTATGCACCACGGCGAAATTAAAAAATCATTAAAATTGAAAAATACGCGTATTCAAAAGCAGGTATACAGCCTGTTTCGCAACAGGTTAAAAATAGTTGTTTAAATTTACATATTTTTTTTGGGATTTTATTTTTCACCGTTCTCTGGCTGAACAGAATATGCAGAATCAGTGCAAGCTCTTTTTAGTATGCCTCGTTACACCGGAGGTTACGTCAGTGCTTCATTGCGTCAGGCTCAAGCAAAAAAGCTCAAGGGCCAGGAGCAGCTTACGCGGCAGGACCGGGGTGCTCAATCCGATGTACGTAAATATTATAACAGCATTATCAGCGGCATTGCGCAGATTCAGGCATACCAGCAGGCGGTAACGTCGCATGAAATTGCGCTTGCTGGCACCAAAAAAGGGTTTGAAGCATGCATCAGCCACCCTCTCTGCCAGTGACATTGAAAAGGTCAACAGATGGCTTGCTTATCAAAAATCCTGCTTTGTCGGCTCCCCGGAATTATTGACGTTTCGATGAACAGCGGAACCTGAGCTTGTCACCTCGCAGGTGCAATACCAAAAATATCCAGCTTGCCTGCAAGGTTGCTCAGGCGATGAAAATCATCAACATTATCCGCAATATCAAACAATAACTGTAACGCGAATAAATTATGGGCTGGTGAATTGGCCGACAAGGCCATGTCGACAAGCAGCAACGACGGATTGATGCTTGCGTTGACTCCTGCTTGAGCGATTTCTTTTGCAAACACCTCACGAATCAATTGAGGCTCCATAGTGCTGAATTGCTTATATATTTGGGCAAGCTCAAAGTTACTTCTTAACACGCTGTCCGGACGGGATGCGCTCATGTTTTTGGCATTGTCGCGTATGCGAAATGCTGTAAATTTTTGTGGCAATAAAGATATGTTATGCCCTGATTTCAGCATTCGTATCCACATATCGAAGTCCTGAAGGTTTGTTAATCTGGGGTCATAGTTGCCGACACTCTCGTATACAGAACGCCGGATCATAGCTGTAGGCGCACACAGACAGTTGCATCTAAAAAAGAAACTGTTCAGCCACGTTGCCCGATTAAAGTCAGGAAAAGATAGCGGTCGATTAAAATCATTATAGAGTTCACTCTTGTTGCCATATTCGTCTACGGCAAGAGGTAATCCAAATAAAGCAGAAACATCCGGTCTGCTGTCCAAAAAAGTAACTTGTCTTTTCAGTCTACCGGGAAGGGCATAATCGTCGGAATTTAAAATGGCAATATATTCACCGTTAGCCCTTGCAAGTACCGAATTCATTGCTATTGAAATACCATTATTTCGAGATAAGACCTCAAGTTTTATGCGCTTATCCTGAAAGTTCCGGACAATATCCGGTGTTCCGTCAGTGGAACCGTCGTCAGTTACGACAATTTCAAAGTCCTGAAACGATTGGTCAAGAACACTTTGGATCGTCTGATGAACATAAGGTGCATGATTATAGGATTTAACAACTACAGATACTTTGACGGGCATACCAGATCCATTTTTTTACGGGTTGAAGAGAGTCTGCTTTTATGAAACTGATGTTCAGTTCATCTCTGTTTGTTCGGAGAGTATCTGTTACCATGACAACCGTAATCCGAGCCTCTTGCGTAGTGCGTAAGGGGTCATGATTTTTCTTTCGTGGAGTGCGGCAAGGGCATGCACTTTCTGAATCAAGCTGGTATTGCTGGCAGGAATCGTTTGTTCTGAGTCAAGCCAGAGGTTGTCCTCAAGCCCGATACGTACCCCAGGAGCCGCAGCAACTGCCATTCCTGCAACGCTAACCTGAAAACGTCCAATTCCACCAAAAGAGTATGTTGTGTTCGAGGGTAATGCGCTCAAAAGAGTACCGATATCAAGAAAATTTGCCTGCGCCGATGCGATATTACCAAGCATCAGATTAGCGTAGAAGGGTGGATCAACCAGATGTCGCTCTGCCAGATACTTCACGACATTTGCCATACCCAGGTCAAATATTTCGAACTCAGGCTTGATTCCATGTCTTCTCATTTCGAGGGCCAAACCTTTTATTGTCTCTGGTGAATTTACACTGACGCACCCTGAAAAATTGAGGGAGGATAAGGTTAAGGAGGCCATGTCAGGCCGTAAATCGCCTTCCAGGGTTAGTACCTCTGCACGTTGCTCAAGTGTTGCACCAGTGCGACCCGAACAAGAGACACCAATAACCAAATCCGGGCGTTTATTGCGAATTCCACCGATAATTCGCGCATAGATATCTTTTCGATATGTCGGCGCATCATATTCATCACGGGCATGAATGTGAACGGAGCTAATGCCTGTTTCTGCGCAAGCAAGCACGTCAGCAACAATTTCATCAGGCTGTAAAGGCACCAAAGCGGAGCGTGCTCGTGTAGGAACGATTCCTGTAGGAGCCAGGTTCAGGATAACTTCTGAAATCAGGGAGGTGTGCATTTATTATTTGGAAATGCTGACGTTTATCTCTTTATATCCCGCAATATTCTCTTTAACAATTCTGGCTGGATTGCCCATGACCAGACAATGGGCTGGAACGTGACGGGTAACTACCGAGCCAGCACCAATGACGGAATTTTCGCCAATGGTGATCTCTGGCAATACAACTGACCCTGCACCGATCATTGCCCCCACCCCGATGGTTACCGAACCTGCCACCACTGCGCCGGGTCCTATCGAAACAAAATGAGCGATATTGGCGTGGTGGCCTATGCTCACTCCCCGGTTAATAAAGACAAAAGAACCGAAGTCACTATGGGCGCCCAGACTGCAACCTGCATTGATATAGCCTCCAGATTCAATGTTCAGTGAGCGGGGAATTACCGAAGTAGAATCAATAAGAGTGTACGGATGAGAAAATCCTTTTTGTCTGGCCTCTAACACGGCTTGTTGCCGATTGCCTGGTGTGAAAAAGGGTACGATAAAAGGCAAATCAGTGAGCTGGTCGTTGATTTCATCGGGTGTAATGAATGGGATAGCAGCCGATAAAAAACTTTTGCCCGCATAATTCATTACACCAGCAACAATTATTATCCCGGCACGGAACAGGCTTTCTTCAACATCGACAAGAATAGGAGAACCAACTCCATAAATCACTACTTTTTTCATAATCCGATAACGTTCAAAATATTGCTGGAAATGATTCCTGTATTGCCAGAAGCGACTTCGGGTTGGATGGGAAGACTTAGCAGATGCGATGAAAGCCATTCGCAGTGTGACAATTGCTCCATAGGATCATTTCTAAACGCAGGATGATGATGTAATGGAGGATAGTAATGAACGGCCGTTTGAATATTCATCTGATTGTAGAGTGTTTGGGCAAGCCGATTTCTGTCCCGGTGCGCAATTGCAAACTGGTGATAGACTGCGCCACTGCTATCCGGTGGCAGAAGTATAGCACCCCCTTTCAACCCCTGTCGATACTCTCCGGCCAGAGTTCGACGCTCGGCATTTCCTGCATCAAGGTGTCGCAACATCACGGAGAGGATAGCCGCCTGCAATTCATCCATTCGCGAATTAAAGCCTATTGTTGAACTTTCCTTTTGCCCACCCTCAATCCCGTAATACCTCAGACGTCTTAATTCGGCTGCAAGATGGTCGTCATTGGTGACGATCGCACCCGAATCGCCAATTCCCCCCAAATTTTTTGTTGGATAGAACGAAAATGCCGCAGCATGACCAAAGGAGCCTAACATCTGGCCATCAAGCATGGCTCCATGAGCATGAGCGCAATCCTCAACCACAGCAAGTCCATGACGCTCTGCAATTTTCATCAATTGAGACATATCTGCAGGATATCCAAAGAGATGTACTGGGACGACTGCTGCTGTTCTTGCCGTGATTCCAGCTTCGACTGCAACTGGATCTATACACCAACTGGCCGGATCAATATCTACAAAACGAGGAACGGCACCGCAATGCAATATCGCCTGTGCAGTTCCCGGCGCTGTCAGTGCAGTTGTAATGACTTCATCGCCCTCTCCAATCTTCATACCACGTAACGACAAAGCAAGTGCATCAGTTCCCGAAGCAACGCCAACACAGTGTTTGACACCCAGATATGCGGCAAAATCGGCTTCAAACGACTCCAGGGCCGGTCCAAGTATATAATGACGCGAAGAGAGCGTTTTTGCAATGGCGCAATCCACCTCGGCTCTAAATCGAGCTATACGCATGGAGGGATCAGCCTGAGAAATTATCGCCATTTAATCTGCCTGAAAAAGAGGTTGAGGCAGACTGAAATGTTCCGTTTCGGAATAGGTAAGGGATGCTATAACGAGTAGAACCGTTCCCTGTGAAAAGTTTGTGAATTGCAGCCACACTCCGGGACGAATCCAAAGCGATTTTTTATTATCATCCAATCGCAGGAAGGCGGACTTTCTGCCATTATTCAACTCGATGGTAACACTGCCGGTCATGGCTATTACAAGCTGTTCTGATGTCCCGGCATGTCCAGCCCTTATGCATGAAGTATCTGATACCGTTATATGGAAAATTCGCCGGGGTACAAATGGAAGGCCACTTTGTTCCTCCAATGCGACGAGAGAGCCTTTTTTGTCTTCATGTGCCACATAAGTCAGTAATTCAACGCCTTCAATCACTTGCATCTTCATACTCCCTGCTGAAAATATTTAGCCATTGCTGTTATTGTTGTTATAACGACGCGTTAGTCTTGACCCAATGCCTTGTCTTTCAAAACGGTTGTGTAGCCTTCCACGACCAACTTTTATGTGTCATCTTCAGTTGATGAGTATATTATGCAAGCACTCCCTCGCGAAAACTCATATCTCTTTGTATGAGAGCGATCTGTTCATTCAATCTCAAAGATTCATTCACCGTATCAATACATTGCAACCCTGGCTGCTCGACAGCATGCAATAACAGTGTGACAAGAGCCTTATACTTCGAGATTGAAACAATAGAAAACATCTCTCTTGATGGCAACAACGGTCTCATGGTCAATCTTTGAATCAGAGATATTTCCTGAAAAGCTGAGTTCAATGTAAACAATATCCTCAATAACACAAATCCCTCTGAGATATCCATTCAAAGACAACGTACGAATCAGTTTGCCATGTTCATTATATTCACGCGGTTCAAACATCTCCGAATTTGCCAATAGCAAGTGATCACCTATCGAAACAAGACTATGAGGCTGTGAAAGATCATTAATTTTTCTTTACCTGCCCAACACATCATGAATAAATCCACACCCCTCTTCTCGTTCGTTTTTCTGATTGCGGGAAGAAAGCTCATGATTGTTGTCCCTTATGGCACTGTAACTCCATTCCCGGATTAGCGGGATGTTGAGGTCAATGGATTATTGAGGTGATTTTCTTGAGTTCAACCGGGCCTGAAGGTTTTATGTTAAGGGAATTTTTTGTAACATGAGGCAAATGAGGAGCGTACTCTGAATCGTCGCTGTGTTTTCTGTGTATTTGTATATATAGTCAGGCTTGACTGGCGTTTTGCTTTACAATCAATGCTAAAAATTTTCTCGGATTATTTGAGCGAATGAGTATTCCCCAGGTTCCTCTTGTTGTTGATCTTGATGGTACCCTTATCCGTACGGATTTGTTGTATCAATCGTTGTTTTTGTTTGTAAAACAATATCCGCTCCAGTTTTTCTCACCATTTATCTGGCTTTCCAAGGGCAAATCCCATCTGAAAACAGAGCTTTCCCGACTCATCAGCATTGATGTTACTGTTTTGCCCTATAATCCAGCAGTCATTGCACTGATTGAAAGCGAAAGAGCAAAAAATCGTCAAATTATTCTCGCAACAGCCAGCCATAAAAAATATGCTGATCAGATTGCCGAGCATCTGAAGCTTTTTGACAGGGTCGTGGCTACCGATGAGCGTTTTAATCTCTCTTCCCATGTAAAAAAGGATTGTCTGGTAGCAGAATTTGGTGAGGGAGGATTTGATTATGCCGGAAACTCTCATGCTGATATTCCGGTCTGGGCATCGGCCGCAAAAGCCTACCTTGTCAATCCTGATCAAGGAGTGGAGCAGCGTGCAGCCAGGCAAGGTAATGTAGAGCGTATTATCAAAAGCCAGCACAGCCCTTTTGGTGTATGGCTCAAGGCATTGCGGGCTCACCAGTGGATGAAAAATCTGCTGATTTTTGTGCCCCTGCTTGCGGCGCATGAGCTGATGAACAGTGCCGCACTACTGAATGCCTTGTTGGCCTTTGTGCTCTTTTCACTGTGTGCTTCGAGTGTTTACGTGCTCAACGATCTCATGGATCTTGAGGACGATCGTCATCACAAGAAAAAACGAAGTCGTCCGTTTGCATCAGGCACACTCTCAATCAAAACGGGTATAATTGCGGTTCCGCTTCTGCTGCTTCTTGCTTTTGGCGGTTCGCTGCTTTTTATGCCCTGGCACTTTACCCTGATTCTGGGAATATACTATTTTGCCACATTTGCCTATTCCAGCATCTTAAAAAGAGTGATTGCGGCCGATATCATTACGCTCTCCCTACTTTATACGATTCGTCTTCTTGCCGGGGTTTTTGCCTCCAATCTGGTTCCTACCTTCTGGATGCTCGCATTCTCGATGTTCATCTTCCTGAGCCTTGCTCTTGTAAAACGATATTCTGAGTTACACGAAGCGCGGTTGAATGGCAATCATGAAAAAACCAAAGGAAGGGGATACTATCCAGCGGATCTGGAGATGATCTCCTCTCTCGGTGCAGCATCCGGCTATCTTTCAGTGATGGTGCTTGCCCTTTACATTCAGGAACAGTCTACTATTGCAATGTATCACCATCCAGAGATTATTTGGGCGGCCTGTCCTTTACTCTTATTCTGGATCACCAGGTTATGGCTCTTGACCAACCGGGGTGCAATGCACGAGGATCCGGTTATTTATGCGGTCACCGATAAAGTCAGCCTTCTTTCAGGTGTTGTTTTTGGTATTATTTTTTGGCTCGCCATGTAGGCCGTTTCATTTTTCATTCTCTTTGGGAGGAATAAAAAGCACACAATGAACCCCTTGAAAAGCATCCACGGATGGGGCCGATACCCGGTCATAGAAGCAGAGGTCGTCGCTCCTCTCAACAGCTCTGCTGTGAAAACTGCCGTGCAGTCCCTTGGGGCTGGTGGTATGATTGCCCGGGGTCTTGGTCGAAGTTATGGAGACAGCTCACTGGCAAAGTCTGTTGTTGAAACCCGTCACCTCAACCATCTCCTGAGTTTTGACAGTGACGCAGGTATTGTAACCTGTAATGCCGGAATTTCTCTGGCAACTCTTCTTGAAGTGTTTGTGCCCAGGGGCTGGTTTTTGCCAGTAACGCCAGGAACGAGGCATATAACGGTTGGCGGTGCTGTTGCAAGTGATGTTCATGGCAAAAATCATCATCTCAGTGGCTGCTTTTGTGAGTTTGTCGAATGTATAGAGCTGCTTTTGGGCCCGGATACTGTTTTGCAGTGCTCGCGCACCTCTCACCCTGAACTTTTTTATGCTACATGCGGCGGAATGGGGTTAACCGGTATTATTTTGTCGGTTACTTTCCGACTTGAGCCTGTTCGCACCGCCTATATCGACCAACAAACCATCAAGGCCTCAAACCTTGATGAGGTGTTGGCGTTGTTTGAAGCACATCAGGCATCCCCCTATTCTGTTGCATGGATCGACTGTCTTGCTACCGGTTCGGCCCTCGGTCGTTCACTGCTGATGATCGGTGAATTTTCATCAGGCAATGAACTTGCCGTTCAGGAAAAACAGCCGATAACTGTACCGGTAGATATGCCGGCAAGCTTGTTGAACCCTTTTTCGATCCAACTCTTTAATAGCTTGTATTATAATCGAATAACAAAAAAAGAGGTTAAAAAGAGGGTTCATTATGAACCTTTTTTCTATCCACTTGACGGAATTCAGCATTGGAACAGGCTGTATGGAAAAAATGGATTTACCCAATACCAGTTTGTAATTCCCAAGGTGGCTGGTCAGGAAGCAATGAGCAGAATTTTAAAGGAAATTGCCTCTTCAGGCAAAGGCTCGTTCCTTGCGGTATTGAAAGTTTTCGGCAAACAAAACAGCAATTATCTCTCCTTCCCTTTGGAAGGCTATACCCTTGCGCTTGATTTCAAGATCGAAGAGGGACTTTTTCCTCTGCTTGAGCGGCTTGATGCCATGGTGCTTGAGTATGGGGGAAGGATTTATTTAACCAAAGATGTGCGAATGAGTGAACAGACGTTCAAGCAAAGTTATCCCCGCTGGCAAGAATTTCAGGCAATTCGGGAGCGGTACGGAACAAGAGGTATTTTCTCTTCTTATCAATCTCGACGATTAGGACTTGATACATGAAAAAAATTCTCATTATTGGTGCAACCTCAGCCATTGCCGAAGCAACAGCAAGGCGCTATGCCAAGGCGAAGGGGAGGCTCTACCTCATAGCCCGGAATGGGGAGAGGCTTGCATCATTGGCAACTGACCTGAAAATTCGCGGTGCATCAAGCGTTGATTTTGCGGTGCTTGATGTCAATGACAGACAGAGGCATAAGCAGGTGCTCGAACAGGCAACAAAAACTTTGGGATTACTTGATGTTGCACTGATAGCTCATGGAACTCTTGGCGATCAGAAGAGCTGCGAGCAGGATGCGGAAAAAGCCCTGCATGAGTTCGAAACCAATGCCGTCAGCACCCTGGCGTTGCTAACAAGGCTTGCTACTATTTTTGAACAACAGCATGTCGGCACTATTGCTGTGATAAGTTCTGTGGCAGGGGATCGGGGGCGGCCGTCCAATTATGTTTATGGAACCGCAAAAGCTGCCATAACGACATTTTGCGAAGGGCTTCAGGCCAGGCTGTTCAAGTCAGGTGTTCACGTACTTATTATTAAGCCGGGACTTGTTGCTACACCAATGACGGAAGGGCTCGCATTGCCGGCACTGCTGGTTGCCGAGCCAGATATGGTTGCCCATGATATTGTTCGTGCAATTGAAAAGAAAACCGATACACTCTATACCCCCTGGTTCTGGAAGTATATCATGGCAATCATTATCCATGTTCCGACAGTGTTGTTCAAAAAAGCCAATCTTTAATCCCATTGTATGGAAGTGAGACCTGAAAAGCTCAACAGTCAGCAAAAAGGCAGCAGTTTGCTCTTCTGTATTGCATTTTTCGTTATTGTTTTCGCTGCCAAAGTGCTTCTTATTTCCAACTACGGCAGTTCAATCCCGTTTTGGGATCAATGGGACGCACAGGCTGATTTCCTCTATCGTCCCTGGATTGAGGGGAGCGCACGATGGATGGATCTTTTTGTCAACCATAACGAGCATCGGATTTTTACAACGAGGGCACTCAGTTTGCTGCTGCTTTATCTCAACAAAGGCGTCTGGGACCCCATGTTTGAGATGTATGTCAATGCCATGCTTCATACATCGGCGTTACTTTTCCTGCTTTTTTTGATGCAAAAAGGGTTACAGAGAGGCTCAAAATTTGCATTTTTTTTCTTTGCATCGTTGCTTTTTGCGGTACCTTACGGGCATGAAAACACTTTGGCTGGCTTCCAGTCTCAATTTTATTTTCTGCTTTTATTCAGCTTTGTGTTTTTGTGGGCGATTATCCGGTTCCACACGGCTCCCCAATGGTGGTTTCCGGTTCTTTTTTTTTCAGCATTGCTCAGTTATTTTTCCCTTGCATCCGGTGCATTGACCATTGCCGCTGGTATCGGAACCCTTGTGATTCGCTGGCTTTGCGGCATTCAAAGAACGCGGGCCACCTTGCTGCTCATTATTTTGCTTTCTTTTGCATTTGTTACGGCTATCTATTTTACTCCCGTTATGCCACACCATGCAGCACTTAAAGCCAAATCGCTGCCTGATTTTGTCATAGCCATTGTACGGGCCACCGGTGGAGGGTTACTCTATATCCCGGTTGCACTTTTTCTGATCAGGCATTTTCAAAACAGTCGTTCAGCAACAACTCACTCCTGGTTTGTCCTGGCCCTTTGTCTCTGGATGACGGGGCAAATTTTTGCCGTAGCCTATGGTCGATCATCGGGAATTTTGTCATCAAGATATCTCGACCTCTTTGCCATAGGTATCCTGCTCAATGGTTACTGCCTTTTTTTAATGCTGCAGGAAGAGGTGAGTGGCAAGTTCTTCAACAGTGCGCTTCTCTGGTTTGCTCTTGTCATTGGAGGTCTGGGATTCTTTTTTCCGTCAATTATTAAAAATATTGAGTTAAAAAAAGCGGCTTGTTTACGCAATGAGGATAATGTTCGTGGTTACCTTGCTACAGGTGACCCTGCTTTTTTGCAAAAAGCACCCTACGAAGAGATACCCTATCCCGATGCTATTCGTCTAAAATCCCTTCTTGACCAGAAAGCAATCAGCTCTATTCTCACTCCGATTGTTAACAGCAACAATACCCGTAAAGGATTTGGGTTTTATACTGACAAATCAAGAAAAAAAATGTCTGTTGCAGGTTCAATGTTGTTGTTTTACGGCATCTCTTTTTTCCTGTTCAATACACTCAAAAAAAAGCAGGGTTAGGATATGAAACATAGGCTTGAATATGCCGGGCTGTTTTTTCTTTTTTTGATGCTTGGGGTATCGCGAAGAGCCTGCCAGTTGCAATATCCTGATGTATGGGCTGAAGACGGGATCCGAATTATCCCCGGAATTTTTACGAAAGGTTTTGCCTCGCTTTTTGATCCGGTTAATGGTTACATGGTGTTGGTATCCAGACTTTTGTCGTTCATTACTCTGCATATCTCCTTCTATCAATATGGCCTTATCAGCTCCCTGCTAAGTTTTTTGCTGATTGCGACTGTTGCTTTTGCAGTGGCTACAAGTCCAACAATTCTGGTCGGCAAGAGGTGGTGTGCACTTGCCATGCTTTCTGTTCCATCAAACCCGGAGGTATTTGGATTGCCGCTCTACGCATTCTGGTGGGTTTCTGTTTTGCTGTTTCTGGTTGTTCTATGGGATCAGGATGATTCATCGCCTTTGCTGCGCATATTCTATCTCCTCGTCGGAGGGCTCTCTTCACCGGTCATCATTACGCTTCTGCCACTGTTCTACTTGAGAAGCTATATTTACAGAGCCAAGCCAGCCGAGCATATCGTTTCGTTCTTGGCAACGGCTATTGCCGGATTTCAGTTGATCTTCATACTCTCGTCCGGTGCATCCAGAATCCCGTCGTTATGGTCGATTATACAGTATGTTCTTCCAAAGTTTTTTGGTTCGTTTCTTGTCGGCAATATCTGGAAACAGGCGACATGGGTTTTCGCTCTTGCGTTGGTGATTCTGATTATTGTATGGATGTATGACACCCGATTTCGTTTCAGGGTCTCTACGGTTGTTGTGCTGCCCTATCTTCTCGCAATGAGTATCGCACTCTCCGTATTGCGGGTCGATCCAGCGATTATTCATCAGCGGATAGCTGGGCCCCGATATTTTTTCTACCCGTATATCCTTCTCTTCTGGATCCTGATACAGATCAGATTTACCCGTAACAGGTTCAGCTCTATCGCCGGAGTATTTCTTGTGATTGCGATGCTCAACGCCATACCGGTCTGGTCGCGCTCACATGATGACCTCCATTGGAAAGATCATGTATTGAGCAGTTATTTTTTCCCCTACTATACGTTTCCTGTCCAGTATGATGGAAATCGGGCTTTGGCATGGAGTGTCTCCTTGTCAGAGCAACAGTATTCGGCATATCATGCAAATGACAGGTTTCATGATGTCCGCCATGATTATAGTCCGGTCTATCCTTACACCATAAGAGTTCCAGAATTTCCTGGTACCCATCCTTTTGCTTCAGTAGGGACGCTTGGCCACACATCGATGGTTGGAACTGATTATAGCAAATCACGGCTGAGCGGCTTTCAGGTTACAGGAACCTATGGAACTTCGGATGCGGACAAAGGTGAAATAACTCTGACTCTCCATCGGGGAGATTGTATCCTTTTCCGTTCCGGAGCAGGGAAAAAAGGATACAGGGTTATTATTGAAGCGCATGAAAAGAGATTTCTGCAAGAGCTGCCCGTTTTAACTGACTGGAGCTGCCTTGAGTTTTCAAACCGGCTGCTACCTGAAAGGTTTTCTGTGAAATTTGTTGATGATGGAGGGGGTTACGGTGAATGGTTTGCTCTCGCTTTGAAGGACAATCCGGAATTGACAGCCCCACTAAAGAAAGAGAAAAGGTGAAGGGATTCTTGTGCCTCGCTCTGGTTGAAGTGCGGATAGCTAAAAAGATGGAGTCAAAAGTCTTGAATAAAGTTATGAAGACGTGATTGCTATGATAAATTATATCAATGTTGCCGTACTCCTCCTTATTCTTCTTATTGTTTATTATTTTTTTTCGGTTTGGATAGCCGTTCTGAAAAAGTATTACTCAAATGAGACAAGTTCTGTTCTTTTTCTCCTTCTGCTCGGTCTTGCAGGATATGTGCTCTTTTGGGCTTACTATTGCAGTGTTATGCTTGGTTGTCTCCTGTCGGTTGTATGTATGTCGGGAACCCTGCTTCTATTGCTCAATTTGATCCAGAACAAGAGTGGCGGCAGAGCCCGTTTAGGGGAGGCTGGCGTTATGCTTTTGCCAGTCATCAGCTATGTCTTGCTGCTTTCAGTCATCAGTTTTTATCCTCATTTTCATCCTGACACCACTCTTGCGGCAAATCGGTGGAGAGCGTTACCCGTAGACAATATTCTTCCGCAGATATTTGCCAATCAACTCCGAAGTGGAGCAGTTCAGCAGCCGATGATTGGCGACTGGCTGTCGAGTGACCGTCCTCCATTACAGGCAGGCCTCTACCTCATGTTCATGATCAAGAGCAGTGAGTTTTACCAGATCTATTCAATGATTCTACAGGCACTTGTACTTCTTCCATTCGGATTATACCTGAAGCATCTCGGGTATCGACAGCTTGTACCCTTTGCAATGATTCTTTTTGGTTTTAGCACCTTGCTTCCTCAATACACCTTGTTTGTTTGGCCAAAACTGCTTTCCACCATATACCTTATGATTCTTGCCCTTTTTTCCATCACATCCTATGGGGAAAAGAGTGATAAAGCTCTTTGGATATTTGTTGCAGGAGTCTCAGCAGGGTTGGCAATGCTCAGTCATGGTGGGGCGGCATTTTCGCTGATTGCTATCGGAATTGTCTCTGTATTGCGCTATCATCGAAAATTTTTCAGTCATGGAATTTATGCTTTGGGAGTTTTTTTAGTTCTTTATCTGCCATGGATTTATTACCAAAAAGTGCTTTATCCCCCAGGAGACCGTCTGCTCAAGTGGCATCTGGCAGGCATAACCGCCCCCCATGGTGAGATCAGTTTAAGGAGTGCAATACTCCAGGCTTATTCAGCGCTGACCTTTGACACATGGGCAGAGGGAAGAGCCGAGAATCTCCGCGTTATTTTTGCGGGGCTTACAAGCTTTTATCAGGATGTCTACGGGTTGTTGTATCATCTTCCTGATGCTCTTGTATCAGGTCGCTTCAGAGATTTGATTATCAATGACAGCTTTTTTTACACCGCTTATTCCTTGTGGTTTTTTTCGCCTCTTTTTTTGCTCGGTTTTTTTCAAATTTTGCGTGGTTCAGAAAAAAAGCGTGCTGCCGATAAAATTTCATTGTTTGCTTTTGTTGTAGTGGGTTATATCATCTGGATTTTATCGATGTATGTACCGGGTTCGACAGTTATACATCAAGGAAGTCTCTTTACCTGGGTACTACTTTTTCTGCTCATTGTTTCAATTGTTTGGAGTATCAGCAAAGGGCTGTTTATTCTGCTCGGTATTTGTAATATTCTGCTGTTTATGCTGGTGTATGTTCCATTCATCAAGATGGAAGAAATGCAGCGGTTCTTTGGTCTGGAGTATATTGTCCTGCTTCTTGTTGCTTTTTTCGGATATGCGGCCTCATGTTTTTATGCAAACGGTCATGATGATGTGATTTCTATTCAATAAATGAAAGAGATGAATAAAAAAATTGTTATACCCGGTGGAGCCGGGCTGGTTGGACAAAACCTTGTCGCGTTTCTTAAACGCAAAGGATACCACAATCTTGTAGTACTCGATAAACATAAGGCAAATCTCAGGGTGCTTCAGAGTATGCACCCCGACATAACGGTCGAATATGCCGATCTTGCACTACCAGGTGCATGGGAGAAGCATTTTGATGGAGCGGATGCTGTTGTCATGCTTCAGGCACAAATCGGAGATCTTCATGAAGAACCGTTTGTCCGTAATAACATCACCACGACCGGGTTGATCATTGATCTTATCAGGAAGTACCAGATTCCCTATACTGTCCACATAAGCTCTTCGGTTGTGGAGTCAGTCTCAGACGACCATTACACCAATACCAAAAAAGAGCAGGAAAAAATGGTTCTGGCAAGCGGTATCAACTGTGTTGTGCTCCGACCGACCCTGATGTTTGGCTGGTTTGACAGAAAACACCTTGGCTGGCTTTCGCGATTTATGAAAAAAGTACCGGTTTTTCCCATTCCCGGGCATGGTCGTTATATGCGACAGCCTCTCTACGTTGGCGATTTTTGCGCTATTATCATCAGTTGTCTTGAATCAGGTATTGCTGGTAAAGTGTTCAACATCACCGGGCTCGAAGAGGTTACCTATATTGAGATTATCCGTCAGATCAAAAAAACAACTCACTCGAAATGTCTGATTCTACGAATTCCCTATCTCCTCTTTTCTCTGCTCCTGAGATTTTGGGCTCTTTTCGACAGCAATCCTCCATTCACAGCCTCGCAACTCAAAGCTCTGACTGCCGGGGATGAGTTTGAAGTGATTGACTGGCCGACCATTTTCAGCGTCAAGCCGACACCGTTTGCCAAGGCAATTGATGAAACCTTTAATGACCCGGAGTACAGCAGGGTAAAACTGGAGTTTTAGGATATGAGCGGTGAGCGTATAGCGGTTATTGGTGCTGGTCCTATGGGTCTCGGTGTGGCTTATCAACTTGTTCAGCAAGGTTATGTTCCGGTTATTTTTGAATCTGATGACCGTGTGGGAGGAATGACGGCGACCTTTGATTTTTCTGGTCTTGATATTGAGCGGTACTATCATTTTCACTGTATTTCTGACAGCGCTTTTCTGGATATGCTCAAAGAGCTTCATCTTGAAAGCAAGATGCACTGGGTTGAAACCAGTATGGGGTACTATTATCAGGGGAAACTTCAGCCGTGGGGAAATCCACTCGCATTACTCCGGTTTTCAGGTCTTGGCATGGTTGCAAAATTTCGTTACGGGCTGCATGCGTTTTTATCCACAAAACGAACGGATTGGAAACCGCTTGACCATATCGAAGCGACCGGCTGGATAAAGCGTTGGGTGGGAAGCGAAGCCTATGATGTGCTGTGGAGCAAACTCTTTGAGTACAAGTTTTATGAGTATAGCGAGGAGCTTTCAGCCGCCTGGATATGGAGCAGAATCAGGCGTATTGGCCGTTCCCGCTATAATCTTTTCCATGAAAAACTTGGATATCTCGAAGGAGGCTCCTCTTCCCTGTTGCAGTCGATGAAGTCGTCCATAGAGCGGGGTGGGGGAGAGTTTCTTCTCAGCCGTTCTGTCGAGCGGGTAAACATAACGGGTGGTTCGGTGGACGGGGTGTATGCCGGCGGAAAGTTTTATCCCTTTACAAAGATTGTCAGTACGATTCCTCTGCCCTATATTCCGGCGATTATTCCGGATTTGCCGGCAGATCTGCTGGAGGTATTTTCCTCTGTGAAAAATATTGCTGTTGTCTGTGTCATTGTACAACTGAAAAAGCAGGTCACCGACAATTTTTGGCTGAACGTGAATGATTCTGCAATGGATATCCCCGGTCTGGTCGAATATACCAATCTTCGGCCTTTGGGTGATCGGCATATTGTCTATGTGCCGTTCTACATGCCCGGTGAACACCCAAAATATCAGGATAATGACCAGATTTTTTTGAAAAAGGTTGCAAGGTACATTAAAACCATTAATCCGGCCATCACTGACGAAGATTTTATCTGTATGCATGTCAGTCGATATCGTTTTGCCCAGCCAGTTTGTGGACCAGGCTATCTCGATACTCTACCTCCAGCCAGTTTGCCAGTCAACGGATTATGGGTTGTCGATACGTCGTATTATTATCCCGAAGATCGGGGAATATCGGAAGGAATTGGATATGGAAGGGAACTTGCTAAAAAAGTTGTGCAATGATTAAACAATTTTTTTCAAAGCAGTTTGTATTGTTTCTTTTAACCGGAGGGCTTGCCGCACTGGTAAATTTTACGAGCAGGATTTGGTTAAACCGTTTTTTCGATTATCCGGTTGCAATTATTCTTGCTTATATTATTGGTATGATTACGGCGTTTATTCTTGCCAGGCTTTTTGTTTTCAAGGCAAGTGAACAAGCTCTTCGCCACTCAATATTGTATTTTATTCTGGTTAATTTGGTTGCTGTCTTACAGACATGGATCATCAGTGTCGGGCTTGCTTACTATGTACTTCCATATCTTGGAGTCAAGTTATTTGTGCCAGAGATCGCCCATGCCATAGGAATTGGAGTTCCTGTCTTTACCAGCTATTTTGGGCATAAACGCTGGTCGTTTAAATAGCAATTCTGTTCAATGCTTTTTATGTATTAAATCGTATTGCGGATGCATGGTAAATATGATATTGAGTAAGGAATAATTTTAAGAATATTCTTTTTCTTTCATCATCATGAGTTCCATTCTGCTTAATTTGGGGCCTGAAGCGTTTTGCTGCAAGGTTATATAAAATTCACAGCCGCTGGTATCAGAAAAACTTTTTTCTCTCAAGGTCGTAAAGCCTAACAAGAAGAGATCTTCAATAAGAATTCTAAATGATAATGGGGTAAATACCCAGTTGTGAAGGTCAAGGTAGTTGCCTTCACTTATGCTCTCCATAGCAGCTTTTGTTTCTGAAAAATTATGCATAAACTCAAATTTTCCTTTATGTCTGGAATCAAATGCAATAAGCTTTCCTTTTGTTATATATTTTTATCCTGTATTTGTATTGAATACGATATAATCTTTAAGTTTTGTCATATATCGTAAGTATTTTTTATTATTCCATAAGCTTTCAATTACAAGTTTTTCCGTAATGACTGGTCGGGTTGACCTGATTTCTTGGCGTTCAGCCTTGCCTTTACTTTGGAACCAATTCTTGTTGAGCGCTTACAAGTCAGGTCAGTTATGTAAGGGGTCGTGATATTTATATTGAATGATTTCGTTGTGCACACACTGAAAAGCTTGGACCATTTGGATGATCTTTCGCTTCGTGCGAAATATCGATTTGATTATAACCGCAATTTTTCAATTTATCTATGATTGATTTGCGAGTTAACCATCGACTCGATAAAGCTGAGCCTCCGCTAAAGCCGTTCCAGTTTAATGATTGTTTATAGGACTGCTTAATCCATTGATAAAAAAATCCATCCTGTTCAATAGTTTCAAGGTTATTGAATTTTGATTTTAATTCTGCTCTTGAATTGATGATTACAGGATCATAATAATGAGTCCAAAGAAATATTTTATCAGAAGCATGGGACATCTGCTCAATCAGGTGAAGTGGGTCCGTCATATGATAAAGGACGCCGCTTGCTATAATGATGTCAAAGCGCTCATTGCTTTCTTCAAAAAAAGCTCTGAAATCACCGTACTTTAGTGCTACTTTATATAGATTTAACGCTTCTTTAATACAGAGAGATTTTAAAAATGCCCTGCTGTTTGATTCTATAGCGGTAATTTGAGTAGCCCCTTTTTTTTGAAGCATATAAGAATGGCCGCCTTCGAGAGGGCCAAGTTCAAGGCATTTTTTATTTGCAAATCCTCCAAATATATTTTCAACCCAATCAATTCGTGAATCCTCAAAAAGCGAAGCAAATCCTGGAGTTGTTTTTAAGCCCATTTCTAACGGAAGAGATGATGACCATTCGCCAGTAAAAATATCCAATATGTTTTGAATGCTTGGGGCGTTATTTGTGTAGGAGTCAAGAATATTAAATGATTTAGAATTTGCTTTTTTATTCATATCAAGAATGGTTTGTTTAATAATTTTCCGTAACATATAAATATTTTATTAAAATTTAGATGTATTAAAAGAACGGTTATTTTTGCAAAAAATATAGTTTAATGGTGCATTTTTTTCTATCATACTGATTTTATTGTGCCAGAGCCATTAACAGATTTATGTAAGGTATGAGTAAGGTGCTTCAAAAGGTAATCGCATAAGTGTTATTTCTAAATTTATGGTTGATTTCCTCTCGGAGGCCAGGCTAATGAAAAATTTTCATGTTCAAGAGTGAGATTGGGGCTGTATGATCGGTCATGCAAGAGTTTATCTGCCCAGCGTTGTACCATGCACTCAGTCTCTTTATTGAAGCGCTCTTGTTTTTCTGGAGTATTTTCGCAACCCCTTGATGCTGATTCGTGATGGTACATTTCGGCGTATGGTGTCCAAAGACAGCGCAATCCTTTTTGTCCAAGTTTCAGGCAGAAGTCGATGTCATTAAATGCAACAGTCAGTTTTTTCTCATCAAAACCGCCTACGTCAAGATGATCTGCTTTTCGAAAAAGCATGCATGCGCCGGTTACGGCTGAAAAATCCTGCTGCAAACAGGCTCTGCCAAAATAACCAGGGTCTCCTTTTTTGCTGAATTTCGCAGCATGTCCGGCAATGCCTCCCACGCCAAGAATAATTCCACCATGTTGCAGTGTGTCATCAGGATACCAGAGCCTTGAGCCAACAGCTCCCACTTTTGGCTGCAACGCATGACCCATCATTTCTTCGAGCCAGTGGGGTGAAATGATGGCAATATCGTTATTCATAATACAGATAAATGGTGCACTGGAGCGTTGTATCGCGTTGTTATTCAGTCTTGAAAAATTGAATGCACTGTCATCCCTGAAAATGGATATACGTGGGTGCTTTTTCCAGTCCGAAAAAAGTGTATGAGTTTCTGGCTCTTTCGATCCGTTATCAATAATGGTGATCGAGTAGTTTTGGTACGTTGTTTTTTGCAGGATTGATTCTATGCACGCCTGTATCAGAGGCGGCTTGTCTCTTGTAAGAATAATGATTTCAACTTCAGGTGGGTTTACGGGTAAGTGGTAACGTACGCGATTCATTCCGGGAGCTTCTGGTGCAGCTTCAGCCGTAGCGGCAATGTTCACTCGTTGCAGATGCTCATTGATGGCTTTCAACGCAGCAAGATGAGCATAGGGCTTATTGTTTTCAGATAGTGCGGTGCTTTTTTTGTGTGCACGCCAGTGATAGAGCACTTTTGGGATATGCCGTATCATGGATGGGTGAATTATTTCAAGTATTCGTAATACCATATCATAATCTTGTGAACCTTCAAAGCCCTTTCTGAAACCACCGAGCTGCCTGAGTATGCTGGTTTTGTACGTTGCCAGGTGGCATATCATGTTGTGGCTGAGCAAGAGGCTGTAATTAAAGTCACACTTGAAATAGGGGCACTGGTAACGGATTA
>SESF01006739.1_pt1 | contig 22838 bp, 17 predicted proteins | sample 3171521 | NCBI WGS metagenome assembly SESF01 (sample SAMN10866945, study PRJNA518727) | freshwater metagenome | biome: subpolar coniferous forest; feature: holomictic lake; material: water; isolation source: holomictic Lake 227, 6 m and 8 m depth | place: Canada: near Kenora, Ontario | collected...
GTTTTATGAAAAATTTCGGGATTGAAATCGTGTTTAATTTGTTTGAATATTGATGTTTGCTGCGAGGTCCAACGATCTCTCGATTCATGGAGTGTTATGCAATGATGGGCAAATTCCTGAGGTGATCCCCCTGTTAATATTATTCCCTCCCAACCTAACTGTGAAGCAATTATTGGTGTTGAAATAACGGGTAAACCATACGATCCAGCCTCAAGCACTTTGCAAGGTACTCCAGCGCAGAAACGCGTAGGCGCAATAAATACCCTGGCATATTCGTAGAAATGCAAGATTGTATTTATGCGGCCATGAATAATTACATTGGCAGATGCAAGAGCTGAAACGGCAGGAGATTCACAAAGACCAACAATATTCAGTTGGGCATTTTTTATTTTAGTGGTGATTAAAGGCCAGACGTTGTTGATGAACCAGATGAGGCTGTCGCCATTTGGGGAATCATCCGATTGGATTGCACCAACAAAAAGAAATCCAAATCGTTCATCGAAAGATTTGGCAGGGATATGTAATTTTTCTGTTGTATGTCCAATGACATTGATTTGCAGGAATTCAGGTTTCCTGAAGTATCGACCGTCTCTGTCGGATACAGTAACTATTTTGTGAGCATACCTGTAGAGAGATAATTCATCAGCGATCATTTTTTCCTGTACTCCGGCTGAAAGAGGATGACCAAGCACATCAGCCTTGGTGATTTCGCGCAAACAGAATAAGGCTTCAGCATCATAAATAATTTTTGAGCGATTTAATATCTCCGGGTGAAACTGAAGTATCTCGTCGACTTCTTTTATATTATGAGGTCTGCTTACAATAATGAAGTCATAGTTCAATTCACGCGTCAGAAGAAATTGCTTCAGCCCACTGCATCCAATGCCGTAAGCGACTTCGATTGAGTCAGGTAAAGGGTTTTGGGGCTCCATAGTGAACTCTGGCTCTGGAAACTGGAGAGGTAATAGGGTGATAAAATGTCCCGATTTTTCGATTGATTTTATAAAGGCCTGAGCGCGGGGATAACCTGAACCAAGAGTTTGATATGGAACACGGTCATCAATGAACAGAATGCGTTTTTTGCCCTCAACTATTCTCATTCTGGCGTCGAGTATATTGTCGTTATCAGGTGCGAGCTGCCCGGCTAAAAAATCCTTATGTTTATCAACAAATATCGCTCTGTTTTTTTCCTGCAATTTAAAAGCCTGTTCCACGTTATCTCCCATACTGCCGAATTCAAAGTGACGAATTTTTACTGAAGGGTTGTAGATAACGGTGTACCCTGACTTCCATAGTCGAACACAGTAATCGGTTTCATCGTAATAAGCAGGACAATAATCGGTATCAAATCCACCTAATTCTTTAAATAAATGAGTTCGTGTCATAAAAAAAGCGCCTGAGCAATAATCAACCTTTCTGGTAAAATTGTACTCAAATTTGTTTGGGTCATCATCCCTGCCATAACCACGGCAGCTACCATCTTTCCATATAATACTTCCAGCCTCTTGCAGTTGGTTATTCCAGAGCAATATCTTTCCGCCCAGAGCTCCAGTAGAATAATTATTGTCCAGATAATTAACCGCATTTAACAATGTGTCATGAAAAAGAAGTGCATCATTATTGAGCAAAAGCAAGTATTCGCCCCGCGCAAATTCGGCACCTGAATTTACAGCACGTATGAACCCTTCATTATTCTGGTTTCTAAGAATGCGAGCCCCGTCAATCCTGGTGAGTAATCTTGGTACCTGGTCGTTTGATGCGTTATCTACTATTATGATTTCATACTCAACATTCTTGATTGCTTCGAGTGCTTTCAGGCAAAGTAACGTCAAGCCTGCCTGATTGAACAGGACAACAAGTATTGATACTTTTGGCTTTTCGTTCACTTCAGGAAACGAAATACGGTCTCTCCCGGAAAAAAAATCATTTAATGCGCAGTCAGCTTTTTTTCGCTCTTGCTCTTTATCCAAATCCTTCGAATCGCAATATTTTCTTCCCTCGTTTTGGCCGTATTGATAATAGTGCAATATTGGGTTTATTCCAGCCAAATTCACGTCAGGATTTAGCTTTAGATACATGTCGGCATCGAATTCAAAAGGCAGTTCAGTCTGAATTTTTTCATAAAGACGCTCATTGCGATTTGTGCATTTTTTTATAGAATTAAAAATTTTCAGGAAGGGTATTCTAGTCTTTTTTCTTGTGGATTGCACTAAATCATTATAATTATCGGCAAGTACCTTGATTTTTTGAGACAGCTTTTCTTCTCTCGTAAACCCTTCTTGCAACTGAATGTGGATTTGATAGATCTCTTCTGATATTGAGCTGATATGGGAGTTTTTCGCTTGCAGAAGATGACCCAACTCCATGGCGTTGAAGGCATGAATATTGCGATCAGCCATGCAGGAAAAGAAGGATTTGAAAAACGTTTGTTGTTCTGCGGCTTTCCAGTCTTCAATCAGTCGCTTGAGTCTATCATTGTGTTGGATGCCTGTAACAACGACTCCAAGGCCATCGGAATGGTCGAAAGAGATGCAGGGATACCTGTCTGATAGTTCGCTGAACAAGCGCCAAACGCCAAAAATTCCTTCATGAACGTTTGTATTATGAAAAAGTACAATGCCATGTTCCGACATTTTTGGCAGCCAGTTTTCAAAGTCGTGCTTGACAGTCTCGTAGGTATGAAAACCACCGATGTGCAGCAGGTCTATTGAGCCATTGGCAAAGTGCGTCGTCGCATCATCAAAAGTCATTCTCATGAGTGTCGAAAATGTATGATAATGCTCCTGATTGTGTGCGTGCACGATGCTGAAAACCTCATCCCCGTCGTCGCGTGCATGTTCATCCCCCTGCCAGGTATCAACCGCAAAGGCTTTCGTTGGAAGTTGTTGTTCCTGAATACCCTGGCAAAATGCGAAGTACGAATTTCCGATATGTGTTCCCAATTCCAGAACGACGCCAGGCCTGGCCACGTCGAGTAACCAGAAGGCGAATGGGATATGACCAGCCCAATTGAGAGGGTGGGCTAAATAACGGGGTCTGACAAGGGCAGATTGAAATCCGGGAAAATCACTCATAACTTATTGTAGATGATAGGTGTTCAGCTCTCCAACCGGGGAGTTGCCTGCGGACAATTATAGAGAACGAAAGTGCTCCCCAACTGGTAGAAAAAAATTATCAATGATATACATCACATCCTCCGTCACTCCTGTAAACTTTACTCAATGTACTGTAGAATAAGGACTGATGCGGGCTCTCAACTCTGAATATTATGAAATATTTCTTTAATCTGTACTGTTCTTTTATTTGCAAGATGTGGTTTTGTGGTATTTATGTAAATCAGGAATACCTCTTGCTTGGTTCAACCAAGAGGAGTGAGAAATAGATGTTCGTAAATTTCAGTTACTTATTCAAATGAACACAAACACTCAATGTGCTGTATTCTTCGTTTTTAGTAAAGGATTGTAGTCATAAAAAAATCCTTTCAAATTTATCATAGCAGCAATATCACCATCCCCATGTGTCTGCTTGATCTTTATATCATAATCGCTCAAGCTCAATTTATCAGGGCCTGGTAATTCCTCTGGAACACTGTTAATAATCTCTTTATATCCATAAAATGCGCCAAGCGAATTCCAGTGCGTATCAGTCAGATAAGCGCTCAATAAAAAGTCATTCCGTAATTCCGCATCGAGTATCGTTTGAATAATGAGTACCTTGGCCTTCTGTCATTTCGAGCGTCAGCGAGAAATCTTTATTGTGCTGTAAGATTTCTTCTCACTTCGTTCGTCGAAATGACAAGGTGATGAGTGCTTGGCAAAAAGTAATTCCGTATTGAGCGTCGCTATTTTCTTTGCTCTATCTCTCCTCTGGTTATACGGTTGTTGTGCGTGGTTCTTTTAAGAAGGAGCCTCTCATTTTGTACGGCTGCTTAAAAAACGCAAGAAGGCCATAGCAACACTTGAAATTATCAAAAATCGGGGTGTTTTTTTGAGGAATCTGCTATATTACGATTTGAAGTGAAGGATTGGTTGAAGTGCTATTGCCTCTTTAAACTGAACTGCGGATTGCCTGTGATTTTCCCGCTATCGTTTTTATTTTGATTGAGTTATATCCCATTCAGTGAATTTAGTTGGTGCCTGATTTTTCGGGCGTTGTCGGGTAGGGCGTCTTCGTTTCTGCCGTCTACTTTACTTGTGTCACTCATCTGGTGCTCTTTTAAGCTCTCAGTGGTGCTTTGAAATTTTCTCGTCTTTACCAATAACGTCAAATCATAGTTGATGCGTATCTTGACCTATACAGGCAAAGGTGGGGTGGGCAAGACCAGTGTTTCTGCGGCTACGGCTGTCCGATTATCGCAACTGGGCTATCGAACCCTGATCCTTTCAACCGATCCGGCACATAGTCTGTCGGATTCGTTTAACCTGCCTCTTGGTACCGAACCGACCAAAATCAGGGAGAATCTTTATGCCGTCGAGGTCAATCCTTATGTTGACTTGAAGCAAAACTGGCATGCTGTCCAGAAATTCTACAACGGGATATTCCAGGCCCAGGGTGTTTCGGGAGTTGTCGCCGATGAAATGGCTATCCTGCCAGGCATGGAAGAGCTTTTTTCACTTCTGAGGATAAAACGCTATAAAAACTCGGGACGTTATGATGTTCTCGTCCTTGATACTGCTCCGACTGGCGAAACCTTGCGGCTCCTCTCACTTCCTGATACTCTTTCGTGGGGGATGAAGGCGATCAGAAATGTTTCCAAATACATTGTCAGGCCGCTCGGCAAGCCGCTTTCTAAAATGTCGGATAAAATTGCGCAGTATATCCCCCCGGAAGCTGCCCTTGATTCGGTTGACCAGGTTTTTGATGAGCTTGAAGGTATCCGTGAGATTTTGACGGATAACCAGAAATCGACGGTTCGTCTGGTCATGAATGCGGAGAAGATGTCGATCAAGGAGACCATGCGTGCCTTGACCTATTTGAACCTTTATGGCTTCAAGGTTGATATGGTACTGGTTAACAGACTGCTTGATACAAAAGAGAACAGTGGTTATCTGGAGAACTGGAAGACGATTCAGCAGAAGTATCTTGGCGAGATCGAAGAGGGTTTTTCGCCTCTTCCGGTTAAAAAACTTAGAATGTATGAAAAAGAGATTGTCGGTCTCAAGTCACTTGAGATGTTTGCCAAAGATATCTATGGCGACAGCGACCCGACTGACGTGATGTACGACGAGCCGCCGATAAAGTTTGTCCGTAACGGTGATGTGTATGAGGTACAGTTGAAGCTCATGTTTGCCAATCCTGTTGATATTGATGTATGGGTTACCGGTGATGAACTTTTTGTGCATATCGGTAACCAGCGCAAGATTATCACGCTTCCGATCAGCCTGACCGGGCTTGAGCCTGGCGATGCCTTTTTTAAGGATAAATGGCTGCACATCCCCTTCGACATGAATCATCATAAACAGTCAAGAATGGCACATCAGAACAACAATGTGCTCAATTGAACGATTCTATGGTATCTTGATGTCCGAGACAGGTTGACCGTGTGATTATGCGGGGGGCTTTGTCGTTCAGAGCAGCCTTGAAGCCTGCTCGACAGATTTTTTTCCCTTAACTTCTTTATTCGTTTTTTTTTAGTATGGATAACAACGAGTTACTGCAACAAAGCTACAGGGCCAACGAACTTATTTTTAAAGGTCTTGTTGAGTGCGGCTGTTTCAAGGCGGCTCTTGAACTTGATCTTTTTACTCATCTTGCCGACGAAGCAAAAGATACCTTCTCACTTGCTGAGTGTGTGGGTGCAATTCCTTCTCGCATTACCATGCTGCTTGAGGCCCTGCGTCAAATGGGGGTGATATCTCTGGAGGGTGACAAATGGAGCCTTACCCGGTTTACAAAAAAAATGTTTGTGCCGAACGATTCGCACCCTAACATGTACATGATCCCGTTGGCAAAAGCCATGGCAACCCTTTCGGACAATTTTTATCTAAAAATAGCCAATGCTGTCAGAGGAGAGATGAATTTTACGACTGATGTCGCCTATCCTCCTGTAACACGTGAAGACAATCTTTATTTTGAGGAAATGCACCGCAGCAATGCCCATTTTGTTATCACATTGCTGCTTGAAGAGGCTGACCTTTCAATGGTAAAAACACTTGTGGATGTGGGTGGTGGTATCGGTGATATTTCAGTTGCTCTTTTGAAAAAGTTCCCTCAGCTTGATTCCACTATTTTGAACCTGCCCGGCGCAGTTGAATTGGTGAACGAAAACGCCTGTGAAAAAGGAGTGGCTGACCGTCTCAGGGGTTCAGCCGTCGACATGTACAGAGATGCATATCCCAAGGCAGACGCAGTCATGTTCTGCAGGATTTTGTATTCGGCCAATGAGCAGGTGACTCTCATGATGTGTAAAAAAGCCTGGGATGCGCTTCCGGTGGGCGGCAGATTGATCATTCTGGACATGATTATTGATGATCCTGAAAATCCGAACTTCGACTATCTGAGTCACTACATTCTTGGTGCCGGGATGCCGTTTTCATTTCTTGGATTCAAAACTCAAAGTACCTACAAGGATATTCTTGAATCGATCGGCTTCATTGATGTCCGGGTTGTAAGAAAATACGGTCACCTTTTTTGTGAAGCAGTAAAAGTGTCATGAACAAACATCCCGGCAACTCTATCGTGGTTGCCGGGATTGTTCAACTGTTCAGTTATTGAAAAGAGAGCTCAACACCCAGGAAATCGCACTGATAACCATTGATCCTGCGATGGCCCATCCAAAGTTGTCGACTGAGAATCCATTGACAAGCAGTGCCGCAAATTGCAGAAGAAAGGCATTGATGACGAGCAGGAAAAGCCCAAGCGTCACAATGATGAAGGGTATGGAAAAAAAAACCAGCACCGGTCGTACAACAGCGTTGACAAGGCCGAGCACCAGCGCCACAAGAATCGCCGCCCCAAAACTTTTTATGTGAATGCCGTCAAGCAGGTATGCGGCACCATAGACCGCGACAGCATTGATCAGCCACTGAATCAGAATGTGCATTATCGTCCTCTTTTTGATTTTGGTTCTTTCCGAAACTTCACAGCAAAATGTAATCAATTGAGAGTTGACAATTATCAACTGTCCATTGTCAACTAACGTCAAGCTCCTGAAGTGCCTCATGGAGTGTTTGGCATCCCAAGATGTTGATGGGAAGAGTGAGCAGTGAGGGCTTCAGTTCCCGGGTATTGGCTTCGGGCAGCACAATGCGCTTGAAGCCGAGATGGGCGGCCTCCCTGATGCGCCGCTCGCTGTCGCTGATGGCTCTGAGTTCGCCGGCAAGCCCTATTTCTCCGCAGCAAACGGTTGCGGCATCAACCGGACGGTTCATGAGTCCTGAGGCAATGGCCGCAGCAATGGCAAGGTCCGCTGCGGGTTCTGCCAGTTTGAGTCCTCCGGCTATTTTTACAAAAACATCCTGCCCCCAGGTTTCGATATGGAGCCTGTTTTCGAGCACAGCAAGGATGATCGACATCCGTTTCAGGTCGAAACCCGTGCTGATACGCTGTGGCATGGAGTAGTTGGTTTTGGAGACAAGTGCCTGCACCTCCACAAGAAGGGCCCTTGTGCCTTCAATGGCGGCAAGAATCGAGTTTCCAGGCACATCGGTTCTCCGACCGGAAATAAAGAATTCCGAGGGGTTACTGACCTCTTCAAGGCCGGTTTCGTCCATGCGGAAGACGCCGATTTCATTGGTGGAGCCAAAGCGGTTCTTGACTGAGCGGATAATTCGGTAGCGCTGATAGCCTTCACCTTCGAATTGCAAAACGGTATCAACCATGTGCTCCAGTGCTTTGGGCCCGGCAAGCGCTCCCTCTTTGGTGATATGGCCGATAATCATCAAAATAACGTTCTGCTGCTTGGCCGCCCGAATCAGCATTGCGGCGCATTCCCTGATCTGGGTGATGGTCCCGGCAGAGCTTTGGTATTCATCCGAGTGAACCGTTTGAATGGAGTCAATAATGACCAGCGCAGGCTTTTCGCGTTCAATGAGATCAAGGACGCGCTCAAGGCTCACTTCAGGTGCAAGCCAGAGGTTTTTTGCCTGGATGGAGAGTCGCTGAGCCCGTTCACGGATCTGGTTTGGCGACTCTTCGCCGGAGATATAGAGCACTTTTGCCGGTGCAAGGCGTGCCGCAAGTTGCAGCATGAGGGTTGATTTACCGATGCCCGGCTCACCTCCAACCAGAACGGCTGAACCCTGCATGAGTCCTCCTCCGAGTACCCGGTCGAGTTCGCCGATGCCAGTCATGATGCGCAGAAACTCTGAGGGGACGGCATCATGGAGGTTCTGCAGAACTGCAACACCTTCCACAGATCCCGCCCCCTTTTTTTTCGTTTCCGATTCGATGCGGGTCTCCTGGAGTGTGCCCCAGCTCTGGCATTCAAAGCACTTTCCCTGATACTTCAGGGAGATGGCTCCGCAGCTTGAGCAGACGTATCTGGTAGAGGATTTGGCCATCCTCTCTTAGAGTCCGTTGATACGCTGGAATGACTGGAGCGTGTTTTTCAGGAGCATGGCAATGGTCATGGGTCCGACTCCTCCTGGTACCGGGGTCATGGCCGAGGCTACGGCTGAAACGCCTTCGTAATCCACATCGCCAACCAGACGGTAGCCGCTTTTTGTTGAAGCATCCTCAATACGGTTGATACCAACGTCGATGACGACAGCGCCTGGTTTGACCATGTCAACTGTAATAAATCCCGCTTTGCCGATAGCCGCGATAAGGATGTCGGCCTGTTGGGTATAGAAGGGAATATTTTTGGTTGCAGAGTGGCAGATAGTGACGGTGCAGTTCGTGGCTTCAAGCTTTTGCAGCATCAGGTTGGCCATAGGTTTGCCCACAATATTGCTTCGTCCTACCACAACACAGTGTTTGCCCCGGGTTTCGATGTTGTAGCGACCGAGCAGCTCAAGAATGCCGTAGGGGGTACAACTGACAAAACACTTGTCGAGGTGACCCATTACAAGGCGTCCGAGGTTTTCGGGATGAAATCCGTCAACATCCTTTGACGGGTCGATGGCCAGCGTAACGGCAAATTCATCAATCTGCTTCGGCAGCGGCTGCTGGACGAGGATGCCGTGGACAGCCGGGTCGTTGTTCAGTTCGTGAATAGTGTCAATCAGGTGTTTTTCGGTGGTGTCGGCGGCCATTTCAATCACCGTGGAAATCATACCGATCTCTTTGCATGTTTTGGCTTTATTGCGTACATAAACCTGCGATGCCGGGTCGTGGCCTACAATGATAACGGTCAGTCCAGGGACTTTGCCGGTAGTGGCCTGGCAGCTTTCTACACTGGCTTTCAGTTCGTTTTTCAGGTCGAGGGAGACCTTTTTTCCGTCGATAATGAGCATGGTGATAGGGCTTTGTTGTGTATGTTCCTCTCCGGGTTCTCAAGTGAGAGCTCTGTATAGCTATGAAAAATTCATCGAAGCAGCAAATATCAAAAGCGATGAGTTTGTTCTGAGAGGGCAGAATGCCATTTTTTTGTGGCAGGGGAGTGGAGAAATGGTAAAAAATTTATTATGAGGATGGTCTGTTATGTCGCTGGTTTCGATAGGAAATGTTCTTGTTGACAAGGAGCTTCTGAAGGCATTTTTTTCATGTGATCTTCATGAGTGCAAGGGAAAGTGTTGTATTGAGGGGGAGCTTGGAGCTCCGTTATCTGATGCGGAAGCCATCCAATTGAGCCAGTTGCCCGAAGAGCTGCTCAGGATGCTTCCCGAAAAAGGTTTGCGCCATCTCCGCCGTCACGGCCCGGTTGAAGTTTATCAGGGAGTTCAGTACACCAGAACGGTTGAGAACGCGGAGTGTGTTTTTACCCTTGTTCGTGACGGAATAACCTTTTGCGCCATTGAAATTGCATTTCGCGAAGGGATGCTCCCTTTTGACAAACCTCTCTCCTGCCGATTGTTTCCGATAAGGGTAAGAAAAAAGTTTGGTTTGCCTTATCTTGTCTATGAACAGCACTCTATGTGTCGCTCTGCCAGAAAGGCGGGCTGTGAGTGCAAGGTACAACTTATTGATTATGTTCATCTCGCTCTTGAGTCGCTTTATGGTGCCGACTGGATAGTGAGCCTTAAAGCATTTGTCGATTCATCCCCCCTGCGTCATGGTTGAAATCAAACTTCAACAGCGGCAATCGTTACAGCTTTCTGCACAGCAGATTTTAAGCAGTCAGCTTCTTCAGCTTCCGATGCTTAATCTTGAGCAGCGGATTTATGAGGAGTTGCAGGAAAATCCGTTGCTTGAACTGGTGGAGGAGCGAAAAGATAGCGCAGGTGACGTTGTTGTAGAGAGCGATCGATCGGATGGTGATGATATGTTTGATGCGGTTGAGCGCTTCAGTAAAAGTTCTCTCCGGGAGCAGCGCTCTGAAGCACCGGTTTCTGGAGAGTATTCTGAAGGAAGGGTCGACTTTTCCAATGAAAGCGGTTCAAAGGAAAGGTTTTTTCAGGCGGTTCAGCATGACAGTTTTCACGATACCCTTCTCCGACAGCTCGCCTTGCAAGAAGGGGTAGGGGATCGGGAGGTAATGATTGCCATAGAGATTCTTGGTAATCTTGATGGCGACGGTTACTTTACCGACAAGTCTGATGTAATTGTTGACAGCTTGCTTCTTGCTGGTTTTGATGCAAGCGAAGAGGAGGTGGCCGCAGTTCTTTGCAAAATCCACTTTCTTGATCCTCCGGGTGTTGCCGTCAGGGATCTCCGTGAACGCTTTCTCGTGCAATTGCAGGTTGATGCCGGGCGCTCAGAATTGAAAAGCTTTGAGGTTGCAAGAAGGATTCTTCGAGATTATTTTGATGATTTTATGCACAGGCGTTTTGAACTTTTGATCAAAAAGCTTGCAGAGAGCAGGGAGAGTGTTGAGGAGGCTGTTTCGGCTATTATTCGACTTGATCCCCATCCCGGTATTTTTCAGGATGAGGGTGGCCATTACATTACACCCGACTTTGTGGTAAGTTACGATAATGGTGAGCTGACTGCGGTGCTTAACGACAGAAGCGCTCTTTCTGTCAAGGTTACCGATCGCTATCAGGAGCTTCTAAAAAACAGAAAGGGGCCAAAAGAGGAGAAGAGGTTTATACGGCAGAATATTCAGCGGGCAAATGAGTTTATGAGTGCCATTGAGACCCGGCGCCAGACACTGCTGAAGGTGATTGAGGCTTTGATGAAGCGCCAGTATGCTTTTTTTGTTTCCGGCCCGGAGTGTGTGGTGCCACTCGGCATGAAGAGTATTGCGGCCGATACCGGCCTCAATATCTCAACCATCAGCCGGGCCGTCAATGGCAAATATGTGCAGACCCGTTTTGGTGTTTTTGAGCTGAAATATTTTTTTAGTACAGGACTCTCGACAGGAGAGGGTGACGATTTGTCGAGCAAGGTTATACGCCAGGACATTGCTGATATGATTCATCAGGAGGATTCGTGCTCTCCCCTGAGTGATGATAGTCTGGCAGAGAGGTTGATGAAAAAAGGGGTGCATATTGCTCGAAGAACGGTTGCAAAATATCGCGAACAAATGCAGATTCCAGTTGCAAGATTAAGAAAAAAAATATTTTGATTGATGAAGAATAACCAAAGACCAGTGATCCGTTCAACGACGGTTATCGGTGTTATAAGGGACGGAAAGGCTGCGCTTGGAAGCGATGGACAGATGACGCTTGGAAATACTGTCATCAAGCATTCGACCCGGAAAATCAGAAGATTATATCATGGAAAGCTTGTTGCCGGCTTTGCGGGGGCAACGGCAGATGCCGTGACTCTGCTTGACCGCTTTGAGGAGAAGCTTGAGGCCTATAACGGAAAGCTTGACCGTGCAGCGGTTGAACTTGCCCGCGATTGGAGAACCGACAAATATCTCCGTCGTCTTGAGGCGATGCTTGCCATTGTCAGCGGCGACAAGGCGCTGATTATCTCGGGAACCGGTGATGTGATCGAGCCAGAGGATGGCATTGTAGCCATCGGAAGCGGCAGTATGTATGCTCTCGCCGCTGCCCGTTCACTCATGAAACATTCGGCTCTGGAGGCAAAGGATATTGTGCTCGAAAGTTTGAAGATAGCGGCAGATATCTGTATTTATACGAACGATCATATTATTGTTGAAGAGGTCTGAACGCACGGGCGATGCAGTGCCGTCAGTGTTGTTGAACCGAACTCCTTTTTTTGAAATCTACAATTCATTGCATGGAAACGACTATAAACAGTGAGGGAAATGCTCTTGCATTGCCCGAAGCAAGGGGGAACGGGAAAACAAGTTCCATTGCGACCAGCAATCTGACTCCAAACCAGATTGTCTCGCTCCTCGACAAGTATATTATTGGCCAGAAGGATGCAAAAAAGTCTGTTGCTATCGCCTTGCGTAACCGGCTTCGCCGTCAGCACGTCAGTGATGATCTTCGTGACGAGATCATGCCCAACAACATTATCATGATCGGGCCTACAGGTGTTGGAAAAACCGAAATCGCCCGCAGGCTTGCCAAACTCGCCAGAGCCCCCTTTGTCAAGGTTGAGGCATCGAAATTCACTGAAGTGGGATATGTTGGCCGCGATGTTGAGTCGATGATCCGTGATCTTGTTGATCAGTCAGTGGCTATGGTAAGAAGCGAAAAGTCGGAAGAGGTACGTGGAAAGGCAGTCTTGCTTGTCGAAGAGCGGCTGCTCGATATTCTTCTTCCACCAGTATCCTCTTCACGTAATTCGGAAGATGATGATGAGGTATCTGCTGAGGAGGGCGCGGCGGAGGTGCGGTCAACTGAAGAGCACGACAAGTCACTCGAGGTGAACCGGCGAAGCCGCAAGAAAATGCTGGAACGCCTCCGCAATGGAAAGCTTGAGGATCGTCAGATTGAGATGGATCTCTCCGGTGATTCTCCTGGCGGGATGATGCAGGTTTTTGGCCCTCTCGGACAGATGGAGGAGATTGGCGGAATAATGCAGGATCTCATGAGCGGAATGCCCCGTAAACGCAAGAAAAGAAGGGTCTCAATTGCCGAGGCCCGCAAACTTCTTGAGCAGGAAGAGGTGCAGAAGCTCATTGATATGGAGAGTGTTGTCAAAGAGGCTATCAACAAGGTTGAGCAGTCCGGCATTGTTTTCATTGATGAAATTGATAAAATCGCATCTCCATCAACAGGATCGGGTGGCAAGGGGCCGGATGTAAGCCGCGAGGGTGTCCAGCGCGATCTTCTGCCGATTGTTGAGGGCTCAAATGTTGCAACCAAACACGGCATGGTGAAGACCGATCACGTCCTCTTTATCGCTTCAGGTGCCTTTCATGTTGCCAAACCATCAGACTTGATTCCCGAACTGCAGGGCCGTTTTCCGATCCGCGTGGAGTTGAAAAGCCTGACGGAAGAGGATTTTTATCTCATTCTCACCCAGCCTGAGAATGCCCTTATCAAGCAGTATTCAGCACTTCTTGCCACAGAAGGGGTTGATTTGACCTTCAGTGACGGCGCAATTCGCGAGATTGCGAGGATTGCCGCAAGGGTTAACGAAAGTGTTGAAAATATCGGGGCAAGGAGACTGCATACCATCATGACCAATCTCCTTGAGGAGTTGATGTTCAATATCCCTGAAAATTTCTCTGACGAGCATGTAGAGATTGATGAGGTGATGGTGAAGGAGAAGCTGAACCATGTGGTTGCAGATCGCGACCTCAGCCAGTATATTCTGTAGGTATATTTTTTGTTAACCTGTTGACTGAGCCAGTCTGTTTTTTGGGCTGGCTTCAACAATCATGATCAGTGAGATGCAGATAGTTGTTCTCAATGGCCCCAATCTCTCCCGTCTTGGTAAACGCGAGCCTGAGGTCTATGGTCGCCAGACCCTTGACGATATCAATCGTGAACTTGCTGCAAGTTATCCAGAAATCTCTTTTGATTTTTTTCAGACGGAATACGAGGGCAAGTTGCTGGAAAAACTTTTCCAGATTGAGGATCAGGGCGGTTGCCGGGGTGTTGTGCTGAATGCGGGAGCACTGACCCATTACTCCATAGCCCTGCGTGATGCCATCAGCGCAGTGACTATTCCGGTTGTGGAGGTACATCTCTCCAACATCTCTGCCCGCGAAGAGTTTCGCCATACTTCAGTCATTTCCCCGGTATGTGTTGGCGTTATCAGCGGCTTTGGGGCCTACAGCTATCACCTCGGCGTCAGGGCTCTTCTTGGTATTGCGCACAACCCTTAGCGGCAGATCAGTTTTGACTATTCCTCTTGTGAATATTTTTTCAGAAGCGCGTGCATCTCCTCTATCCGCCTTTTATCGCTCGCTATGAGGAGAGGCTTCTCTATGGCGATTTTCATCAATCGGAGCGCCTCTTCCCGTTTCTCCCTTTCGAGACAGATCAAGGCGAGTTCGTGGTAGTTTCTGATGATGTCCGGATCAAGAAGTATCGCTTTTCTGAACGCTTTTTCGGCCAGATCGTAATTCCCTGTTGGCACCTCTCCGATAAAGGTGGTGGCAACCACTCTCCGGAACCATCCAATATTGGCAGCTTCACGATAATAGGAGCCGAGCATGGAGAGTGCGGTTTCATCGTTCGGATTGAGACGCAGGGCGGTATCAAGCTCTCGTTTTATTTCGGCTGCCCGGTTTAATTTTTCCTTTGTGCCGATCTTGTCGGCCATAATTCCGAGTGATGCCGCAAGCCATGTATGGCCTTTAGAGTTTGTGCTGTCGAGGCTGATGCTTGTACGGGCAAATTCTGCCGCTTTGCGGTAGTGTTGTAGAGCAGCATCAGCATTTTCGGAAGAGAGGAACTCACCCACGCTTATTTGTAGCCTCGCCTGTTTCCAGCAGAGTTCAGCACTACCGGGATTGTTGCGCAGCTCTGAGGTGTAGATTGAGTCGGCTTTCGGGTAGTTCATTTTTCGCAACTCCTTGTCGGCAAGGTCAACCGCTCTCCTTGTTCGCTCTTTTGCCGGTTTTTCGGGGGTAACGGAGGCAATCAGAGCGATCAGTGAAAAAGCCAGAAGAAGGGAACGCCAGAGACGAAAGTTCTTGAATTGATATGCGGTAGCAGCCATTTTTTTATCTGAACCAGATGGACTCCGGGTATTGATGGTTGAGTCGTTTGTCGAGCCCGAGCCAGTGGCCTGACGGAAAGAGCATCATCATGATGGCAAAGAGCATAAAGGGAGGCAGGGAATGGTTGTAGTAGCCGCCCGCAGCAAAATTCAGCACCATGAAGAGAGCAAAAGCGGCGTTTGCCCTGACCGCAAAGCCAAAAACAAGCCCGAGGCCGATGATGAGTTCTCCGACAGTGACAATCCATGCGATCGGGTAGGCCAACGGTATGGCAAACTGCTCAAGGTAGAGGGCCTGGAAGGAGCTGGCGGGAAGTTCACCAAGCCGTTTGATGAAAAATCCCTGCATGAGGTCGCTCCAGAGCCACCCCTTTACCAGCTTGAGCCAGAATCCGTAGAGAAAAAACGCGGCAAAGAGATAACGTCCGGCAAGAAAAAGGATAATCCCGACACGTTTGAAATTGCTACGAGGCGTTTCCATCTCCACTCTTGTTTACAGTCCGTTACGTTCGAAGATGACATCAACACTGCTCTTCAGCTTTTTCAGGATATTTTCAGAGCTGAAGAACCCGGCGATCTCTTCGGGGTTGATGTGCTGCAGCAACTCTTCATCTTTCAGCACCAGTTCGCGCAGGTGCACTTTGGTCGACCAGCTCTCCATGGCGTTACGCTGTACCATGCGGTAGGCATCTTCACGGGTCAAACCTTTTGCAGTAAGGGCAAGAAGAATGGTCTGTGAGGTGGTCAGGCCGTAGGATGAGTTGAAGTTCTCCTCCATTCTCTCGGGATAAACAAGCAGAGTCTCGACCGCTTCGCTGAAGGTGCGCAGCATGTAGCAGAGCGCGGTGGTCGAATCGGGCATGATGATGCGCTCAACCGATGAGTGTGAAATGTCGCGCTCATGCCAGAGAGCAACGTTTTCCATTGCTGCCAGCGAGTTCGAGCGAACCACTCGGGCAAGGCCGGTAAGGCGCTCGAAGGTGATCGGGTTTCGCTTGTGGGGCATGGCAGAGCTGCCTTTCTGTCCCTTGCTGAAAAACTCTTCGGCTTCACGTACTTCCGTACGCTGCAGGTGGCGCAACTCAACGGAGAATTTTTCGATTGAAGAGGCGATAATGGCCAGGGTTGTAGCAAATTCAGCGTGGCGGTCGCGCTGGAGAATCTGTGTTGATATGGAGGAGGGTTCGAGACCGAGTTTGCGGCAGACCGCAGCTTCGATATCGGGCGAAAGGTGCTGATAGGTACCCACCGCTCCAGAGATTTTGCCGACAGAGATAATCGCCACAGCCTTTTTCATCCGCTCAAGGTTTCTGAGCATCTCCTGATGCCACAAGAGCAGTTTCAGACCGAAGGTGGTTGGCTCAGCATGAATGCCGTGCGTTCTGCCCATCTCAAGGGTGTATTTGAACTCTACCGCCCTCTTTGCAAGAACCTGTACCAGTTGCTCAATATCGGCAACAAGGATTTTTCCCGCATCACGCATCTGCATGGCAAGGGAGGTATCAACAACATCCGAGGAGGTAAGTCCCTCGTGGATGTAGCGGGAATCAGGGCCGACATGGTTGGCGACATTGGTCAAAAAGGCAATGACATCGTGTTTCGTCTCTTTCTCAATTTCAAGAATTTCATCAACGTTGAATGCTGCTTTTTGCCTGATGGTTGCAAGCGCCTCTGCGGGGACAAGCCCAGCCTCCATGCGAGCCTCAACGGCAGCAATTTCGAGCTGCAGCCAGCGTTCAAATTTCGCATCATCTGTCCAGATGGCTGAAATATCTTTAGGTGAATAACGTGGGATCACTTGTTTACTTTCGGTTTAGTGTTGTTGCTAAAGTTGTGCAATATAGTGACCGGAACCATGAAAAACCACACTTCCCGCCAAAAGCTGCTATTGTTTCCCGTCCCCTGCGCTCTCGTCACCCGATTCATGGTAAATCTTTCGAATATAATCGAGAGCCGCGTCGCGGTCGTAGGGGATGAGGCCATCTATGACCGCATTTTCCATTCTTTTTTTAATTATCCCCACCATTTTCCCCTCTGTCAGGCCGAGCGTTGTCATGATATCTTCGCCGCTCAGAGGTGGTCGCCACCTGGCAAGCTGGTCCTTTTCGCCAACCTCAGCAATTTTTGCTTCAACATGGTTGAAATTGCTCATGATCCGCAACACCTTTTTCGGATTTTTGCTGGTGACGTCGGCCCGGCAGAGGTTCATCAGATCCTGCAAATCCTCTCCAGCATCAAACATCAGCCGCCGGATGGCCGAATCGGAGATCTCCTCTTTGGAGAGGGGAATCGGGCGATGATGGAGACGTACCATTTTTTGAACGTAGTCGAGCGGATCGATCGGCCAGCGCATCTGGCGGAAAATTTTGGCCACGATTCTCGTCCCCACGGCATCGTGACCATGAAATGACCATCCCGCAGATTTACTGAACCGCTTTGTAGCAGGCTTGGCAATATCGTGCAGCAGCGCAGCCATTCTTAGCCAGAGGTTTTTGGAGTGCGGAGCAAGATTGTCGATAACCTTGAAGGTGTGGAAGAGGGTATCCTTGTGTCCCAATCCGTCAACCTGCTCAATGCCAGCCATGGCCGAAACATCCGGCATGATCTCCTTCAGCAGACCTGTTTCATAAAGGATAATCAATCCTTTTGAGGGTTGGGGGGAGAGCATGATTTTAAACAACTCCTGACTCACCCTCTCTATCGAAACAATCCCGATTCTTTCGCGCATGACCTTCATTGCTTCCAGGACTTCAGGGAGCAGGGTGAAATCAAGCTGGGCCGCAAAGCGTGCAGCCCTCATCATGCGCAACGGGTCATCAGAAAAGGTCTGCAAGGGGTCCAGCGGTGTTCTGAGGATGCGCGCATTGATATCCTCCATTCCATGAAAATGGTCGATGATCTCGTTTCTCCCTTCATGGTTGAGCACAAGGGCAAGCGAATTGATGGTGAAATCCCTGCGTGAGAGGTCATCGTCGAGTGTTCCGACAAGTGTTACCGGTTTTCTTGAATCGTTGTTGTATGACTCTTTGCGGGCCCCGACAAGTTCAACTTTGAAGGTACCCATCGGGTCTGAAAGTTCAAGTTGTGCGGTGCGGAATCGTTCAAAAAGGACAAAATTCCTACCGTTCAGTTCGTCGCGTACCGCTTTTGCAAAAGGTACCGGGTCGCCGATGATCATGATATCAATATCGGTACAGGGCCTCTGCATCATCATGTCACGGACATAGCCGCCAACAAGATAACAGCCGACTTCGCATGTATCGGCCATGTCACCGATACGATAGAGTATTTCCGGGATGGCTGGTAGGAGTGTGGTCATTACCTGTTTGCTCTGCAATTATCTGTCATTCACGTATGGCGGCATTGGCGGCAATTTCCTCCGCGATTTTGCCTGCAACCATAATGGCCCGTCTTCCGTCCAGAGAGCTTACAGTCGCCGGAGTGTTGTTTCTGACGGTATTGATAAAATGTTCAAGTTCGTCGCGCAGTGCATTTGTTTTTGGTACCTCCGGGTGGATATAGTCAAGAACCATGCCCTGCATATTCTCATGGATTTCACCAAACTGTTCAAGTATTTTGCGTGCGGCAAATGATTTTAGAGGATTTTTTGAAGAGGCTTCACCCTGTTTAACAAGCTTGAAGACTTCCGATTTGCCAGTTGCAAAGTCAAGCGAAGCATAGCTTTTCGGGTTATCGCTAAAAAAACGAAGCTTGCGCAACCTGTTGCGGCTCAGCCTGCTTGCCGTGACATTTGCGGTTGCACCGTTTACGAAATCAATTCTGGCGGTCGCCATGTCGAGTTCGTTGGAGAAAACTTTGACCCCTGAAGCGGCAATGTTTTTGATTTCGGAGGGTATGAGGGAGAGAACCAGATCGATGTCGTGAATCATGAGGTCAAGTATCACAGAAACATCGGTAACCCGGCGAGAAAAGCCGCTCAGCCGTTCAGCCTGGATATACATGGGTCGGCCAATATGCGCCTCAACGGCTCGCAGTGCCGGGTTAAAGCGTTCAATATGGCCAACCTGAATGTGCACTCCATTTTCATTTTCAAGTCGTATCAGCTCATCGGCCTCTTCAACTGTTGTGGTGATGGGCTTTTCAATGAAAAGGTGCAACTTCTCGCCAAGCAAGGTACGGGCAATCTCGTAGTGGGAGCTTGTCGTGGTGGCAATGATGGCCGCATCGCACGACCTGGCGAGAAGTTCAAGCGAACTGAAGCTGGCGACACCGTATTTCTTTGCCATCTCTTCTGCCCGCTCTGTATTGAGATCATAGACTCCCACGCAGTGAACATCTTTCCAGTCATGCGCGATTTCCATGAGGAGCTTTGTATGAAACTCTCCAAGCTTGCCCACTCCGATAACGCCAATATTCATAAAGTTTGTTTCCCTGGTGATAATGACTTGTGATCAGCCATTGCTTGTTTCGGTTACAGGATCAAGTGCCTCAATTTTATACTTGAAGAGGCTGAATGCAATGACCGCCCCCGCAACGGTCAGAATGCCGGCGACAATATAGGGCGCGTGAAAGTTCATGCCGTAGAGGATACTTCCGCTGAAGGGCCCCATGATGCGGGCAAAGGAGTTGACGGACTGTGAAAGGCCAAGAATCTGCCCCTGCTGCTGTTTATAGCTGTAGAGCGAAATCATGGAGAGGTTGATGGGTGCAACCAAACTGGTGCCGATGGCAAAAAAGAAGAGGATGACCAACCCGAGAGTGAAGAGCGAACCTTGTGGCGCAAAGGGCACAAAAAAGACGCCGATAAAGGTGAGGAGGTGTCCCCAGAAAAAAAGTTTGTGCTCGCCCAGTTTTTTGATGAGCTTCCGTATAAGACCTCCCTGTACAACGACTGACCAGATACCGACATAGGCAAAAATGTAGCCAATCTGCTCGTCGGTAGCCATGAAATACTCTTTCCAGAGGAGAATTGAAGCAACCTGCATGTTGACGATGGCAAAGGTGTAGATATAGTTGGCAATCATGAGCAGAGCAAGGGGGCGCGAGCTGAAGGTCAGTTTCAGCCCGTCAACATACTCAACTCTTTTTTCCTCCAGAAAGCGGGAGAACGATTGTCGCGGTTCGCTGTTGAGAGGTCGTTTTTTCAGAAAGCCGAACGCCATCTTCTGCGCATTCTTGTTCGACTCGGGAAGCAGGAAAACCGCAAGGATAAAGTCGATAAAGATCAGTGAGGCGGCCACATATCCAACAACTGGGATACCATAATTGTGTTTCAAAAATCCGCCGAGTACCGGGCCGATAATGAAACCAATTCCAAAAGCAGCGCCAATCATGCCCATTGCACCCGAGCGGCTTTTGCTGTCAGTGACATCGGTGATATAGGCTTGTGCCGCAGCAATGTTGGCCGACCCGATACCAGAAAGTCCTCTGGCAAAAATAAGCAGCGGAATGGTTGATGCTTGCGAAAAAACCAGATAGGAGATCGCCGTGATTAAAATACTGATCAGCATGACCGGTCGCCGGCCAATTTTGTCGCTCAGCTTGCCCCAGAGAGGAGAAAAGATGAACTGCATGATCGAAAAAACCGAGGCAATCAGCCCGATCATGAAGGGACTTGCGTGCAGAAACTTGGCGTAGGTCGGCAGCAGCGGAAGCACAATTCCGAAACCAATGAGATCCAGTAAAACCGTCAGGAGTAAGATGATCAGTGGAGAACGCTTCATGCCGTACATGTTGTTATTGTTCCGCTAAAGCGACAAAGATAAAAAAATTAACACCGATTCTGACAGGGGAGTATCAAAAAATCAGCGAACCGCTCTCTCCACAGGATAAATCATTTCATGCAACTGTTTAATTCCTTCGAGCACTCTCGGCCCTGGACGAAGAAAGAGGCTGTTGTCGAGCCGGTCGTACACCTGGCGGTTCCGTATTGCAGCAATGCTGCTCCAGCCAGTGCGGTTCATCAACTTCGCAGCGGCAGAGGACTCTTTGGCCATATACATGCAGGCAATCACCTGGGGGCTTTGTTCAATCACCCACTCCTGCGATATCTCAAAATAGTCCTTATCCACGACGTCACCGATATTGCGACCACCAGCATAAGCAATAAGCGCCGAAGTATAGCTTCCTTTTCCACCCGTCCAGAAAGGGTCATCCCAGATTTCAAGATAGACGCTCTTTTTGTTCTTCTGAGCCTGTGCACTGTTTTTGAAGAGCGCAAGCCCCTCGCTGATGGAGAGAGCCATACTGTCGGCCTCCCTCGTGTGGCCGGTCAGTTTCCCCAGTTTTCGGAGGGCGGCAGGAATCTCGTCAGGGCTCTTGCAGGAGATACTCTCTCTCTGAATGCCAAGGGCCGATATCTTTTTTCCCATCTCCTCATCGGCCAGATCGACATCAACCACCAGATCGGGATGCATGGCTGCCAGCACCTCAAGCGAAGGTCGCCCAAAACTCCCCGCTACAGGCACTTTTGCTGCTTCGGCAGGCCAGTCGCAGGCGGTGGTTCGGCCAACAAGCTGGTCACCGGCACCAATGGCAAAAATCATCTCCGTCAGGCTTGGCGCAAGGCTGACGATGGCAGGCTTGCCTGTGGCGGCACGCGGCCTTTCATTCTGCTTTTGTGTGCATCCCGCTGCCAGAAGCAGGAGGAGTGACAAACAAACCGAAAGGAGGCGATGAGCCTTGAAGGTGTTGCGCATAGTGCTGATTTTCATAGTGCGGCTTTTCCAGTGCATTTTATTCATTGCAGGGGGTGAACTCTCTTTATCATAAGGATTTTGGGCGGTTCTCCCAAAAAACAGCAACTTGCACCCGCAGATCTACTCAACGTGATATTTTGCCCACCATCCTCGAAAAACGAGGTACCCTTGCTGACAGAACCCAAGGTATTTACCTCACCGACGACCTTTTTGATGTACACAAGCCGACATTTGGAGCATAAAAACCGGTAATTCTTTCGCTGATCCTTTTTTATTGTCCTGTTTCAGCAATATCTTGGGTGTAGATAAGGATGCAAACGGGAGTTATTGGTTTGGCTTGTTGAAGGATGAAAACAGAGCTGTAATCAAAAGGTATCTACGTATTCTCTTATTGGATAGACATTTTTAGGCTGAAAGTAAAAAGATAGTGCTAATCCACTAAAAAGAGTTTAAAATGCCCAACCAAGCAAAGGTTTATCAACGGGATTTGATCAAAGAAATTAATACGGTTCCCCCGGAGTATTTTCCGAATTTGCTACAAATGATTCGGGTTTTTCGAGAAACTGTTATGTTCAATTCACTCTCTCAAGGAGAGTTGGGCAAGAAAGGGAATCGCGGTATCCATTGAGAGGGCTCCCATTTATTTACATTGATCCCACAGAACCCGTTGCAATCGACGATTGGGAGGCGCTTCAATGATTTCATCAACGCCAGCGAACACTTCGAAAAAGGCAAACGCCAGAACCGCCTGCGGGAGGATGATATTGAGAAGATTGTTGAGAGCTATCAATACCGTAAAGAAGAGGAGCGCTACTCCCGCCGGGTATCAATGGCCGAAATTGAATCCAACAACTACAACCTCAACATCTCCCGCTACATCAGCACCGCCACAGCAGAAGAAGAGATCGACCCACAGTACACACCGATTTACTCAACCTCGAAGAGCAAATTGTCAACGTCACCAACAAACACAACCAATTTCTCAAAGAGCTTGGGTTGGCTCCGTTACGGGTTGGAATGCGTGAACAAGGTTTTGATGCGCTTTAAAATGCCAAAAAGCTTTATCTTTCGTTCCGTTGTAAAAAAAGTGTGGAGTTGTTTTGA
>SESF01010368.1_pt1 | contig 22823 bp, 13 predicted proteins | sample 3171521 | NCBI WGS metagenome assembly SESF01 (sample SAMN10866945, study PRJNA518727) | freshwater metagenome | biome: subpolar coniferous forest; feature: holomictic lake; material: water; isolation source: holomictic Lake 227, 6 m and 8 m depth | place: Canada: near Kenora, Ontario | collected...
TGGCAGTAGTATGCTGTTGCACCGGCGCTTTCGGCTAAAGCGCCTTGGCAGGGCTGCTTCGCCCAAGCAGTCGGGACTTGCGACGCTTTGTGCATAAAAAAGAAGGGCGCCCGTGGGGGGCGCCCTTGACTCAAACTGTTTGGCGTTGGCCTAAGCCCCTGTGGTCTCGCCGATCTGGTAGCGGACGAAGCGGTGGATCGTGATCTCATCGCCTAACTGCTTGGCGACAATGGCCACGTGCTCTTTTAGCGAAATCTCCGAGTTCTTCTTCACGAAGCCCTGGTCCACCAGGCAATAGGTCTGGTAGAACTTCTCCAGCTTGCCTTCGACGATCTTGGCGATGGCCTGCGGCGGCTTGTTCTTGAATTGCTCCGCCGCGATTTCCTTTTCCTTCGTGAGCACATCCGCCGGCACTTGTTCGCGCGACACCGCGTAGGGATGGCCCGCGGCGATCTGCAGCGTGATGTCCTTCACGAGTTGCTTGAATTCGTCGTTGGTGATAGTGGTCTCTTTGCCCGCGCCGACCTCGACCAGCACACCTACTTTGGCCCCGGTGTGAATGTAAGCGGCCACCAGTCCGTTGCCGGTCACTTCCATCCGCTCATGGCGGGGAATCTTAACGTTCTCTCGAATCTTGGCTACCATCGCCTCGCGCTCGGCGTCGAGGTTGACCTTGGGGTCAGCGGCAAGCTTCTTGGCCACTTCATCGGCGAAGGCCCGGAACATATCGTTGCGCGCCACAAAATCCGTCTGGCAGTTCACCTCGACGAGCACCCCCGTGCGTCCGCCCGGGGCGATGTATTGAGTAATGACGCCTTCCCGGGCCTCACGCGCGGCGATTTTGCCGGCCGTAAGCGTGCCCGCCTTGCGTAGCACGTCCACCGCCGCGTCCACGTCGCCATTGGCTTCGTTGAGCGCTTTCTTGCATTCCATCATCCCGGCGCCGGTCATCCCGCGCAGCTTTGCCACGAGGGCAGCAGTAATTTCAGCCATACAAATAGTCTCTAGTTCTTAGTTGATAGTTGGTGAACACCAGCATCCCGCAAGTAAGGTTACCGCGAGCGGCGTTCCGGATGATAGCTAAGCCGTGGGGGCGGCTGGTGCTGCGGGAGCGACGAGCGTCTCGGCAGCGGCCACCGGCGCCACTCCAGCCGGTGCCCCAGGTGCGGGCGCGACGGCCTCTTCCGCCGTTTTTCGGCGCGCATACCTCGTTTCGTATTCCGCCTGCGCCTGCGTCAGCGTCTGGCCGATCGTGGCCAGAATCATGCGCACGGAGCGGATGGCGTCATCGTTGCCGGCGATGGGATAATCCACCAGGTCAGGATCGCAGTTGGTGTCCACAATGGCCACGACGGGAATCTTGAGCCGGCGCGCCTCAGCCACCGCGTTGTGCTCGCGCTTGATGTCCACTACGAACATGACGCCCGGCAGCTTTTCCATGGTCTGGATGCCTTCAAAGAACTTCATGAGCCGGGCGGCCTCACGCCGAATCACCGACTGCTCCTGCTTGACGTAGTTATTGATGCTGCCATCGGCTTCCATCTTCTGGATCTCTTTGAGCCGGCCGATGGAGCGCTTGACGGTGGCAAAATTGGTCAGCGTGCCCCCCAGCCAGCGCTCAACGATAAAGAACTGGCCGCCTTCTTTGGCGGTGTCCTTGACGGCCTGCTGGGCCTGCTTCTTGGTGCCGACGAACAGGACTTTGGTGCCTTTGCCCACGCTTGCTGCCAGGAAATTGCAGGCGGCTTCCAACTGGCTGAGCGACTTGCTCAGGTCGATGATGTGAATGCCGTTGCGGGCGTCAAAGATGAAGGGTTTCATCTTCGGGTTCCAGCGTTTGGTCTGGTGTCCGAAGTGGACGCCGGCATCCAGCAATTCCTTAATTCCAATACTAATCACAAGTTTCCTTTGGTTGAGAGTCCACCCGGTGGGCGAACCATCCCGCGGAAGACGGGATTGTTTTAAGTGTTGTTGTGGCCCCCTGAACCCATCGGCACAGGAATGTTAAGGCCGTTAAACCCTTCCGGGCTGCTTACGCAGCTTCCCGCGTAACCTTCCCGAAAGAGCTGTGCAGAGTAGCAGGCCCTGAAGCCATAGCAACTCTTATTTTCGCCATTTTGTACAAGATTCTGCGTGACTGGCAGCCGGGGCGTCGCTAATTTTCACACGTTAAATGCGCAACAGTTGAATTTACATTGCCCATGCAAACACGTTTTGATCTGACACAAGCCGACATACCTAAGACCTGGTACAACCTGTTGACTGATTTCCCGGAACCACTGCCGCCACCGCTGCATCCGGGCACCAAGCAACCCATCCCGCCCGAGGCGCTACTGGCGATCTTCCCGGAGAACCTCGTGCAGCAGGAGATGAGCCCGGAGCGCTGGATCGAGATTCCCGAGCCGGTGCGCGACATTTATGCGCTGTGGCGGCCCACGCCGTTGATGCGAGCGGTGCGCTTCGAGCAGGCGCTGCAGACCCCCGCGCACATTTATTACAAATACGAGGGCGTCAGCCCCGCCGGCAGCCACAAGGTCAACACCTCGGTCGCGCAGGCGTATTTCAATAAGCAGGCCGGCACCAAGCGGCTGGCGACCGAAACCGGCGCGGGACAATGGGGCGCTTCGCTCGCGCTGGCCTGCAAGTTGTTTGGCCTGGAGTGCAACGTGTACATGGTCAAGGTGAGTTATCAGCACAAACCTTATCGTCGGATGCTGATGCACACCTGGGGCGCGACGGTTCATTCCAGCCCCAGCGACCAGACGGATTTCGGCCGCAAGATGCTCGCTGAGGACCCGCATTGTCCGGGCAGCCTCGGCATCGCCATCAGCGAGGCGATCGAGGACACCGTCAAACATCCGCATACGAAATACTCGCTGGGCAGCGTGCTGAACCACGTTTGCCTCCACCAGACCGTCATCGGCCAGGAAGCCATCAAACAAATGGAGATCGCGGGCGAGGAGCCGGATGCCATTTTTGGCTGCTGCGGCGGCGGGAGCAATTTCGCCGGCCTGGCATTTCCCTTCATGCGCAAGAAGATCGTCGAGCAGAAGAAATACCGCTTTGTCGGCGTGGAGCCTTCTGCCTGCCCGACTTTGACCGAAGGCGAGCTGCGTTATGACTTCGGCGATACCGCCGAGACCACGCCCTTGCTGATGATGTACACCCTCGGCCACAAGTTCATGCCGCCGTCCATTCATGCCGGCGGGTTGCGCTACCACGGCATGTCCCCGATGGTCAGCCACGCCCTGAAACTGGGCCTGATGGAGGCCGAGGCTTATCACCAGACGAAAGTCTTCGAGGCGGGCACGCTATTCGCCCAGACCGAAGGCATCGTGCCAGCGCCGGAATCGGCCCACGCCATCGCCGCGGTGGTGGATGAAGCGATCAAAGCGCGCGAGGCCGGCCAAAAGCGCGTCCTCCTCTTCAATCTTTCCGGCCATGGGCTGCTTGACCTGAGCGCCTATGAGACCTACCAGACCGGAAAGATGTCGGATGTTTGACTAACTCACGGCTAAACCAACAACCACATACCAGATCCAGTATGAGCATCATGCGAAATCAACTGACTAACTCCGTCGGTGGCCTGCTCTTCGCGAGCTTAATCGTGTTTCCTGGCGCCCTCCAGGCGCAAACGCATTATCCCCAAGGCGTTGAAGGCATTAAAGGCGCCTCGTTGCCGCCGCCGGGCTTTTATGTCCGTGACTACAACTATATGTATTGGTCTGACACTCTCAAGGGTGGCCCGCCCAATTTCGACCTATTCGCCTACGTTCAGGCGCCGCGTCTCATCTACATCACGGACGTTAAGATCCTCGGCGGCTTCTACGGCGCTGATGTGTTAGTCCCCTTCCCTTATCAGGATCTTACGGCTGGCGGCTTTAGCGGGAGCAAATTCGGGCTGGGTGACGTCTTTGTTGAGCCAATTACCCTCTCCTGGCACCCAAAGCAATTTGACTTCGCCGTCGGTTACGGTTTTTGGGCTCCCTCGGGAGCTTACAAACCGACTGACCCCGTATCTCCCGGAAAGGGTTTCTGGACCCAGATGTTGACCGCCGGGGCCACGTGGTATCCCGACGAAGAGAAGACCTGGTCGCTGTCGTTGCTCAATCGTTATGAGTTCAACCAGGAGAACCAGGATACCGACATCACTCCCGGCCAGGCCCTAACCATGGAATGGGGCATCGCCAAGACCTTTCGCAAGACGATCGACGTCGGGATGGTGGGCTACTATCAGTTGCAGACCACCAAGTCCACAGGCTCAGGCGCTTATGGCCCCGCCTCGGTCTCCCAGCCGTGGGTCGTGGGCCTCGGTCCGGAGATTAGCATGGTGTGCCCGAAGCTTGGTTTGATCACCTCCATCCGGTATGTGTATGAGATCGAGTCCCGCGATCGGCCCCAGGGCAACATGGTGAACATCACGTTCACGAAGCGGTTTTGACAGACAATCAGTGGGACGAATTGGTCGCGGTGCTCAATGGTGCGCCGCGTACCCGTCCGACCATCGGGTTCATTATTGATTCCCCGTGGCTGCCGAACTGGTTTGGCATCGACATCCTCGATTACTTCACCAACCAGGATCTGTGGTTCGAGGCTAACCGCAAGGCCATCGAGACCTTTCCCGAGGTCACCTTTCTACCCGGCTTCTGGTCGGAGTTTGGCATGTGCACGGAGCCGTCCGCTTTCGGGGCTAAGTGTGTTTTCCATCAGAACGAGTTCCCGTTTGCCGAGAAGGTGATCCGGGATGTTGCGCAGGTTGACGACCTGGTCGAGCCGAACCCGGCTACGGACGGGCTGCTACCGTTCATGCTGAACCGACTCAAGAGTGCGCGCCCGCGCTTAGAGGATATGGGGCACAAGATTCGGTTCTCGGTTTCGCGCGGCCCGTTGAATATCGCGACGTTCCTGATGGGCACCACGGAGTTCCTGATGGCCCTCAAGACCGACCCGGATAGAGCGCACAAGCTGCTACGGGTCATCACCAGCTTTCTCAAGAAGTGGCACGCCCTCCAGCGAGAGACTTTCCCCTCGATAGACGGCATGTTCCTCCTGGACGACATCGTCGGGTTCATTGGCGGGGAGGACTTCAGGGAGTTCGGGCTCCCCTATTTCAAGGAAATCTACGCGGACGGCGGCACGGTGAAGTTCTTCCACAACGACGCGCAGTGCGCCAAGTCCATCGCCTGCTATCCCGAGATCGGGATCAATCTCTACAACCCCGGCATCTTCAACCCGCTTGCTGAGTTGCGCCAGATGTCCGCCAATCGCCTCACGATACTTGGCAATATCCCGCCACGCGACGTGCTGGCCAAGGGCTCGCCTGCCGATGTCCGCGCGGCGGTGCAGAAGCTCCTGAGCGAGACGCCCGACAGGTCGAAGCTTATTCTCTCCTGCGCGGGCGGAATGCCCCCAGGCGTGAGCACTGAAAACATAGAGGCATTCATAGGAGCCGCTCGGGGCTGAGGCGCTCGCCGTGTTGGAAAGGGCTGATCCGCTAAGGTGAGGCGGGTCGGCACGGGGTTCTGGGTCGGCGGCGTCCGGCGGTGGTGAGAATGTGGTGGGACCACAGCCATACCCCGGCACTGCTCCCGTGTAGCTGCGTTGTGCTTCGCTTGTGTTCCGCTCGTACTCGCGTTGTTATCCCAAGCTCGGCAGCCTTCTCTTTGCTGCCCGGCGGCGGATTTTACGGGCCGTCTTGGATACACCACACCTCTCGGCTAGGTGTTGGCTTTCGCGGGAAATTGGATTTTATTGAGCGCGAGCGGCGGTGGCTACTTCCTGGAGTATCGTGCGACCACAGTCGCGGCGCCGATGTCGCCCGGCAATTCGACCCACTCACCTTTAAACTTCTTCCAGGGCTTGCCGTTGACCTGGACGGAAGACAACGCACGGCCTCCCGGCTCGCGAAAGCGGAGGCGGACCTCTTTGGGCGGATTGCGGCGTGGGGCCTCCAGCTTGGCCGTGATTTGATTGTCGCCACCAGTGAAGACGACGCTCGCCAGGCCAAAGTAGGTCGCCGTGCGCTCGATGCCGCATACCTTGGCGGTCTGCAGCCATTCGCGCGGGACGGCCTGGCCGAGGAGCAGCTTGTCGCCTTCTTCGCGCACGAACAGGTAGCGCAGCCAGCCGGCGACGTTCGATTCATCGGAGCTTTTGTATTGGTCGCCTCGCCAATCGCCCAGGGCAGGCAGTGCGTGCTCGGTGTTCATGCGCTCGTCAGGGAAGTATTGGGCGGCCTCGGCGTTGAAGAGTGCGCGCAGGGCCTGCTTCACGTCGTCACGGTACAGGTAAGGCTCGACGTCCAGCAAGAGGCAGGCCTGCATCGAGATGCCGCCGCGGCCGAACCAGTATTTGTCGAAGTCCTCCAGCATGTAGCCGTATTGATTGGAGATGTAGCGGTTGTCCTCGTAATCCTTCACGATCCAGTCGGCTTCCTGCGAGCGCGAGTCGAGGGCGCCCGTGATGAGCAGGTGCAGCGAGCCTTCGAGCGTCTCGCAAATCCAACCGAAGTAACGCCCTCGCCGATGCACCATGGAAGGAGTGTGCGGCACGGCGGTGCCGTCGCGCAACCGCACCACCGGCGAGCGGTCGGTGGCCTTGCGGAAGTTCGCCAGCAGGTTGGTATGGTAGGTGTCGGCCTCCTTGCGGACGCGTTGGGCCTCCGGGTGCTTGATCTGTTCCAAGGCCCAGGCGGCGGTGTCGAGGCCGCGCCACGTGTAGCAACTGGTGGACAGCCACGTCCACCAATCACCGATGTCCTCCAGGCTGCCGGCGGGGAGCAGGCCGCGCTCCAGCTCGTGGCGGTTGGCGGTGCGCCGGGTCTCGTTGATGATCCAGTCAGCGCCAGCCAGGATGCCCGGGGCGGCGCTTCGCAGCCACGCATCGTCCCGCGTGAAGCGATAATGCTCGCCCAACATCCAGAGGATCCACCCGTGGTGCTGGTTGTAGCCGCCGGACTCGAGCCCGCCCGCGCCGTAAAGAACTCCCTTCTTTGTGGAGAAATCTCCAGGCAACGCCGCCGTCCCCTGATAGTGCAGCCAGGCGTCGAGGCACTCCTGCGCCTCCTGGTGATAACCGCGGCGGTCGAGGTCCACGACCATCATGCACGATTCGTTGCCATAGGCGCCGTAGGAGAAGGAGCCGACGCGCGCGAAGCGCCGCCCGGCGCTGGCGGGATCGCCTTCGCAGTTGATGAGCAGATGGCCGGCATGGGCGCGGTAGAACTCGTTGAGCATCGGTTCGGGCGTGAGGAGGCGCGCGCTCGCATCCAGGCGGCGGCGCCAGTAGCCGGCAACCTCGCCGTGTTCTTTCTCGAAATCCAGTGCCGCCAGCGCCGCGTGCTCGGAGGGGAGGGTGAGCACCAGGTAGGGAATCTTGACAGTGACGGTCTTGCTTTCGCCTGGGGCAAGCGTCCAGGTCCAAGTGAGGGTTTCCGCCTGAATAGCGGGCGCCGCGTCGGCCAGCACTTGACCGCGCACGTTGTCGCCGAGCCAGAGCAAGCCCTTGTCATCCCGCTGAAGCGCCCTGGCGGTGTCGCCGGTCTGGTAAGTCAGCGGCAGGGTGGCGACTTGCGGTGAGCTGGTGAGGTTGGTGAGAGCAAACTTAGCAAGGCAGACCGCGAAGGCATCCGCCGCAGGCACCGGGCCATTTGCTCGCGCGCCATTGAGTTCAGTGGCGAAGGCGATCTGGGAGACGCGCACGCCATTGGTTTCCCAGACGGTGTGGCCGATAGGCATACAGGTCTCTTCAATGGTGCGGAATACTGGCGCCAGGGGCGGCTGGAAACGAAAGCGGACCGAAGCAGGCTCGAGGGGGAGGCGCGGGGTCTCCTTACCGGGGCGCCCGCGCAGGAAATGGTCGTTCGAGCGAAACCGCACGGAGCCATCGGCGTCGAGTTCGAAGCGTTGCCGCCCGCTGTCGAGCCCCAGTGGTAAGTAAATGTGGGATTTCTTCGGCGGCATGCCATCCCAGGCGCCGCGCCAGGTCTGCTCGGGCATTTCGGTCACGCGGTCGTAGAGAGTCTTGCCGCCGGCGGCCTTTTGGGCGGCGGCCACGGCGGCATAGTTGCGGGTATCGCTTTCCGGCAGGACTGCCGCGCCGGCGTGCGGGATGAACAGCGCGCCCTGCTTCAGGTCGTCCACCGCGAACGTGAAGATCGCCTGGCCGTTCCGCACGGTGACCAGCGTGCGGTCCAGGGTATTCGGGTCGGGGTTGGCCACGGCGCGCAGCTTCAGGCGGGAGCTGTGGGCATGTCCTCTCCCTCTCCCTTTGGGAGAGGGTCGGGGTGAGGGTGCCGGGCATGTTGGTTCCAGCTTTTCGAATGCGCCATTGAACACCTCGAAGCTGGCCTTGTCGGCGGCGGCTGATTTCCAGGCCAGATTGACTATGCGCGGCTCCAGGGTCGAATCCGTGAACGCCTCGATGCGCTCGATCTTCGGCAGCGGAGCCTCGGACGTCACCCGGAGCTTGAGCGTGTACCTGAAGGTGGCGGGATAGTCGTGAGCGTTCGGAAACTCTTTGGCATTCACTGGCCGGAAGGTGAACGTGATGGCATTGCCATCGGCCTTGGCTTCTGCATCCGCGGTGCGCCACCGGTAGGTGTACCAGTTGCCAAGTTCCATCCAGCCGACGTTGCCGCCGCCCGGCTCGCGGTCCTTGGGGAGATGTTGGTCCGGCCAGCGGCTGGCCCAGTAATCCAAGTGCACGCTTTCTGGTGCCGGGGGGCGGTCTTTGAAATGCACGACCACTTGGTGAATCTCGCGCGGGTCTTCCCACATCACGCCGTTGCCTTGAGGCAGCGGGAGGCCAAAGGGCGCGGCGTCGAACGGGGCGGATTGGAGTGTCAGGCAGAAACAGGCGACAGCGAAGCCAGCCAGCCAAATGCAAGGGCGGGGCAGCCGGAAATAATGATCGAACTCACGTTCGATGCTACGTGCGAAGGCAGCCAGCCAAATGCAAGGGCAGGGCAGCCGGGTAGGGGTTTTCAGGCTCGTTTTCATAAGTGTAAGAGCTGCTCTTTCATAGCTTCGCCCAGGCGCAAAGTCGAGGCTCATCTGGGCCCGTTTCCTGGTCGATGGGTATCTTTGCGGTCCGTCCTTTTCGATTGCTTCGCGGCTTTGGTGGTGCGCACAAGATACTCCCCACTGGTCACGGCAGGTGCGGTTGCTTTCCAGCGTGCAGTGATACAGTTCCGGCGCGGATGGCCGGTCTATAGCGAGCGCGGGCTGGCGCCGGCAAACAAAACACCCTGCCAGGGCTGCAACCCTGGTAGGGTGCTGAATCCGTGCCTCACGGCCGGGGCTCGCCCGGCGGTCCGGCTTAGTACTTAATTGTCACCGTGCCACCTGACGCGGAGATGCTGGAGATCTTGACGGGCGCAGGAGCCAGCAGCCGATAGAACCGGGGCGCCCCGGCGGCCGTGATGGAAACCGACCGCGCGTTCACGTTAATTGAAGCCGTCAGCTCATCTGCATAGGGTCCCGTGACCACCGAGGCAGATTGCAGCGCCACCTGAGCCGGCACCAGCAGCAGGTAATTGAGCACCTCCACGCGGTTATCCTTAGTAACAGTCCCACCCACCGTCAAACGAAGCGTGTTGGCGCCCGATAAGCCCAGGACGGGTGCCGCGCCGTTGGCATCCAGCAGCGGAAGATAGCTGAAATTGCTCCTACGTACCCCGTTCGGGATACTGAACGTACCGTAATCCGAAGTCGTCTGGTTGGTCTGGCTCGGATCGCTGGTCACCTTGCTGAGGGTGACGGCTATGGGGTCGAACGCGCCGGCCCGCAGGAACGCGAAGTAGTTGGTCGTGCTCGAGTCAAAAGACCGCGTGTAATTCAACCAATCACCCGGCTGCGTGCGAATCACGAGGTATTCGACCAGATTCGAGACGGCATACTTTTGCCGGGTGTTGTCGTTAGGGCGATCATAAATGTTAAAGAAAGCATCCCAAGGGTTTAAGGGTGTGATTCCTGAGACGTCAGGATGAAGCTCGTCCTCAATTTCTTGCCGGATGCCCTCACCGGTACGGACTCCCTCGTTCGGTCGATACTCATCCCAGCCGCCGTCGGGTGAGAGATTCGCGCAGTGGAAATCCACACCCTCCACGCCCTTGGTTATCCAAGCCGGCGTGCCCCCGTCATAATACCCGACCCCATCGCCATTGACTTGAAAAGGAGGGGTGATGATGGGCAGGCCGGAAACGGGGATGGGGTCAAGCTGATGCACCGCGTTCGAGTAATTGTAGTCTTCGCACTCGATGGTCTTTACCGCGGCGGAGGCCAGGTAGGCGTCGCTGAAGGTGTCAAACCAGAAGGTGTTCACGGAGGTCTTCAGGCCGGTGGTGTCCGCCAGCGAGATCTGGGCGTTATAGACCGAGTTGGCTTTGAGGGCGCTGCCCGGGAGGCTGCCCGTGAGGACCGTACCGCCCCCTGAAGGTGTCAATGTCAACTGGCTGGAGACATCCACGCCGTTAAGCAACAGCTTGGTGGCAGACGAATTGATGACGTCTGCCGCGTGAGTCTTCGCCGTGAAGCTGATGCCCGAGGCAGGGTTGTGAAAGTTCTGCCACCGCCCGGCAGGCACGCGAGTTTCCACCACCGGCGTGCCGGGAACCGGATGCATTAGGGCCGGCGGCGTCGCTAGATTCGGATCGGTCGCAGCGGCATAGTAGTTGTCGATCGTGACATCCGTGGTGCCGACGATACCGTTGCGGCTGAAAGAAAGTAACCCGCATTCGCCCGAGGTGAAAGTTGCCGCCGTGTCGGTAAACTGCACGGTGACCAACGGACTGGTCAGGTCGTTCCAATCATATACTTGTCCGGTATAAACCTGGCCAACGCACTTGAATACAAAACGATAGGAGTGCCCGGGCACCAGCGTCATCTCGCACGCCGCTTTGGTAACTGTGGCGAAGCCAGGCTGCAAAGTGTTAATCTGGATCTCACCGCCATTACGGTCCCCAGCAGCGTCTCCATCCTGAGCCACGTCATAGTTGAAGATCACGCCGCTGCCTCCATCCAGGCCGGTGGCCCCGCCAGGGGTGAAGCGCCCCCACAATACTACCGCCTGGTCCTCGACCACCCAGTTGACTAAATCTACCGCCTCGTAGAAGTCGGTGTAGAGATTGGTTTGGAAGAGCCCGACCGCCGCGGGGAACGAGGCGGGGGGATATGGGTTGCCTTGAATCCTCAGTGCTTTACCAGTGCCAAACGTTGGAAAGGTGAGGGAGTAAAGCGCCGGATTAATGGCAAGTTGGTTCCAGTTGGGGCTTAAGGTGCCTGAATCGAAGTTGTCGGACTGCGCCGTCGCTTTGGGTGACGAGCCCAGCAGCAGGATGAAGGCCGCTAGAACGCAGCAACTGCCGGCGACCGAACGGAGCAGGGGCTGTTTTTGGGTGAGGTGATCAGGTGGGTTCATACTTACGTATTTCATAGTTGCTAACAAGAGTTCTTGCATGGTTGTTGTTAATGTCGGCCGAAACGCTCGCGCGTTAGTTCGGCTAGCCTTATATCCGCCATAAGCCCTCCCTCGTCAAGGACCTCATCAAACCATAATGAGAACCAGCAATCTGGCTGAGCACGATGGCGACCGCGGGTGCTGAACCTGAGAGATTCAGGCTCAGCTTGTTTAAGTTGCATTATTACAGCAGCTTGTGCAACAAAAAGCCGCCGGCAATGCCGTTGGAATTCCGAACCCAATGGGGCTCCAGGTCTGCTTGGCAACCACGGCTCAGGGTGCGAAATAAAAGTAGCGTTCAGAAGCGCAACCTCGTCTTCCGCGGGTTCGGGTCCTTGGTTTCAAAGGTCCCCACGTCGCCACGGCAGTCGTTGAGGTAGAGCTTGAAGGGGGCACGGTAGCTGTCGTTATCAAGCCCGCGCTGCATGTTCGGGTGGCCCCAGTAGAGGTGAATCGAAATCTCCCCCGCCTCCTTGGTTCAGTTTTCTGCGTGGTGCCCGGGAGGCCCGGAGGGCGTGGGCCGGATACCGACCCTCAGGAGGGGCGTCGCGGGCGGGAGCAGGCGCGACCACCCCGGGTGATCAACCCCGGTTTCTGTCCCGGTGGATTGCGACTTAGGTCAACCTCAAGGCACCCGGTGGCGGACCGGGACCGCCTAATTCAGGGCGGCTAAACCCAGGTGAACCCGGCAGGACAAGATAGGGTCAGCCATTAGCAAAAATGGTACAGGCATAAGCACAGCTACCGATGATCATTCGGTCCAGCCTTAGCCTGCGTGGCTGAGGAGTCGGACGGTGCTGGCATCTATGCCGCCAGCTCAGCCGCGCGCAATAAGAAACGACAATTATGCCTATTACTCGTCGGAGTTTCTTTCGGTATTGCACCCTGTCTGCGGCCGCCCTTGGTCTGGACCGCATGAAGTTGCGTCTGCTGAGCGAGGCGCTGGCCAACCCGGCCGCGCCGTCGGTCATCTGGCTCATTGGCAGCTCATGCACCGGCTGTTCGGTGTCGTTTCTGAACCGCATCTCCGACGTGCCCGGTCAGCCTGCCGACGTGGCGGATGTGCTCCTGAACGCCATCAACCTCGTCTTCCACCCGACGATCATGGGTGCGGCGGGCGAGACGTCCGTAGCGGCGCTCAAGCGGGCCACGGCCAACGGCAATTTCGTGCTCGTGCTGGAGGGCGCAGTGCCGATGAAGTTTGGTGGTCATGCGTGCGTCGTGTGGAACTACGCCGGCCAGGAAGTCACTTTCCAGCAGGCCGTGCAGGAACTCACCGCCAAGGCGATCGCGACGGTGTGCGTGGGCACCTGCGCCAGCTTTGGCGGCATTCCGGCGTCCGGCTCGAATCCGTCCGGCTGCATGGGTGTGAAGCAGTTTACGGGGCGCACCACTATCAACATCTCCGGTTGCCCGGCCAACCCGGACTGGGTCGTCTGGGCCGTCGTGCAGTTGTTGACGGGGACGCCGGTCACACTGGACGAGGACGGCCGGCCTTCGGCGCTCTATGGTTACGGGTTTGACGGTACCACTCCGGAGGATCCTGTCATCCATGCGAAGTGCCCGCTTAATCCGGACAATGGTACAATTCTGGCCCAGTCCTTTGGTGAGAATGGGCACTGCTTGTCGAATTTGGGCTGCCGTGGACCAGCGACGAAAGCGCGCTGCAACAAGCAATGGAACGGCATTGGAGGTCATACGCAGGGGCAGCCGCATCCTGGCCACTGGTGCATAGGCATAAACGCCCCCTGCAACGGCTGCGTGGAGAAGTCCTTTCCGGGACCGGAGTCATTCTACGAGCCTTATCCTTTCAACCCCTGATCGCTATACGAAGGAAGTACTATGCCAGTCATCACAGCCGCCATTGACCCCATCACCCGTATCGAAGGCCACCTCAAGGTGGAGGTGAAGATTGATACCGTAAACGGTGTCCAGCAGGTGGTGGACGCGTTTTCCCAGGGCACGTTGTTTCGTGGCTTCGAGAAGCTCCTCGAAGGCCGTGACCCCCGCGACGCCTCCCTGATCACTTCGCGCATCTGCGGCGTCTGCCCGACTTCGCACTCGCTGGCCTCGGTGCTGGCGCAGGACGCCGCGTTCGGCGTGGGCGGGGACACGGCGGCCCGCACCGCCGCGCGGATCATGCGGAACCTGGTCCACGGGGCGTGCTACCTCGAGTCGGCCATCCTGCATTTCTATCTGTTGTCGCTGCCAGATTACATAGCGGGGTTGCCGATGGCACCGTGGCTGCCGGGGTGGGACGTGGGCCGGCGATTCGATCCGGCCACGCTCAGCCGGTTCACGGGGAACTTTGTCGCCGCGATCACCGCCCGCCGGAATGCTCACGAGCTAGGGGCGATTTACGGCGGCAAGTTGCCGCACACGCCTGGCAACATTGCCGGCGGGTTCACGGCGGTTTCTTCCCAGGCGGACAAGGACGCATTTGCGGCGTATTTGAACGACCTTATCACGTTCATCCAGACTAAGCACATTCCCGATGCGGAATTATTGGCCAACCTTTACAGCGACTATTTGCTGCTGGGCAAAGGTTATGGCAACGTGATGTCCTTCGGCGTCTTCGAATTGGATAACGCGCCCAGCCCGCAACTGCTGTTCCAACGGGGACGGCTGGTGAGTGGCAATGCGACGGTCCAGCCCGTCGAGGTCGCCCAGATCGTCGAGCAGATTAAGTATTCCTGGTACACCGGCCCGGAGGTCAACCCGGCGGTGGGAGATACCGTGCCGCAGTATCCCAAGGGCGACGCTTATTCCTGGCTCAAGGCCCCGCGTTACGGCGGCGTGCCCTACGAAGTGGGCTCGCTGGCGCGGATGATGGTCAACGGCGATTACAGCAACGGCATCTCGGTCATGGACCGGCACGTTGCCCGCGCCCGCGAAAACCTAAAAGTGGCGTTGGCCATGCGCGACATGCTAACCGCGCTGCCCATCAATCAGGGCGCATTCACTCCCTTCACCCTCCCAGACTCCGCGACTTCCATGGGCCTCACGGAGGCTCCGCGCGGCGCGCTGGGGCATTGGCTGGAGGTGGGTGCCAGCAAGATCACCAAGTACCAGGTCATCACGCCCACGTGTTGGAACCTGTCACCGAAAGACAGTTCCGGAGTGCGCGGCCCGATGGAGCAGGCGCTCGTTGGCACGCCGGTAGCGAATGTGGATAAGCCCATCGAAGTGCTCCGCGTGGTCCACTCTTTCGATCCGTGCTTGGATTGCGCGACCCATGTGACGCGGGCTGAGCCGGGGGCGAAGGTCTATGCCTTGGGCGCAATTTCGAAGCCGGCCTAAGCTATTTGACATGTCCCTTGCGGGCCAAATCCTGATTGCGGGAGTCGGCAACGTGTTGCTCTCGGACGACGGCATTGGGGTTCATGCTATCCGCAAGCTGCAGGAACAACCGATTCCGGGCGTGGTGATGGCTGACATTGGCACGGCGATATTGCATGGATTGCACTTCCTGGAATCGGCGGAGCGGGTGCTGGTCATAGATGCGGCCAAAGGCGGGCAGCCGCCGGGCACGATTTACCTCTTTGACTCAGCGCAAAGAACTGAACTCAAGGCACCGGCTTCGATCCACGCGCTGGGGTTGCGAGAGGCGGCGGGTTTTCTGATGTCTGGCGGAACGCCGCCGAAGTTCACGGTGCTCGGGGTGGAACCCGGATCTATGGATTACGGAATGAACTTGTCCGTTTCTGTTCAAGCCGCTCTGCCCCGCGTTATTGCCCTGGCCCGCCAGACGGTCGCCGGATGGAGGGAAGCTGAGTTGGCTCAGGCAAAAACGGTGAGAATAGAAGCATGAAAGGAACCATACGATGTCCAAGAGTTGGGAAGCAGGAAATACCGTGAATACGACTATGAAGTTGCTGTGCGCCGGCTTGTTCGGCGCGCTATTGATGCCGGCATCGGCTCTGGCCGACTCCACGGACGGGATGGCCAGCTTTACGGTGACGCTATCCGACCCTTCCGCCAACTACAACCGGCGGGTGGATGCGTACTGGGTGACGGATGCCAGCGGTAACTTCGTGCAAAACGCCCGGAAGGACGCCCAGTCGAGGCTTAATTATCTTTATCAATGGAAGGCCGTGCCGGGCGGCAACACAACGACCATCGACGGATATAGCGGGGCGACCATTTCGACCTGGGGAGCCATCACGGTGTCTTGGGATTGCCGTGACAAGAACAACAACCTACTGCCCGACGCCACTTACAAGTTCTGGGTCGAGTTCACGGACTACAACGGGCAGGGCTGGTACACCACCAACGGCATCCCGTTTGTCAAAGGGCCCGCCGGCGTCACAAACACCTATCCCAATGCCGGCACGTATATCACCGGAATGAGCGTGGTATATAACCCACTCGCTATTCCTCACGACCTCGCCGTCTCGAGCATTACTCCGACCGCCGTGCCGGCCAATGCCACCTCCACCATTCTAGTCGCCGTCACCAACAAGACCGCCACGGTGGAGAGCTTCTCCGTGGTGCTCAGCAACCTGACGACCTCCACGCTCATCGGCACGCTGCCGGTCAGTTCGTTGGCCGGCAACACGGTCACCAACGTGCCGTTCGCATGGAATACGGCCGGGCTGCTTGACTCATACAACCTCCAAGCTACCGCTGGACCAGTTTCCGGTGAGACTTCGACCAACGACAACACCGTGAGCAGCGCGGTTTCGGTGCAATATCGCGACCTTGCTGTTACCGGCTTGGGGCCGCCTCTCGTTTGGGGCAACAGCAACGCAACCATGACCGTAATGGTAACCAACGAAACTTCCACGACGGAGAGCTTCTCCGTCGTGCTGAGTAATCTTACCACCGCCACGCTGATCGGCACGCGGCCGATCAGTTCGTTGGCCGGGAACACCGTCACCAATGTCACCTTCCCGTGGAGCACGACCAATGTGGTCGGACCTTGCACTCTGCAAGGCACGGCGGGACCCGTTCCCAACGAAACGGCTACGAATGACAACACGTTCTCGGCCAGTGTGTCAGTGCAATATCCACACGATCTTGCTGCACTGAACATCTTGCCGGCTAATGTGCCCGCTGACGCTACTTCGACCATACGCGTCTTGGTGACTAACAAGACCTCGACGATCGAGAGCTTCTCCGTGGTGCTCAGCAACCTGACCACTTCGACGCTCATTGGCACACAGCAGGTTAATTCGTTAATCGGCAACGGGCTAACTTTCCTGTCGTTCTCCTGGAACACCGCCGGCCTGCTGGGCTCGTACACTCTGGGGGCTACGGCTGGCCCGGTTTCCGGTGAGACTTCGACCGCTGACAACACGGTGAGCCGCGCCGTCCTGGTACAATACATCCCTCACGATCTGGCGGTTAGCGGTCTGACGCCGACCGTCGTTCCGGGCAACACCAATGCGACCGTTACTGTAGCCGTGACCAACCAGACCGGCACGACCGAAACCTTCTCCGTGGTGCTTAGCAACCTGACGACTTCCACGCTGATCGGCACGCGGCAGATCAGTTCGTTGGCCGGGAACACCGTCACCAATGTTGCCTTCCAGTGGAGCACGGCCAACCTGGTCGGCGCTTACACCCTGCAAGGCATCGCCGGACCCGTTGCCAACGAAACCGCTACGGCTGATAACACGCTCTCGGCCAGTGTGTCCGTGCAATACCCCCACGACCTCGCCGCGCTCAGCATCTCCCCGGGCACGGTGCCGGCCAATACCACCTCCACGATTCGTGTCGCCGTGACCAACAAGACCACCACGGCGGAGAACTTCTCCGTGGTGCTTAGCAACCTGACGACTTCCACGTTCATCGGCACGCTGCCGGTCAGTTCGTTGGCCGGCAACACGGTCACCAACGTCCCGTTTTCCTGGAATACGGCCGGCCTGCTTGGCTCGTACACCCTCGGGGCTACGGCGGGACCGGTTGCCGGTGAGACTTCGCCCAACGACAACAGCGTGAGCAGCGCCGTTTCGGTGCAATACATCCCTCACGACGTTACTGTTAGCGGCCTGACGCCAACCCTCGTTCAGCCCAACACCAATGCGACTATCACCATAACCGTGATCAACCAGACCAGCACGGCCGAGACCTTCTCCGTGGTGCTCAGCAACCTGACGACTTCCACGCGCATCGGTGCGCAGCAGATCAGTTCGTTGGCTGGCAACACGGTCACCAACGTGCCGTTTTCCTGGAATACGGCCGGCCTGCTTGGCTCGTACACCCTCGGGGCTACGGCGGGACCGGTTGCCGGTGAGACTTCGACCAACGACAACACCCTAAGCAGCGCCGTTTTGGTGCAACCCATCCCTCACGATGTTGGCGTTACCGGCCTGACGCCAACCCTCGTTCTGCCTAACACTAACGCGACCATCACCGTAGCCGTGACCAACCAGACCAGCACGGCCGAAACTTTCTCCGTGGTGCTCAGCAACCTGACAACTTCCTCGCTGATCGGCATACAGCAGGTCGGCCCGTTGGCCGGCAACACGGTCACCAATGTTGCTTTCCAGTGGAGCACGACCAACCTGCTCGGCGCTTACATCCTGCAAGGGGTCGCCGGACCCGTTTCGGGCGAAACGGCTACGGCTGATAATACGCTCTCGGTGAGTGTGTCTGTGCAACCGATGCACAACATTGCCGTGACCGGTTTGACGCCAAGCTTCGCGCCGCCCAACACCAATTGGACCGTCTATGTCAACGTGACCAACCAGACGAGCACGGCTGAGACCTTCTCCGTCGTGCTCAGCAATCTGACCACTTCCTCGCTCATCGGGATGCAGCAAGTCACCTCCCTTGCTGGGAATTGCGGTACCAACGTTCCCGTACTCTGGAACACCCCCAGCCTTGCGGGCGGTTATGCCGTGCAGGCCGCTGCGGGACCAGTTAATTGGGAAAGTGTGACCGAGGATAACCGCCTCAGCGCAAACGTTACGGTGCGGCCCCTGGTACATGATATCGCCATTGTCGGCACGACAGTGCCGGCGCTCGTGTTGCCCAATACCACTAACTCCGTTTCCATCCTCGCAACCAACACCGGCGACTTCACGGAGTCATTCACCTTGCAGTTGTTCGATGACACCCAGGTCCGGCTCATCAGCTCCAACCGGGTCAGCAGCTTGGTGGCTGCGGGGGCTACCAATTTCAGCATTTTGTGGCGGACGACCAACAGCCTTTATGGCTCCCACACGCTGCGGGCCGTGGTCAGCCCGGTGGCGGGCGAGACCAATTCACTGGACAATACGCATCTGGTGACCGTTACCGTAACCAACGGCTGGGCTACCAACGTCTTCATTGCCAAAGGCAGCGCCTGGCGCTACCAGGACCAGGGGCTTGATTTGACCCAGACTCCTTGGGCGCTGCCAGGCTACTATGACAGCGTTTGGAGCCAAGGCGCCGGGCCGCTGGGCTACAGCGAGAACGGCTCGCTCACGAACATCGCCACCTTCCTGAGCTGGGGGGCGACCCCGATCAACAAGGCCCCGGCCTGCTATTTCCGCCAGGAGTTCAGCGCCGACGTGCTGCCCTCCTCACTGACCCTCAATGTGCGTTGCGTGGATGGTGTGGTTCTTTATCTCAATGGCACCGAACTGGCTCGTTTCAACATGCCTGCGGGTGCCGTGGTTTACACGGATCTGGCCGCCAGTCCCATCAACGGGCCGGATCAATACACCTATTTCTCTTCGAACGTGATCCCCACGAACATGGTTGTCGGCAGGAACGTGCTCGCCGCGGAGATGCACAAGGCGAGCCTGACGGCTTCGGACGCGGTGCTGGACGTGGAAATGCTCAGCGTTCTTCCGCAGTTCCCGACCACCCGTCGAGTGGATGCCCTCGCGATGACTACGGGCCGAGACGTTCTGCTGGGGGATCGGCTGCCCGTAACTGTCACCCTGACCAACGGGGGTGGCACGACTGAAAGCGTGCTGGTTCTGCTCCGGAATTATATGACCGGTCAGGTAGTAGGCTCGCAGACCATTGCGGCCTTCCACCCCACCGACTCCACTTCCGTCACGTTCGACTGGGGAACCCTGGGAGCGCCCGGTGGCGCGAACCTCCTGCTAGCGTATACGGTGGTGGGCGGGGTTACGAACTTCACGGGCCGTTACACCGTCCCGAGCGTGATCAGCGATGCTCTTTTCAGCACGAACCTGGTGAATGCGACTACCTCGATCGGCGGCAGTTGCTCCGCGGTGGCTACGGCTGGCAACTTGCTGCTCGTAGGCGCAGGGGCGACACTTGAAGTCTGGGACAATTCCAACCCCGTCGCACCCGCGCGAGTCGGCACCGTGCGTCTGCCCGGACTCATCCAGGACATTGTGGTGAGCGGCTCCCACGCTTATGCCGCCTGCGGAAACGCCGGCGTGCAGTTTGTGGATTTGAGCTTTCCGGCGCTGCCGCGCCACCGCCTGACCTTTAACACCTCCGGGCATGCCTGGGCGCTAGCTGTCAGCAATCATTACCTGTACGTAGCCGATGGCGTCGCCGGCCTCCGCATTGTCAATATTGTGAACCCTGATGCGCCGGTTCTGGTCGGTGCATACTACACCGTCGGTCCGGCCCGGGCGGTTGTGCTGTCGGGCACCCGGGCGTGTCTGCTCGACCAGCAAGAGGGATTGCTCGTCCTTGACGTTTCCAATCCGGCGGCGCCCTCCCTGCTCGGCACCTGCGCCGATTTTGATGCCGGACAATCGCTCGCGGTCGCCGGCGCGAATGCTTATGTCGTGGACGGAAACAATCACTTCTTCGTTGTGAACATCGCCAACCCGGCAGCCCCGACGACGATCGGGTCGCTGCTGCTGGCGAACAAGGTCGGTCGGGCCGTGACGTTGAACGGCTCGACGGCTTACGTTGCAGCGGGCGAGGATGGCCTTCTGGCTATTGATGTTGCCACGCCCTCGGCACCAGCGCTCGCCTCGGCTATCGCCACGGCGGGCCAGGCCGGGTCCCTGGCCCTGGCCGGCTCGAAGCTTTATGTCGCCAACGGCTTCGCCGGGTTTCAGATCTTCGATCTGACTTCGCCACACAGCCCGGTGTTCCAGGCGGATCTTCCGACCGCCTTGCGCGCGGTGGACGTGGTCGTCACCACCAATGATCTGGCCTACGTGGCGGGGGGCGAGAGTGGCCTGCGGATCTTCAGCTTGGCCAACCCTCTGTCGCCAGCATTGTTGAGCCGGTTCAACGGTGTCAACAATGCTCGTGCGGTGGCTGTGTCCGGCCCAACGGCTTACCTCGGCGACGGCCAATACGGCTTGAAGATCGTGGATGTCGCCAACCCGCCGGCACCCTCGCTGCTCGGCGCGTATTCAAGCGCGGGTCTCGGCACCATCCGCAACGTCGGCGTCTCCGGCTCGCTCGTGGTGGTGAGTGACGGCCGGACGGTTCTGCTGCTGGATGCCTCCACGCCAGCCAGTCCATCACTGGCAGGCACTTACAACCCGACTAATTTCGCCCTCTCGTTGGCGGTGGATAACGGCAAAGTCTATCTCGCTTGCGGCAACGCGGGCCTAATTATCCTGAGTGTCGCTCCGGGTGGATTTACCCCAGTCGGCAGTTACGTTTCGACCTGGTCGGTCAGCCGCGTCGCTGCGGCCGGTAGCACGGTTTATCTCGCACACCCCGCCGGAGCCTGGAGCATCCTCGACGTTTCAAACCCGGCCACCCCATCGGTCATTAAATCGTCCACAGTTCAGGGGCCGATCCTCGACCTTGCGGTCGGCGGAAACAATATCACGCTGGCCTGCGCCACCAACAGTCTGGCGGTCACCCTTGATGTCAGCGTGCCGCTCAACCCGGTCCAAACGGCTGCCCTGGGCCCGCTAACGCGCGTGCTGCGTCTGGCCGCAACCCCAACCCTGGTGGTGAGCGCAGAAGACGAGGTGGGCCTGGCCATCTTCAGTAGCCAGATCCCTCTGGTCCTGTATGCCCAGCGCTCAGCGAACAATTCCGCTTTCAACCTCTCCTGGTACAGTCTCCCGGGCAAGACTTACACCATCTACAAGTGCATGGATCTGAAGGAGGGCTTCTCCCTGTTCAAGGAGAATATCAGCGCCACCCCGCCGCTGAACACCGAAACCGACAGCACGACCAGTCCCGCCGCGTTCTACATCATCGGCGGCGAGTAATCTGAAACCCGAAACCCGAAGACAAAGCAGAAATTGAGAAAGCAGAAAGAAGAAATCCGAAGCCGCGTGGCTGGCATTCCGCCCCTGCTTATTTCTGCTTTCTGCTTTCTTAATTTCTGCTTTTCCTCGATTTCACGACTGGCCTTTGCCGCAGTGCTAGGCTTTTTAACCCTTGCTGCCGGGCGCGCCGACGATTTGCCCCTCGCCACCTGGCAGGGCCAGACGATGGGCTCCACTTACACGGTCAAAATCGTGGACGCCCGGCTCACCGAGCAACAGACGGAAGCGCTCAAGGCCGAAGTGGAGCAGAAGTTGAAAGAGGTGAACCGCCAGATGTCGCACTACCAGCCGGACAGTGAGCTGTCTCAGTTCAACCGTGCTTCGGCCAATACACCCTTCAAGGTGTCACCGGATTTCGCCCGCGTCGTGCGGCAGTCCCTGGAATTGAACCGCGGTTCCCACGGCGCCTTCGATCCCACCATCGGGCCGATCATTAGTCTCTGGGGCTTTGGGGCGCAGACGGATGTCCATACGGTGCCGCCGGACGCGCGGCTCCGCGAAGCGATGAATCAGACCGGCTGCCAGCACTTGTCGGTGACTCCCCGGGGCGAATTGGTGAAAGACATCTCGGGCCTCCAGCTCAACCTCAGCGCCATCGCCAAGGGGTTCGGCGTGGATGCAATGGCGGGAGTTCTGCGCGCCCACGGTTTGACGAACCTCTACGTCTCCATCAGCGGCGAGGTGTTCACCAGCGGTCGAAATCCCCGGGGGGGGAAGTGGCAGGTAGGCATTTCCGCCCCCGTGCTGAACTGGCGGCCCGGAGACCCGACGGTGGCCGTCTTGTCAGTTTCCGGCCAGGCGGTCTCGACTTCTGGCGATTACCAGAAGTTCTTCATTGATGCGGAGGGCCGCCGCCGGGCTCACATCTTCGACCCGCAGACGGGGAATCCCGTGCAGCACAATCTGGGCAGCGTCACGGTGGTGGCGGACAACTGCACGATCGCCGACGGACTCGCCACGACGCTCTACGTGCTCGGGCCCGAGGCGGGACCCCGCTTCATTGAAACCTGGACCAATGCCGCCGCGCTATTTATCGTGCGTGAGTCGGCAGGCAAGTTCCGGTCCCTTCCGAGCGCCCGCTTTGCCGGCCTGACGGGCTACCAGCCCTGAAGGCTTCGCCCGGCCTTTCTTCATTCTGCCTTCTGCATTCGCCCTGCAAGTGTTAGTTCCGAATGGCGCTTAGCTAAGGCTTGATAAAAC
>SESF01004376.1_pt1 | contig 22822 bp, 7 predicted proteins | sample 3171521 | NCBI WGS metagenome assembly SESF01 (sample SAMN10866945, study PRJNA518727) | freshwater metagenome | biome: subpolar coniferous forest; feature: holomictic lake; material: water; isolation source: holomictic Lake 227, 6 m and 8 m depth | place: Canada: near Kenora, Ontario | collected...
GTTTTCATTTGACGCAACAGGGCTTAATGCTTAAGTTATAGATAGGTTCAGAGAGAAAGTTCGTAGCGGCCCCAGGGATCGGAATTGCGATAGTTTCCAAAATCGCCATGAAGTGCCATTGCCGCCTTGCGCAGGTGTTTCGTCTCTGGGCTGTCGGTGTCGTCCAGCATGAAGTCCATGCGGAACTGGCTGCCGCCCTGAACGCGGAAGAGACTTTTCGCGTTCGGTGTGATCTTGCCCTCAATCAAATATCCGTCCGCTGTCTTGCGACCGACGCATTGCACGTCCACCTGGTTGTGCCCTTCTAGACCATGCCGAACCGTACAGGGAGCGATGGACTCGCTTGCCTGAGGGATGATGATCACCTGATCCATTCCATCCGAGAGAAGGGTGCCCAGTTTGCTGCGCTCGCGGCCGTCAAAGTAGAGTTCAAGGCAGTCGTATTTCCATGCAGTACTTGTCTTGTCCACCGGTGCGGGACAAACGATGTTGTCTTTGGCCTTCAAGAGGAAGTAGATCCCGTCGCCTTTGCGCCAGAGGGTCTTGACGGTGAAGGAAAGATCGTCTTTACCTCGCCATTGGGGAAGCCAGATTTCGGCGGTGTTCGGCTTTCCGTGTACCACGCCATCAGCGTCATCGCACGCCTCTATTGGGATGTCTTTCCACTTTGTTTCGTCGCCGTCTAGCTTGAAGTCGGAGGTGACTCGGGGAATCATCTGAATGACACCCGAGGATTGGAAAGTAGCGCGAGCGGAGGAGATCAGCTTGTCGACAGATCCGCGCAATTCGATGTCCAAGGTGTAGAGGCGGCGCTTGAGCGCATTTGCCCGAAGCTCTACCCTGATCTTCTCGGTCTGTCCTGGAGCGAGTTTAATCGCGGTCTGCGAGAGCGTGATCGACGCGCCCGGTATGGCGGCGACAGAAAGCTTGCCCACCAATGGGGCGGACAGTTGATTGGAGACCGTTAACTTACCTTCGAGTACGTTGATGTCCGGCAACTCATTTGGAAGCGTTAGCCGGAGCGGGGACACCGCTTGCAAATCATTAGGAACATTAAAGACGTAAAGCGGTGCCTTGGCGCACGGCAGGGAAAGTAGCCCATCGGAGCCCGCCTTGACCGAGCTGAAATTTCCCAGCATGTCCATCGTCTTGTACGTAGAGTTGGGCGGGACCTTGAAGTTCTCAGTGGTCGACTCCATAGCAAAGACTGCGGCGGTCGTCGTGCGGTCCGCATTCCTGATCAGAGCGCAGAAGCTTTCGACAGAGGCCAGCGGCAAAGCAGTCACATCCAACTGGTTGTTCAGCACCTGCCCGGCGAGGGCCGTGACTGCCACACCGCGTAGCCCTGGCTCGGCGCCGTCGTCGCCGGGACCGCTCATCACCGTGTACATCTTGTAACCGTCCGATAATTTGAGCAGAATGTCGTGGCACTGTAACGCGGCAGCGTCCGGTTCCGGCATGAGGGTAACAAAGTAGGGGAAGGAATCGACTCCAGAGATATTGCTACCGCTGAACCCTGCGGCGTAGGCGTCCTTGCCAGTCATAGGCCTGCCGTCGCCACGACGCGGCAGTGACATCACACCGCTCTCGGTGTTCCAGAGCGTGAGTTTCTTTCCCGGATATTTCGCCAGAAGCTTCTTGAGCCGCTGGGTGGCGTTGTCAGGGTTGAGGTAGTCACGAAGAGGCGAACCAGAGTAGGGGTGATACGCGACGCCATCCATGTACGGAATGCCGCCGTTTTCCAGAATACCGGCCAATACCGAGAGAGAGCCAGGTTCGATGCCAGGGGGAAAGAAGAGGATGCCGGGGAACGCCGGACGGAACAGTTTGTCGGCGACCTTGAGGCTGGCAACGTAGGCTTTGGTGTCGCAGGGCTCGTGCGGCTCGCTGGTGAACTCAAGACCGAAAATCTTCTTGCCCTTCATTTCTTGCAGTACCTCGGGGTAAAGGTTTGTGTCTGTCCCGAACATGACGTAGGCGCGGAAATTGGGAATGAGTTTGTCGTAATAGGCGTACTGCTTCTGGAAAAGCACATCCTGCTTGTTGTGAGCTGGCCAGAGGAACAAGCGGCGCAGGGGCGAGTCAAAATGAAAGAGCTCGGAGCCATCGGCCCAGCAGGCCATGGGGTTGTTGATCGTTAGTTCCTTGGGTGCGGGCGGCACGATGCCGAGGCAGTAGCGTTGTTTTTTTAAGGTTTTTCCGTCCGAGCCGAGCAGCGCGATGTCCAAGTAAAAAACGCCGCACGCGGGAGGCAGGATCTTTTCGGTCAGACTTTTACCAGCCCTCAGTTTTCGCTTCAGATTGAGTAAGGGCTTGCCGTCCAAGGACTCTAGGGTGAACACAACTTTACAGGGGCCAAGTTCGACGGGAATGGACACTATGGCCGGGATCGTCTGCTTGATCCGGAAAAAGCCTCCCGACTCTTTCGGGATGTCCAACTTGACGCGACCGAGCAATTCCTGTTCCCGTGTCAGCGCGCGGCCTGCCGCAAGTTGTGCGTCAGGGGCCAGAGCAGGCCGCCCTGCTGCTTCCTGCCGCTTGACCTCCTCTGCCGCCAGTGCGCGTTTGTAGATGCACAATTCGTCGATGTCGAAACGGCTCGTGATTTCGCCGTCCTTGGGGATGTTGGCGCCAATCATCAGAAAATGGCCGTGCTCGAACGACATCTCGTGGAACGGTCCCACCAGCGGTATGTCCGGCCAGGTCATTTTAACGATCGTCCCGCTGAAAGGCTTCGTTTCCTTGAGCTCGCCGTCCAGATACACATTGAGCGTCGTCTTGTCAAACGTCACCGCAAAATGATGCCAGATACCCGGCGAGAATTTGGCGAGTACCTTAGCCCCGGTCGCTTGCTTGTCCGTCGAACTGGTAGCGAACGCTAACGTTCCGTTCTCGTGCCACAAGTTGAATCCGCCGAAGAAGCGGGGGTTGGTGGGTTGCCGGCCGCCAAAGAGTGACAGGATGTTGCTGCGCCCTTTCGCCATGTTCTCTGGAACGCGCAGCCAGCCGGAGAATGTGCCTCCGTCTGCAAACTCCGCCCCCGTGATACCGCTGCGGTATAGGCAGGTTGCTTCCCAAGGATATTCAATTTTGTCGATACCGCTGGCGATCGCCGCCTTCCAGGGCCAACGGCCTCGGGTCCACTCGGGGGAGACGGTCTCAGGGCTGAACTTCCAAGAAGCCGGATGTCTTCCGTAGGGGGTGTAACGCTGGAGCGTCAACGAGCCAAGCGACCCGCCCGTCACTGCTGTCTGTGAGCTACCGAGTGCAACCTGGTTAGCGACCTCGTTGCCCTGACGCTCCTCGAAGGTATAAAAGCGAATCAGTGCAGGATCTTGTTTGATTGTTTCCTTGTACTTTTGGAAGTACTGTTGTTCATCCATCTCACTGGCGGACACCGCAACAACAGCCATGAGCGGAATTAAAAACATCGCGACCCTGAAGTTCATGAGATTATTTTTCCTTATGCGTAACATGGTCGACATTCAGCAAATAGATGGGTTGCGTAGAAACCGATAATTCCCCAGATTGGGGAGGCATTGTTTTTCCAAATAGATCCATGAGCTGCGCATTGGGAATGGACGTGTCCATCTTGAGAACAGTACTTTTTCCAGAGGTAAACAGGATAAGACCTTTATGACCGCCTGGAGTTGAAAAGCGAATTGCAAACACGCCTGCTGGGACATCCGTCAGCCGTGACACCTCCGCGTCTTTTCCTACCAGACCATTGAACACCGCCAGCGCCAGTCCTTTTGCCCCAGGTAGACCGGTTGTTGGATTATCAACTGGACGGTACTCGGAAGGCCCAGTTTCCAGAACGACGCGCTTGATGCCGTCGGCAAGCTGGAGTGCAATATCTTGAATCTGCCATGCCGCGCCTGTCCATTCGTCAACCGTCGGAATGGGCCAGGTGTTCTGCACGGGTATGCCCGAATCCGGTTTTTCTGACGGCAACAGCGTCGCCCGCGCGCATTGCTGGATGCCACACGCTGTGTTCCACACAGGCTTGGTGGTCACTCGAGTGATTTTTGCGCTCCACGGGTTCTTCTCGTAACTCTGTGCAGGTTCTACAGAATATTTTTGGGCTGAAAAGATGTCGTAATATTCGGCGGCGTTTTTCTGGAGCCACGCTGCTGTTTCGAGGCCGTCGCTGAAATCGATATGTCCCGCGAGAATGAGCGCGTCCGGAAGCTCTTTTCGCACAGTTTCGGCGGCTGCCCGCAACAGCACGCGATAATCCTGATATTTTTGTTCCGACGTTCCTTTCAAACTGTTGCCGGGACAGGTGGCGTTCCACAGTTCAAAGTAAGTAATTCCTTCATAACGGTTGACCACTAATCGCACGATTTTTTGAAACCGTGAAATGTCCGCAGGCAGATTCGCGGAGTTGTCGGCGAGTTTTATCCAATTCGGCAGCCCGGTCAGACACAGGATGGTTTCAGTGCCCATCTCCCGACTCTTCTCCATGACCGCATCCAGGCGTTTCCAGTCATACGACTGCTTGGCGGGTTCAAGCTCCGCCCAGTCCACCACCACTCGGTTCAGCTTGATCCCGAGCGTATCGACCTCGGGTTGCCGAGAGGCTTGTTCACGTGCGCCGAGTTTGGAAGACTTAATTTTAACGGGATAAATGGCCACCGGGTACGTCGTTCTTTTTAAGATCTTTCCCTTCGTGGCCAGCGACAACTTGATCTCATACAGCCCCGGTGTGGCGAAGGAGAGTGTCACAGGTGATTTCAACGGCAAACTATGTTTCTCTCCGTTGACCTGAAGTTCATCGGCTTCGGAAGGCTCGTCAAGTAGTACGGGGATTTTCTGATCCACTTGAAAATAGCCGTAGCTATTATGCGGTATTTGTAATTTCAACGTTGTCAACTGCGACTCGCGTTCGGTGGTCACATGTTGCTTCGGCACACCGGCCGTATAATGCGCCTTCATTTCTTCCTCGGATAAAACAGTATCGTACACGGTCAGTTGATCCAGTTTTAAATCTAATGGCCCGACCAAGAGTTCCCCCCGATCACCCACGAAATTCAGCGTTGCCGCTTTGCGTCCGACCTCCTCACCATCGGCATACAGCACAAAATGTTTAGTGTCATAATTGACGACAAGATGGTGCCATTTTTCTGGTAAAAACGTTTGCAGGTGAATGGAGTCCGCACCCGCTGGTGTTCCCCAACTCAGGTTGAGCCAGCCGTTGAGCGCCCATTTCGCTTTGCAGAACCCTAGATAAAAGCCATGCTGATAGCTTTGACTGATACTTAGAACCGAACCGCCAAAATATTGCTCCACGTCGTACACATACACCCACAGTTCGAGGGCAAAAGGGTTGCCAGTTTGAAATACATGCCCGATGTTACCGAGTGTCTGACCGCTGTTCCCGAGACGCAAGGCGTTCAGCTCGCAGGTGCGACCTAATGCTGCGGATGGATGACGTTTCCCTGGCTCCGGAATCGCGTTACCCCCGCGCAGACGGTTATAGACAGAAAAGGTCGTGATCACGGCGGGCAATTTTCCCGGAGCTAGTTTGTCTGGCAGGCAACCTGTTTGAGCGTGGGAGAAATCAAGATCGACCGCTTCTGCCGCCTCGGCGACAGGCAGGCAGCCGATAAACAGAACTGCCACAGCGATGAGCGCGTACCTCATGACCACCGCCAGTAAAAAAGCATGGATCCTGTTGAGCTTTTAGTCAAACAGGATATGTCATATTCGTGTCGTATGATTTCTACCATACGCTGATCATCGTGCCCTTCGGCTGGACGGTGAGAACAACGTCATTTCCGGTTCCGCCTGTATAGCTAATCGCGAAGGTGTTTCCGCCGATGGACACGCGACCATTTCCGGCGAAGGAACCTTGCACGGCGCCAGCCGACTGGTTGTCGATAATCGTGAATTGGGTGCCGACTCGATACGTTCCCACGGCGCTAAGACGTAATGTGCTGCCTGCGCCGCTGTTGCTGTTGAGGTTCACCGCGCCGCCTACGACGATCCGGTCGTATGAATTGGTAGCGGCGAGTTGAATGTCAAGAACTGCGCCAGCCTGCAGGTTGAGATTCGAGCTGATGTTCAGCGTGCCGACTGTGTTCGTCAGCCCTGCTGCCAGCAGTCCGCCACTGTTCACCGCCACGATGCGTGCGATGGTGCCAGTGCCACCCAGGAAAGCGCCTGTCTGAATTGTTACGAGGTTTGTAGTGGTTGCGAGGACTCCATCAACCACCAGCCCGCCGCCAGAGACGGTGGTTGCTCCTGTGTAGCCGTTCGTGCCACTGAGCGTCCAAACGCCTGTGCCGGTCTTGACCACACTGCCCACGACTCCGCTGAAGCTCGGGTTGGAGTCCAGAATCGTTCCCGCATAAGTTGTGCTGGTGTTGTCACTGCCGACCGTCAAGGTTGCGTTTCCTGAACCGGCTGCATTTTGGAACCAGACATACCCCATGCCCGACAAGGAGGCGATCGTGAGATTACCCAGTTGGGTGTCGATCCCGCCGCCTTCATTGACCACAACCGGGCTGGTCGCAGGAATCGTATAGTTCCAGACCCTCAACAACCCCCCATTGACGGTGGTGGGGCCAGTGTAAGTACTGACCGCAGACAGTCTGACGCTGGCAGGTCCGTTGTTATTGTTTCCAAGCATGTTAAAGGTCACGCCATTGCCCCCGGTGTTGGTCAGAATACCGCCGAGCCCAAGAGGCCCCTGATGGATAAAGAAGACGCCCTCCTGCCCGTTGAAATTGAGCCTGGGATTAATACTCAATACGCCACCGTGGGGGTTGTAAGCATAGCAGAAGTTGACGGCTCCGGACGCAAGGGTCAGGGTATTTGTATTTGACCCGTAAAGTTCACCCCCGCCGCTAGCGCTCTGATACAAAGTTAACGAATTAATGGTGCGATCTGCGCTGAGTGTTGCAGCAGTGGGGCCTACGTACTTGACATTGTCCGTGGGGCCAGCCGTGTTGATGTCGGTAACGAAATTTGTCGCCGGCGTCAACCCGTAAGCACCGTAGGTCAGAAAATTGCCATCATAGTAAGTAACCCAATAATAGCCCGCGATTTGTGTCGCATTGACAGCCCAAGGAATGATGCCGTTGATTATTGCCGCAGAGGGGGCTGCACCATTAATAGTTCCCAAAGTGACACGTCCTTCATAATTTGTGCCGTTTCCAAGGGATCCCCAAGGGTAGGCAACGTTTCCTAAATTCCAAGCTCCGTTCAAGGCCGTGAGACCTGTTCCGGATGTACGAACAAGGTTGGAAACGGCCAAGGTGACCACATTATTGGTGCCGCTGGACGCCTGGGAAAGGGTCAAACCATTTACGCCACGGGTCAATTTAACCGTGCCGATGGTTTCCGTCAGACTATTATTATCGCCATCCTGCGCCGTCAGTCGAAGGTTTGCCCCGCGCATATCCACAGTAGCGTTGTCAGGGATACGGTTGCCATTGGCACCCGTTGTACCGACGGTGTTTCCGACGGGAGCGAAGGCTGGACCGTTACCCATAGCCAGAAGGCCGATGACCCCATGTGCCGTAAGAGATCCGTTTTTGAACACGGCATCCTGTCGACCGATGACAATATTCGTCGTGGCCAGCGTGGTACTGGCCGTCGCCAAAACTACCTGTCCTGCGCTGATGTTTAGCGTTCCCGTAAACGTTGATGCAGCGTTCTGCAAGAAGAGGCTTCCATTGCCGGTTTTGTTGAGACCGCCTGCTCCTGTCAGCGCCCCATTGAAGATCACGCGGGGATACCAACACGCATCGGAGTTTGCCTGGATCGTTACGGTTTGGGGTAAGTTAAAATTGATCTTCTCGTTGGCGTTGACCGTACCGAATTGCAATTGGTTTTCTTTTTCTCCGGCGACCACGCCTTGATAGGTAACCCCTCCACCTAGCGTCAGATTGCGGGCTGAGCCCGTTGCTTTCAGAATCACCGCCGTGACGTTGGTTTGCGCTGTGACGACTGTGGCATTGGAGTTCCACACCGCGTCCGAGGCAATCGTGATGGTCTGAGCAGTACTGAGATAATTGGAAGAAAGAAACACATTGTTGCTGATTCCTCCTGTCCAGTTGGCAGCTAAACCGTAGTCGTACGTGCCACCTGTTGTTGGAACCCAGTCCGCGCATACGGGCAATGCGCATACCGCCAGCATGATCGCCGCACAAGCGGCTATTCTATAGTTTGTATTCTTGTTCATTTGTTTGTCTCCTTTTTGTTTATAAATTCAATGGAACAATGGGGGATGGTGGTACGCGCGCGTGCCCCTCCCAGGGAACGCAACTTCCCAACTTACTGACACTTCTCCAAGACACTTTCTCCGATTACAGTACCCTGATCAGTGTGCCCGGTGGCGCATAATACAACACAGCACTGTTAGAAAGATATTTTATTCGCCAATTATCAGGCAGACCGGTGGTGGATGCGAAGGTGCCGGTTCTTGAGCCCGTCCATGTTGCAAGCGTGTAGGTCTGACCACGGACTAACGTCCCTGCCGATACCGCGAGCGTAGCACCTGTGCCCAGCGTCAAATTTCCGGTCACCGCGAGTGTAGCGGAAACGCCTGTGCCAGCGGCTACTGTCAGCGCGTTGGTCAGCGTCACATTGCTCTGCACGATAAGACTGCCTGCCTGTACCACGGTCGGGCCGGTGTTGCTAACCGCACCCGTCAAGTAGACCGTTCCGACACCCGTCTTCGTGATGCCACCCGTTCCGGTAATTGCACCTGAGAAGGTTACGTCGCCGCCGGCCGAATGGAGGCGGAGTGAGCGTGACAGCAGAAGATTCGAAGTGAGTCTCGATGCCTCTGTTGTGCTGTTTCCACCTACCGACATCGTGATGGATGAATCCATCGTCCCCTGTACCAGCAAGTTGCTGATCGTGTAGGCACCGTCCGTCAGGAAGGCCAAGCTAGAGTTTGCGTCCGACTTGTCGTCGCCCAGCAGGATGGCCCCTTTTCCGAATGCGCCCGGTCCGGTGCCGTTGGAGTTGTTGCCTGCCAGTAAGGTTCCTTTGCGGACAACAGTCTGATGGTTCAGGACGTTAGTCGCTCCGGATACGCGCCACGTGCTCGTGCCGGTCTTGACAAAGCGCACACCGTTGGTTGGTGATTCCAGCCAGGTCGCGCCGCTGAAATAACCCTTCAGGAAACCGGTGTACTCGAATGCGTTCGTCCGGTCATCACCGACGCAGATCGTTCGCGGATATTCGGTCACACTGGTCAGCGCACCGTTTCCGGTCAACGCGCCGAAGCCACAGAGTAGCGTGGGCGATAGGCTAGCAAAGTTCGCGGTCACCCCTTGCGGCATCACCAACGTGCCGTTCGGAATGCCGAATCCGCCTGAGGCGGAAGATATCCAAACATTGGGTGACAACGTGATGGTTCCCTTGAACTTCCGGTGGATGGAGGAGGAGGGTGTGTACGTGGCGGCGGTTGCGCTTGAATTGGTGATGACCAGATCGCCGTTGCCCTCGAAGTAGTCGTGATTCGGCGTGTAGGCCCAATAATTACCTGCTTGTGCGCCGCTGACGCCGTTCAAATCGATGGTGACGGGATTATCGCCCTTCTGAATCTCCAAGCAGACGGCATCGCACATATCCGCACGACCCCAGTTTCGGGCCCACAGCCAATAGCCGCTTTTCAAAGTAACGCCCGGTTTGGCGATTACGCGCATCGGCTGACTGCTCAAATAGGCGCTTGACGTAACCTCAACCGCGCCTTCCTCGATGGTGAAGGGGTAGTCCTCGCGTCCGCACTGGAATCCGGCGATGAATGTCAGGGTTCCTTTCCCGCGTTTAATGACGGGGCCGTTCATTGTAAACGAGTAATTGGTGACGGTCCTTCCTTCGGGCACGTCGATCACGCCTCCCTGGGGACCAATACTTATGTTCACATATCGTTTGATACTGGGCGTGGAAATGTTGGGATAGAAGTTGATCAAATCTGAGTCACCCGCCAACCGAATGCCGCCACCGCAAAGGCTGATTGCCATCGTCATGTTGGTCGAGGGTGTTGCGGAAGGCAGGTTAAAGTCAGACGTGCGACGGAACTCCACGGTGCCACCTGTAATGTACATCGAGGAGGCCAGTGTCATATTCGTGCAGTCCACGACCAATGTTCCGGGGCCGGTTTTGGTCAGCGTCACAAGGGAGGTTCCGTTTGAGGCGATGGTCGATTTCATCAACAGTGTGCCGGAGTTGTGCTGGTGGACGACTAAATCTTTCACTGTGTTGCCGGAGGTGATTGTTCCGCCTTGGATCGTGACGGTATTGGTGCCGACGTTGGGCGTCACCAGAATACCGCCACTTACAAGGTTCAAACTTCCGGCCTGATCAACGGTGATATCCGCTGCGGTGTTGAAGCGCAGGGAATTGAGCGTGGTCGCGTCAGGGACCGAGCCGCTAGCAACGACATCTACGTTCGAGTTGGCTAACCAGCTCGTGGCGTAGTTTTTGTAAGCGACGATTGTGTTGTTCGAAACGCAGGCCCACGAGGTGGGGCCGTATGTGACGCAGCCGTCGGGACAGATGCCGTTGACGTTGGCCTTGCTCGATAGGAGCGTACCCTCTTCGCCACCGAAAATAAGCGTGCCCCCGGCACCCGATCGGCTCAGAGTGCCTCCAAAGTCAACCGATATTTCGCCACGGTGCGTCAGGTTGCTGATGACGGAGGTTTTTCCAATCTCGAGGTAGAGTCCTCCGATAACTTGTGTAAAGCTTCCCGGCAACGTTACAGGGTTGTTCTTGAACAGGAAGGTACCGCCCGCCATGCGGAATGCGCCACCGGTTGGCAGTTTATTCGTCAGGAATGTGCTGTAGTCCGCAATCGTTGTTCCCTCAAACCAATAGGACTGCATTGCGGCATTGTTGGCGAACGTGCCGTTCGCTGCCAATACCCATGTGCCTCGTCCGTACCGGTTCAGCCCATCCTTCACATTCGAACCTGCAGCCAGAACGCGCTGGGTAGCTGTGACGCCCTCGGCGATTTCCAGGTACATTAATTTGCTGTTGGTCGTAACGAGGGCTGTCTGGCTGAGATCCAGATCCGACGTGAGAAGGAGACCACCGTTGTTGAAGAGCAGCGGGCCTGAACCCAACGCATTTGCATTCGTCACCGTCAGTAGACCACCCGTAAGTTTGGTTCCTCCGCTGTAGGAGTTCGCGCGATTCAGGATCACGAGGTTATTTCTGACTTTCTCAAGTGAATAGCTACCGCCCTGTTCGGATATCGGTCCGTCAATCGCCACCGTGCCCCACCTTGACATCGTATATTGGCCTCCGCCTTGGCCAGGTCCCAGTGCCGTATTGCCCATCAGGATCACGGCGCCATGCCAGATGCTGGTGTGATTAGGCAATCCGCAACTCGACCCAAACGCCCCGTAGCCGCCAGGACCCGAACCAGTCAGATACAGGGTCTTTCCTTGACCACCCTCATAACCGAACAGATTTAGAGATGCGTTGGTGGAAACATAGATGGATGAGCCCAATCCTAGTTGGCCTTGATCTCCGCCGACGCCCTGTGTCGCGGAGTCTACGCGCAGGACACCGTTACTGATTCTCAAGGTACCTGAGAACGTGTTTCGATCCGTGAAAACCACGGGGGCATACCCCGACGTACTATCAATCGTTACGCTCCGGCCAGGGACATTTTCGGTGATCGGCGCCATAAAATGAAGGAATGGGCCGCGGTTGTCTGAATTTATTACTTTATAACGATAGGAAATGTACAGATCCGAATTCAGCCGCAGAGGCGGGTTAAAGATCATGCGGGTCTGCTGAGTGTCTTCCGGCAAAAGCAGGATTTGAGCCGGCACGGAAGCGGATCCCGAGTCCAGCGTAAATCCCCAGCCAGCATAAGAGCGGTTGTATTCATCGAGACTGGAGGCACCACTTATATTAAGGTTAATTGTATCTAGTATATTTGCTTTCGCCAATTGGATTGTCCCGAGGACAACGTTCGTATTAACATTGATTGTCGATACACCTGATGCGATGGTCATCGTCGCCCCAGCATCCCCGGCGATGATTCCGCTTAACCACCCATTGGTGCTGTTATAACCTGCGTTATTTAGGACAATCGTCCCGTCCGTTGCTAGCACCGAACCAGTCACAAGCATGATCGCCGCGCAAGCGACGATCACATGGTTTGTATTCTTGTTCATTTGCTGTTCTCCTTTTTTTGATTCACTGAAGCATTCTGTAGATTGTAAGGTGTTAGCGGAACGTGAGGATCGTGCCGAGGTTATGAATCAGCAGGACCTTGCTTGCTCCAGGTGTGCGGTCATAGCGCACGATCCAGGTGTTGGGCAGGTTGGGTGTGGCGGCAAACGATCCTGTCAAGTCACCCGTGCTGTTCACGATCTCGTAAGAGTAGCCATGCAACTGTGTGGTATCCGCAATCTGGAGCGTCAGGCCGGTGAGGCTCAGGGCCGATGATACCGTCAGTTTGTCACTGATGCTGTTGACGCGCGTGTCAATCAGCAACGTGCTGCCGCTCAGCACGGGCGTGCTTGCCAACGTCAGCGTGCCGACCGTGTTGCTACCGCCAGGGGACACAGTGCTCGTCACTGTCAGGCTGCCGCCGACCACCGAGCCGCTACCAGCGATCACCGCTAAGGTCTGCGCCTGACCGTTCAAGTTCAGCGTCGCGCCAGATGCCACTGTGACCGTGCCGCTTGTCGGCAGACGGTTCGCGCCTCCCGTGAGCGTCAGTGTCCCACTACTAATGAGCGTGTTGCCAAGGTAGGTGTTTGAGCCGCCCAGCGTGAGCGTGCCGTTACCGGTCTTGGTCAGCGTGTTGGAGCTAGAGATCACACCGGAGAAGAGCGTACTGCTGTTGTCGTTTCCGACCGTCAACGTGGACCATGCCGCGCTGCTATTGGCGACAGAACCCGCGCCCGCGAGCGAGCCGATTGCTTGGCTGATGCCGTTTAAGTCGAGCACGGCGTTGTTTGAGATCGACAGCGCTGTTCCCGTCGACAGCACGTTGGAGGTGACGAACGACCCGATTCCCATCCACTTGTAGTTGAGATAGGCTTCGACCGTCTGACGGTCTGCCGTGCTGAGTGCGTTGGTGTACACCAGCACCTCGCCTACATCACCCTGGTAGGAGCGATTTTGTGCCGACCAAGCCCAGTAGTCGCCGATGGCGGTAACCCAGTTTTGTGCCGTCGGTGCCATTGCTGTCATTAGATGGGCCACGTTCATCGCGTATGTGGTCGTCTCTACGCCGTTGATGAACATGTGGCCGCCAGACCAGAACATGCTGTCCCAGCTCGTTGAACTCGCCAACCGGATACCGGCATCGTTGCCAGCTTGACCGAAGAAACCGTTGCAATTCCAAAATCCCTTGACCCGGTTGATCGCAAATACAGTCTGAACCATTGTGGACTTGCTGGCCACCAGACGGTTTGTGACACCCTGGAAATTAATCGCACTACGTCCGTTGATTGAGTTCGTTACGTAAACGGGTTTCAGAAGCGCCAGACTTTGTGTATAGTTCACGCCCGATGCCGACGAGTCGGCCCACACCGAGACATTGGTGCCGTCCAGTGTCAACTTGCTTTTGTCCGATGCGTCTAACTGGGTGACGAGACCGTTGGTTAGGGGTGCCGTAAGTTCACCCTGAAGTTTTAACGTGCCACTGCCGACAAGGGTCGAGCCACTGTAGGTGTTTGCGCCGTTCAACGTCAGTGTTCCAGTGCCAGTCTTGTTCAGCGACACTGTTCCGGTTCCGTTCGCGATCACGCCGCGGAACAGACTGTCCACGTTCCCGGAACCCACGGTCAGGGTAACGCCTGTTCCTGCACTATTGGAAATCGACCCTGTACCGGCCAAAGCGGAAACCGAAAGATTCTGCCCGTTGAGATCGAGAATGCCCGCGTTGACTTCGGTTGAGCCAAAGTTAGTAACAGTATTGGCAAGGGTCACCACACCCGCCCCGCTCAGTATCACGGCACCGCTACCGCTGTAGGCATTGGTCACGGTCATGCTTGTGCTGCGGTTGAAACTCAGCGTCCCGTTGTTGACGATTGGGCCCGTACCAAATGTGCCAGTCGGGCTGATTTCCAGTGTTCCACCGCTGATCGTGGTGGTGCCCGTGTAGGAGTTGGCCCCTGACAGAATGATTTTTCCCCAGAGCGCTGTCTGGTTGGGGCAGTTGATCTCAAGCCCGCCCGGACCTGTGATAGATCCCAACAAGGTGCCGGATATGCTCCACAAAGGTGCGCTCACGCGCGTGTTTGCCATGAGTTCAATCGGTCCGGAAAGCGTGCTGTTTGCGTCAAATCTGACCGCGCCAGCCGGAGCGGTTTGAGCCGTGCCAATACCTGAAAGATGAAACGCGTTGGTCATCGTGCCCGTGAAGTTAAACTGGAACTGGCCACCCCAGCCTTCGTTTCCGTAGACGTAGACGTCGCCACCACTGAAGCCGCGGTTGTTAACAATCGTCACGCGACCGGACATGATCCGGGTCGGCCCGGTGTAGATATTGTTGGTCGAGGTGATCTGCAAATCTCCGTCCGTGCCACCGCCTGATGTCATCAGGCCGCCTGCCAATGTCAGGCCGCCAGAACCGGCAAGACAACTTCCAAGGATGGGACCGTATGCATCCGACCTTCTCAAGTTGAAAATAACAATTCCTTCAGACGTCCCGAAGTTCAGCGTACCGTTGGTCAGCACTGTCGTGGTAGTATTGGTATTGTTAATAATCACGCCAGCGGGATTGATTCCGTCGCCTACGGTGAGCGTCTGACCGTTGTTGATCGCCAGTGCCGCACCATTACTGACACGCAGGGCATACACCTGTGTGCTGGTGGCGACCGTGTTCGTGGTCACGTTGGCGATGGACGTCACACCGCCGCCAAGGCCGGCGGTATAGGTTGGCAGTGCAAAACCGTTCGCGCCATACGTCAGAAAATCGCACGACTTGCGGTCGTCGTTGTTGACACCGAACAGCGAGGCAGAGGCCATACCGTTGATGATCGGTACGCCGCCATTGACCAGCAGCTTTTCGGTCACCCCCAGCGCCGCCATGCCGTTAGCAGATATGATCGCCAGTGTGCTGTTGTTGGTGCGAACTAACACGCTGTTCGCTGCCGCACCGCTGTTGCCAAGTGTCAGCGTTACGCTGGTGTCGCTTACTTTGCTAAGCCCCACGATGGAACCCGCGTTATAGGTGAAGGTGTTGTTCGCCGCGCCGTCCGCTGCCGTGAGCCCGACTGTCAAGCCACTGCCCGCCGGATACGCCTGCAACGTTGCGCCGTTGAGCAACACGTTGCCGCCGCCGAACGGTGTGCCGGAAATCGTCGTCGCCTTCAGCGTGCCAGCGTTTACCGTTGTCAGTCCGGTGTACGTGTGGTTGGTTGATGTCTGTAAGAAACCTGAACCGTACTTAGTGAGACCGCCGTCAGTACCGCCCACGCCGCTCACAAGCTTCTGTTGCAGATTGGGAGACCAGACTCCGCTATCGATACGTGCACCGCCTTCCATCACGTTGAAGGTGGAGGAGGCATTCGCTGAAATTGTCAGGCTGGCTGAACAACGTAGGAGACCGCCATTGAAATAAACAAAGGTGAAACTGTTGGAATTTCCAACGGAGTTGTCCAGGCCGCCCGTCGTGAGCGTGCCACCTGCGAGGGCGACGATACTGGTGCTGGCGGGGGTTCCGACGGACATTAACTGAAGGCTTGTAGCCGTGACGTCGGCGTTGTTGGTGATGATTAGCGAGTGACTCGTTCCATCACTGGCGATGCGTTGTAAGTTGGTGATTTTGACAATCGCGTTACCGCTGGCCAGCAGACCGAGTCCGCGGGTCGGCTGCGCTGTGCCGAGGGTTAGTGTACCGCCGCTTACGAAGGCGTGGACCACATTCGTGTTTCCGTTCGCTGACGAGTTGACGAACGAAATGTTGCCGCCCGTCTGTGTGTAGCGGCTACTGTATCCGCCCAATGCGCTGGCGAAGTTGTGCGTGCCGCCGCTGACCGTTATGCTGGTACCGCTGTTGGCTGTAAGGATCGCGCCGGTACTGCTGCCCCCAGTGATGGAGAGCGGGTTGCTGCCGGCATTGAGCGTGAAGCCGCCCATGAGGTAATTACCGCCATTGATTTGCAGGGTACCCCCTGAAGCCGCCGTGAAGGTCACGCCTGAGCTGTTGCCGCTATTGAGTGCGAGTACGCCTCCGTTCACGGTGACAGCACCTGGACGCATCTGGAAATCGTTGAGGCCCAAAGAACCAGCACCTGTCTTAGTGATTGCTCCGGCACCATAAATTGGAATTGCATAAGTCTGATTTGCCAGCGTGTTGAATGCCAGTGTGCCGGACGGGCCGATCATGATACTGGATGAGTTGGAAACCGAGCCGTCGTTTACTCCGTCACCGAGCTTCAGTGTGCCGCCATTGACGGTCGTCATGCCGACGTAGGTCTGCGCGTTGGTCAGCGTCATGGTGCCCGTGCCGTTTTTCGTCAGTCCGCCAGGACCTGTAAACGGCTTAGCATACGTGATTGAATCGTTCCGGCCCCCCAGCCCGAGGGTGATAGCTCCGCCTAGTGTGTCCTGCAACACAAAACTGTTGGTGCACGTTAGCCCGCCCAGCGCAAAGGTGCCGATTCCTGGTGCGAAGGCCAATGAGAGTCCTGGTAACATCATCTCGAATGTCACATTTTCAAGGCTGTTTGAAGCACCCACAACAAATACGCCAGGTTGGACGAACTGCAGCGTGCCGCCACCGAATATCCTGCCTGAGAACGTGCGAGTCATACCGTTCAGCCATAACTGCTGCGTCTGCGACATGTTTGTGACCACGCCGTCGCCTGTAAGTGCGCCGATGTTGTCGGTTTTGTTTCCAAAGTCAAGCAAGCCGCCGCTCTTGATGTCGAGCACGGCGGAGTTGTTGATGAGGTTGTTGTCCAAATAGCTCAACGTAGTGCCGGAGTTGATCGTGATCGTGTTGGTTCCGACGTTGAGTCCATCGCCACCCACGCCGGGTCCCAACAAGAAGAGCCCATTGTTGATTGTTATTCTGGCGAATGCCCCGGCCGGTTTGTTGAGGAACAGCGTACCCGAACCTGTTTTTGTCAGCGGGGTGCCTGTCGTCGGGGACAACACAACGCTCACATTCGCCGTGACCGAATTGCCCTCCACCGTGATCGTCGCCGCGCCACCGCTGTTGTTCAGCGCGATCGCATTGTTAGTGACGAGCGTGTTGGCATTCGCAAAATAAAGGTTGGCCAGCGTCAGACTGCCCACGTCTTGAAAGACGGTGACTGCCGTACCATTGGTGAAATAAGCCGAAGCACCTATTCCAGAGGCGATAGTGCTGTCTGTCCAATTTGCGCCAGTGTTCCAGTTGCCGCCCGACGTGTTACTCCACGTTCCATCCGTTGCCAGCACCGAGCCAGCCGTTAGCATGATCACCACACACGCGATTATTCTATAGTTTGTGTTCTTGTTCATTTGTTTGTTCCCTTATTTCTCAACGCTCAACATTTAACGTTTAACTCTTAATTTACGAAGTCATACAAACGTCCGAGGCACGCAGGCGCGTACCTCTGCATTGCCGGAGCATTCCAACCTGCTGCCACTGCCTCCTGCCACTTTCTACGATTACATCACCCGGATCATCGTGCCGGGTGGCGCATAATACAACACAGCACTGTTTGAAAGATATTTTATCCGCCAATTTTCAGGCAGACCGGTGGTTGATGCGAAAGTACCTGTTCGTGTGCCAGTCCAGGTCACAAGCGTGTAGGTCTGACCACGAACTAACGTCCCTGCCGATACCGCGAGCGTCGCACCTGTGCCCAGCGTCAAATTTCCGGTCACCGCGAGTGTAGCGGAAACGCCTGTGCCAGCCGTCACGGAAAGCGTGTTGGTCAGCGTCACGTTGCTCTGCACCACCAGACTGCCTGCCTGCACCACGGTCGGCCCGGTATTTGTCACCGCGCCTGTCAAATAGACTGTGCCAACGCCGGTCTTGGTGATTCCGCCCGAGCCTGAGATCGCACCCGAGAAGGTGACGCCATTCGGCGAATCCGTGTTAGCCGAAGTCAGGATCACGTTGCGCGTCAACGCCAAGGCATTGGTAAACGATGATGCGCCCGTTGTCTGGTTACCCCCCAAGATCGCCACAGATCCGGGTGCGTAGGGGGGAAGGATAATACCGTTGCCGACTGTGAACGCGCCATCGGTGAGCAACGCCATTGTGTCGGACGGAGTTGTCCCTGCATCTCCTAAAATAACCCTTTCTGTGCCTAAAGCACCCGCTACGCCACCGAAAGAATTTGCGCCGACGAGTATAGATCCTTTTCGAATCGTAACAGTGGTGGTCATAGCGTTGGTCGTTCCAGAAATTCTCCAAGAGTTGTTGCCGACCTTGACATAGCGGAACGCACCGCGCGTGGCAGTCGTCCACGTTCCCCACAGATAACCGCTGAATTCGAAGGTGCTTGCGTCGTCACACCCGATGAAGGCTATATGATCCGCATCACTGTTTGAAATTCCTTTTCCACCGAATGCCCCGTTTCCGGTCAACCTCCCAAAACTAAGTGGATAGCCTGGCGACTGGCAACCTAAAAAGCTGTGACTGAACCCTTGAGGAACCTGAAGTTCGCCATTCGGTAACCCGCCTCCAGTGGTTGCATCCGTAGTCATGTATCGTAGGGCATTGAAGCGTCCAGTATATCCGCTGTTCATTAGGGAATTGAAGGAGACGGAGGCGGCGGTCACGGACGAGTTCGTCACGGTCAGCGTTCCCGGACCGTAGATATAATCCACCGCCCGCGTCAAGGTGTCGAACCCAGTTGATCCCATCCCGATCGACGACCCGTTTAGATCAACCGTTGCGCCAGTTTCCTCAATGATGAGAATTTTTCGTGCGGCCGTATCTTCTGGACTACCTCCGCCGTTGGCACCGCCATTATTGCCACAAAGCCAACCGACACCCTTTAGCATCGCATTGCTTCTGACGGTCATAATCATAGGACCTTCTCCGATGAACCCTTGTGCCGCTAATGAACCGCTTGCCAACGCGACGGTTCCGTCCTCAACCTCAAAATACATGACGGGGTCGCGCGCAATGACACCATCCCCCATTTGATCGGCACTCGCGGCAAATCCGATTTTGTTGCAATACGTCCCCTTGCCGCGCTTGATCAGCCGCCCGCCGTTGTTGAACACGGACCCCGGTCTTACTGTATCTTTCGTGACGGTATCGCCCGCGCCGGCGACATTGAGAATGCCGCCCGCCGCATTGACGACAAGCGCGATGCGGTTGGAGATTCCCGGAATCACCTCGCGGCAGAAGTCGAAGTTGCCGCGCGTCGTGAGCGTGGACCCATTATAGATGTAAACGAAATTCTGCAAGCTTAGAAGTCCGCTGTACCAGTTCCCGACACCGAGGCTCTTGGGTCCGCTGATTTCCAGTTCGCCGTTGACGATGAAGGGGTACGCATCGAACTGGTTATCGGCCTCGCCCAAAATCACCTTGCCCGGTCCGGCTTTGACGAAGGCGACATTCGAAAAAATCATATTGGTGACGACCCCCAGGTTATTGGTATAAATGGTGGGCGATCCGAGAAACTGACTGTCGACCTGAACAACGGCCTGTGTGTTGTAGTTGTAAATGATGAAGCTTCCCGCGCCCATGCGTGCGAGAGAGCCGCCGGTGATATGGACAGGGGTTGTCCCCATTGCCTCGGTTACCAGAATAGCGCCGCCCTTGAGGAAGTTTGTTCCGGAGAGATTCAGTTCGATGGGCGTCCCATTGTTCGGCGTGTTGAACCGGAGTGTGGAGACCTGAAAGCCAGCCGGAACGGTAGCCGCCAGCGCGGCGGTCACATCGACATGCTTGTTGGAACCGCTCCAATCCGTCGCATAAGCGGTGTAATTGCTAAAACAATCATTGGATGTCCGAAATGCCCAGTCTTTGCCATTAAAAACAACATTGGGCTGGAAAATGTTGGGATAGGCGGAGCCTTCTGTCCCGTTGGCTTGCTGGATCATCTTGTAGGGACCACTGCCTTCGAGATTGAGAACCGAGTATCCCGTCGTGATAAAATTAAACGTGAACGGCATGGTAGTGTCGTTGATCACGCGGGCATTCGCGCCACTCGTGCTTGTCAACGTTCTTGATTTCTGCCCCGTGATTGCAGCCGTCCCGCCACGGATGATCAAGCGGGCGTCTCCCGACAAGTTAATGGTTCCCTCAGGCTCTGTTTTTTGACCGCTGGTTTGGCTGTAGTCCAGAATCAGGTCACCCCGGGCAACTGCTGTGGTCCCCGTATAGACGTTATTCTGCTTGAGGATCAGAGCGCCGGGTCCGTTTTTAGTAAGCCCGAACTTAAACCCGACAAACGGATTTGCCGGCGTATAGTCTGCACTGCCCAGAATCATCTCCACGGGTTTGCTGTTGGTGGAAATAAGCGTGAAAGATGAAAGGTCGACACCCGTTGCGGAGTCAATGACAAAGGCCCCCCCGTTGAAGTACAGCGGACCGCTCCCCAGACTCACGGCCTTCAGGGCGGTCAAAAAGCCGCCGGTCAAGATTGTCCCTTTGCTATAGGTATTTGTGCCAGCAAGGATAAGATTGCGTTGTGATACGTTTTCCAGCGAACAATTGCGACCACCATCCGTGATGTTTCCGTTGATACGCAGGTTGCCGCCTTCAGAACGCGGATACCTGCCGACGGTACCAGCTACTGCAGTATCAGAAAACAGCGTAATAGGCCCTGACCAAACCGATGTGACGGCCGGCGACTGGCATCCGCTGACGAGGGCTCCCATGCTGTTTGCGCCTTTGCCACCGAGATAAAGCGGCTTCTCTGGGCCGAAGTTGAGTCCACCTAAATCTACCGTTGCAACTCCACTCGTGGCGACTACCGTGTTGTCGTAGCCGAATTGATATCCGGACACTCCGTAACGGAACGGATTCCCGGCACGGACAAGCCCCTTATTGACAATCAGGTTGCCAGAAAAGGTGTTACTGCCGTAGAGCGTCAGTTCCATGTCTTGTTGTCCAAAGTCGACCGTGAGCGAACGACGTCCGCCCGTCTCTCTGATATCTTTTCCCAACCAAATCGCGCTCATCGGATTGTCCCATGTTCCTGACACACGACCCGCATGGTAAACGTAAAGATCGGAGTTCAGCACGATCGGAGTATTGAACACATAACGATATTTAGCGGTTTGAGGTCCTAGACACCGAATCGTCGCTGGTGTGCCCTCAACGCCACTGTCGAAGGTCAGATAATTCGTGTAGATGCCGAATTTATATGCGCCGTAAACAGGATCCACATTTCCATCTGTACGCACGCCTTCGGGATAACTCCACGTGAATGCGCTAGAGAGCGTTGCATTCGTGGCTTCGACTGGCGTGACGATGTTCCCCAAGACGACGTTCGTATAAGACGAGCTGATTGTGAAGTTTCCATTTGTTATCCACATCGTGGAACCCGGTCCGCCAGGAATAACACCGCCCACCCAAGTCGCTCCAGCCGTGAATGCACCAGACGCCCCAATCGTTCCATCCGTTGCCAGCACCGAGCCAGCCGTTAGCATGATCGCCACACACGCGACCATTTTATGATTTATGTTCTTGTTCATTTGTTGGTTTCCTTGTCTTATCAATATTATTCCGAACTCGGGACACACTTTCGCGAACGATCAGTTTTACAGGACAGATCAGTTTGAATCCTAGGTCTTCCTTGGTCAGTTTTTTGTCTGAAGTTAGCAGATCGACGGCTCTTCGACCCAGATCGAAGAATTCGGGAGAGATACTGGTCAGTTTGGGTAAGAGTTGTTCACCGATGGGTTCATTATCATGCCCAATAATACTGAGGTCTTCGGGGATGCGAATACTATGGGTGTGGGCGAGCTGATAAATCTTAATGGCTAAATTATCGTTATAGACGATAAAAGCAGAGGGACGGCGTTTCAGTTTTTTCCATTGTCCCAGAATTTTATCGATGGCTATTCGATCATTTTCATCATCATTATCATGGACGTACAATTGGATATCGGCCTCATCGAGTGAAACATTTGAGACTTCGCAGGCTTCGCGAAAATCGCGCAGTCTTTCTCTGGCGCGGGAATCGGCTTCCTGAGGCTTCTCGCCGATATAGCCAATATGCGTATGACCATTTTCTACCAAATGCTTTACGGCCTGACACATCCCCGCATAATAATCAGGGGAAACGGCATCCCCCGTATAGGTTCCATGTTCCTGTGGATTCAACGTCACTGAAAAAGTTGTTTTTGAAAGTTCGGCCACCTGTTTCGTGACTGTATCAGGCGCGGTCAACAACAAGCCTCGCAACGGTGTGCCAAACACATAGGAACGTACGTCATGTGTCGGCGAGGCAATATGAATTTTAAGACCCACTTCGGCAGCACGCGATTGAATTCCAAAGAGCATTTTACTTTGATAATAATAAACGTTTCGTTCAGGATTATTAATCACCAGAATCGTATCTCCTTCGCTTGCATGCTTGCCCGAACCTGGATTTTTTTTGAGCACATCGAGAATGCGCTGCTTGGTCTCGTTCGAAGCGCGGGTTGTATCTGGGTTCTTCATGACCAAGGAGATGACAGAGGGAGAGATGCCCAGCATTTTAGCAACGGCCTTCTGTGTCAGCCGCCCATAGCTGTTGGTCGTTGAAATAGTCCGTTTAATGCTGCCACCATTCATATTCACACACCTGTTCGTTCGATCACCAACTAATATTTTGTAACTTTGATGAGTAGTTTAAATTAAATGGGTGGAAAGTTCAAGTCAATAGTTTACTTCTTTTAGATCTATTAAAATAACCTTCAATCACTAGCATCCCATAGGATT
>SESF01033760.1_pt1 | contig 22794 bp, 26 predicted proteins | sample 3171521 | NCBI WGS metagenome assembly SESF01 (sample SAMN10866945, study PRJNA518727) | freshwater metagenome | biome: subpolar coniferous forest; feature: holomictic lake; material: water; isolation source: holomictic Lake 227, 6 m and 8 m depth | place: Canada: near Kenora, Ontario | collected...
ACTTGAGACGTCGAAGAACCAAAAATTAGAACGCGTGTCCAGTACGGAAACCCGGAAGACGACATTCGTTGGCCACATACGAATGCGGAGAGGGTGCAATGCACCCTCTCCGCAAAGAAGTTTCGAGCACACGCTTAAGCTCTAATACCGGTAATGATCCGGCTTATACGGCCCTTCGACCGGAACGCTGATGTAGTCGGCCTGCTTCTTCGAGAGGGTCGTCAGCTTGGCGCCGATCTTGGCGAGATGCAGACGGGCGACCTTTTCGTCGAGGTGCTTGGGCAGCACGTAGACCTTGCACTCGTACTTGCTGGCGTTGGTCCAGAGTTCGATCTGCGCCAGCACCTGATTGGTGAAACTGGCCGACATCACGAAGCTGGGGTGGCCGGTGGCGCAGCCGAGGTTGACGAGACGACCCTTGGCCAGCACGATCAGGCGCTTGCCGTCGGGGAACACCACCTCGTCGACCTGCGGCTTGACCTCTTCCCACTTGTAGTTCTGCAACGAGGCGATCTGGATCTCGCTGTCGAAATGACCGATGTTGCAGACGATGGCGCGATCCTTCATCTGCCGCATGTGGTCCTGGGTGATGACATCGACGTTGCCGGTGGCGGTGACGAAGATGTCGCCCAGCGCGGCCGCGAGGTCCATGGTCGTGACCTGATAGCCTTCCATCGCCGCCTGCAGGGCGTTGATCGGATCGACCTCGGTGACCATCACCCGGGCGCCCTGGCTGCGCAGGCTGGCGGCCGACCCCTTGCCGACGTCGCCATAACCGCAGACCACCGCGACCTTGCCCGCCATCATGACGTCGGTGGCACGCTTGATGCCGTCGACCAAGCTCTCGCGGCAGCCATAGAGATTATCGAACTTCGACTTGGTGACGCTGTCGTTGACGTTGATTGCCGGGACCAGCAGTTTGCCCACCTTCATCATCTCATAGAGGCGATGAACCCCGGTGGTGGTCTCCTCGGAGATGCCGCGCACGTCCTTCAGCATCAGCGGATATTTTTCATGCATGATCTGGGTGACGTCGCCGCCGTCATCGAGAATCATGTTCGGGGTCCAGCCATCGGGACCGCGCAGGGTCTGCTCGATGCACCACCAGAACTCCTCCTCGGTCTCACCCTTCCAGGCGAACACCGGGATACCCTGGTCGGCGATCGCCGCCGCGGCATGGTCCTGGGTCGAGAAGATATTGCAGGACGACCAGCGCACCGAGGCGCCGAGGGCGATCAGGGTTTCGATCAGCACCGCGGTCTGAATCGTCATGTGCAGACAGCCGACGATGCGGGCGCCGGCCAGCGGCTTGCTCTCGCCATACTCGGTGCGCAGCGCCATCAGGCCCGGCATCTCGGTCTCGGCGATCGCGATTTCCTTGTGGCCCCACCCGGCCAGTGAAATGTCCTTAACCTTGTAGTCGGTGAAACCGGCCGATGCGGACGCCGCAGCCATGAGCGCTCTCCTGATAAAGCGGGGACGAACCCGTGCCGGCCGGTACGGCCCACGGGGGTGCGCCGGGTCTAGCAGCGGCATCGAATCCGCGCAAGCATAAAGATATCTTTATGTTCGGTCCGGGACGGGACTGGCTAGCGCTTGCGGCCGTCGTCCTTGCGGGTCTGACCGGCACCGCCGAAATTGAGTGCCCCCAGCAGGCCGGTCGCCTGCCGTTTGCCCTGACGGCCGCCAACCGGCTCCAGGATACTGATCTTGCGACCGGTCTTGGTGCAATAGACCATCGCGGCGCTCTGGGCGTTCTGCTGGATACGCTTGCGCACCTCGCCATCAATGGCGTTGAAGGCCCGGATGGCCAGCGAGAAGCTCTGCGGAGTCGGATCGTCGAGCAGGTCGCGCAGGGTGCTCGCCGCCAGCTTGAGTTCAAACACACCCGGTTTGATCTCTTTGGCGACAGCATCGACCAGGAGCTCAATGGCCCGGCGCGTCTGTTCATCATCCATGTGGAAGTCGTCCGCCACAGCGATATCCCAAAGGTTCGTATCTGAGGCCAATTGTAGCGGTCCGACCGAACAACCGGCAATACAACAAAAGTGATAGCCGCCGCGCCGCCGCCGCAAGGGCAACAGCTAAAATGCTTGCGTGGCCTTTTCGCCACGATCGGGGTCAGCCCTGACACTGATATATGGAAACAACAGTTAATTTTCGAGGTTTGACTGAGTCGGGTACGACTCGGCCGAGTCGAAGCTTTCTGACAACACCACCCTGACGAGTCGCAATCCCGCGGCTCGAGGCCGAAATCGCCAGCGAAAGAATGGAGCGACCGGCCATGGAATCCGAAACATCAATTGCTCATCCCCGCAATTATACTTAATATCTAGACAGACGCTCCGTCGGCAGCAGGCGACCATGAACGAACAATCCGGGACCACTAGGCAGGGGGCGGCCCACCTGACCCGCCTGTCCCAGGAGCAGGCTCAGGAAATCGCGCGCAAGCACGAAATGCTCTATTCCGGAAGGATGGGCGGAGCGCGCGCGGTTTTTTCCTTTTGCGACCTGACCGGCCTCAATCTGTCGGGTCACAACCTCTGTGACGCTGATTTTACCGGCGCCGTTCTTGCCGATTGCAACCTCGCCGGCACCAAACTCGATCGCGCGGTGTTTTTTTGTGCCGATTTGCGTCGGGCCAACATGGCGCGGGCCAATCTGCGCCGGGCGGACCTGCGCGGCGCCTGTCTGCGCGGCGCCTTCATGGTCGGCGCCGACCTTTTCGAAGCCGATCTCCGCGAGGGCGTGATTGCCGAGAAGGACCAGCGGGGCAACCTGACCTTCCTGCGTCACGAGTTGCGGCCTTCGGAAATGCAGTCGGTGGTATTGGCCAACGCCAATCTCGAACGGGCGCGCCTCAACGGCATCATCGCCGTCCAGGCCGACTTCACCGATGCGGTGATGCGCAATTGCAAGCTGGTCCGGGCCAATCTGCGCCAGTGCAAGCTGGTCGGCGCCAATCTCGAAGGGGCAGACCTTTCGGGTTCCGACATGAAAGGCGCCAACCTCCAGGGCGCGGTGCTGGTCAATGCCGACATGACGATGGCGATCACCGACGACGCCGACATGACCGGCATTCTGACCGACGCCCCGGCCGGCATCAGCCTGACCACCCTGTCCGAGCCGATCGAGTCTCTGCTGGCCCAGCACATCGCCTGGGTGGAAAGCAGCGGCGCCCAGGGCAAGCCGCTCGACCTCTCGGGGGTCGATCTGCGGCCGCTGAAGAATTTGGCCAGCGCCAACCTCACCGCCCTCAAGGCCAACCGGGTCGTGATGTACGGCATGGTTCTGCCCGGAATCCAGCTTCAGGGCGCGCAACTCCAGGGCGCCGACCTCCGGGCCGCCAAGCTGGTCGGCGCCGATCTCCGCGGGGTCAACCTCAAGAATGCCAAGCTCAACAATTCCGATCTTCGCGACTGCAACCTTGGACCGCTGGTGCTGACCGCCGACCGGTTGCTGCCGGCTCAACTCCAGGGCGCGAGCATCCGCTACGCGGATCTGCGCGGCGCCGACTTGCTGCGCGCCAACTTCCAGGGCGCCGACCTCTCCTATTCCAACCTGATCGGCACCAAGCTGCGCGCCACCGACTTTTCCGAGTCGAATCTCGACACCACATTATTCTCCCAGGGATCGCTGCGCGAAGCCATCGCGGCCGGCTGCAAGGGCCTGCCGACGGACTGAGCCGAGCGGCAGCGGGGAACCGGCGGGCTCAAGCGGGAAGGACGTGATGCGTATTCTGGTTCTGGGGGCCGGCGGAGTCGGCGGCTATTTCGGCGGCCGGCTGCTTCAGGCCGGCGGTGATGTCACCTTTCTCGTGCGCGAGCGCCGGGCCGGACTGCTGCGCCGCACCGGCCTCGTCATCCGCAGCCCGCTCGGCGACTTCGCCGCCCCGGTCGAGCCCGTGACCCGCGAACAGGTCCGGCCCGAATTCGACCTCGCCCTGCTCTCCTGCAAGGCCTACGACCTCGAGGACGCCATCGCCTCGCTCCAGGGCGGCCTCGCGCCCCACGGCCGGGTGGTGCCGCTACTCAACGGGCTGGCCCATATGGAGCGGCTTGACGCCGCCTTCGGCGCCGGGCGGGTGGTCGGCGGGCTGTGCCATATCTCGGTCACCCTCGGCGCTGACGGCGCGATCGAGCACCTCAACCGCCTGCACCGCATCACCTATGGAGAGCGCGGTCCGGAAACCGGCGCCGCCGATCTCGCCCTGCTCGACCGCCTGTTCCGCGCCGCCGGCGTCGAGGCCGAGCACAGCACCGAGATCATGCGCCGGACCTGGGAAAAGCTGGTGCTGCTGGCCACCCTCGCCGCCCTGACCTGCCTGATGCGCGGCTCGATCGGGGCCATTCTGAAAAGCCGGGACGGCCGGGCGGTGATTTTGGAAACCCTCGAGGCCTGCCGCCAGGTCGCGGCCGCCGCCGGCTATCCGCCGACCGAGGCCGCGCTGGCCGCGACCATCGGCCATCTTACCGACGAGACCTCGGCGCTCAAGGCCTCGATGCTGCGCGATATCGAGCGCGGCAATCCGACCGAGGGCGAGCATATCGTCGGCGACATGGTCAGGCTCGCCGAGTCCCATGGCATTTCCTGCCCGCCGCTGCGCCTCGCCTACGCCCACCTTCAGACCTACGAAGCCCTGCGGACCACCGGATAATCGCCAACCGCCGCCCCGAAGTCAGCAGATATTTCCGCCGGTCACCGGCGAAGGGGGAAGACTTTGCCGAGCGGCCGGCAAAATCTTCCCCGGCACGACAGCAATAAAGGCCCGCCGGGAGTCATCCCGTTTCCGGCCCGGTTCTGGCACGGTCCTTGCTCTGTTCCGGGAGCCATCCCGTTCGGCCTCAAGACTTCCTGCCAGGAAAGCCAATTCGATGAATATCAAAGTTGTTCACAAAGCCGTGATGCTCTGCGACGAGCTTGGCCGTCACAGCATCCGCTGCACCACGACCGCCGAGGCGGAGAAGCTATGGCGCCGGCTGACCGTCGACCCCGACTATGCCAACACGATGCTTCGTTTGTGCCGGCCGGCCGAAGCCGAGCCGCAGCCGATGGCATCCTCCTGAGACCGAACAGAGTTGATCACGGCTCGTGCTTGTCGGGATCACCGTCTGAGGCCATTTGTTGAGTCTGAAACAGCGGTTTCAGGGGTCCCGGCCGATAGTCATCGTCCCAGCGCACCGAAAGAAACGCCGCGACCAGATCCGGCGCGCTGCCGTCGAACCAGCCGGTCGGAGCCAGTTTGGTGAGATTGATCTTGTCGAGTTCATGCCAGGGGTGATCGACGGCGCTGTTCCAGCTCCGCTGGCTCTCGTCAAAGGCACAGCGAAGGTCAGGAAGAAAAACCTGACCGGGAACGAAGTAAACTTCGTCCTCCAGACGGTCCTTGATGGCGGCGACATCGTTACTCCCGGCCGGTCCGGCGAGAATGACCCGACAGCTTATCTTGTGGGTCACGCTGAGACGGTAGGAATATTCGAGATTGAGATTGAAGGGTTTCTTCAACGCCATTGTTGGTTGTGTCCAGCCACTGACCCATCGGCCCCTCGGGGGATGGTATTCGGGATCGGGGCCGGCGGCAAGCGCGGGGTGTCCGCGAGCGGCGATTGCCGCCGGCCTTGAAACGGGGTGGGAAAAACCATGTTGCACTCGGGACGGGCCGCCAGCACCACGCCAAGCCACGGCGGCGCCAAGCCACCGCCGCCCCGGCCCGCGGCCGCCGGCACCGGCAAGGTTCATCAGACCCCGGCGGTTCGCCCCCAGGCCCATGGCGCCGCCGCCACCCATGCGGCCCGGCGCAGTCCGATCATCGACGACATCCCCGAGGAGAGCGGCGCGGGCAAAACCGCCTCGTGGTCGCTCCGGCTGCCCCGCCTGCGCCTGCCGGCGCCGCCTTCGTTGCGCACGGTCCGCCGCACCGCCCTGGTGGTGGTGACGCTGCTGATCATCTGCGCCGCGGTCGCCACTTCGGTGCAGATGATCAGCCAGCACCTCGAGGTGGCCCGCCAGGCCCGAATCGACGCCGCGATCGCCGTCGCCCTCGACGCCCACACCCGGCGCCATCATGACGAGGGGCGCAGTTACGAGGAAATTTCCTTCACCGACAACATCCGGCACTGCCTCGGCGCCACCCTCGCCCAACCCGGCTACGCCTTGGGCCATCGCCTCGAGGGTGACGACGGCGGGGCACTGCTCGGGGTCGCCGAAGCCGGCTGCCTGCGCGCCAAGGTGCGCGAACTGATGGCCATGCCCAGACCCGACGAGGTCGCCGGGTCCGAGGAAAGACCCTGGAGAGAGGCCCGCATCCGCGCCATGCTGGTCTTTGCCCGCGAGCATGGCTACCGCTTCCCGCCCGACCTGATGGCCTACGAGCGCCCCCATGTCGGCGCCATCAGCAGCCCGCAGGGCCGGCTGCCTTAATTTTCCGCAGCTCTGGCGCCGCCATCACCACTTCTGAGCTTTTCAGACGCGGCCCGATAAGCTACTGTCCGCGCCGGACTGGAAGCAACAGGGGCAATCTGGCCAGTATGAAAGGCTTTCGCCGGAGCAAGCCGGCGGCACCTGTGAAATAATCGTGCGTCATAGTCCGGTAAAGCCGAAGGAAATATCCCATGGGTCGGATCGTTGAAGTCACAGACGTTATCTTGAGGGATGCGCACCAGAGCCTGCTGGCCACGCGCATGGCGATGGAAGACATGATTCCGGCCTGTGAGGATTTGGACAAGGCGGGCTACTGGTCGCTCGAGTGTTGGGGCGGCGCCACCTTCGATGCCTGTATCCGTTTCCTCAACGAAGACCCGTGGGAACGGCTGCGCACCTTCCGCAAGCTGCTGCCCAACACCAAGTTGCAGATGCTGTTGCGCGGCCAGAACCTGCTCGGCTATCGCCATTACGAGGACGCGGTGGTCGAACGCTTCGTCGCCAAGGCGGCCGAGAACGGCATGGACGTGTTCCGGGTCTTCGACGCCCTCAACGATCTGCGCAACCTCAAGACCGCGATCGCGGCGGTCAAGAAGTCGGGCAAGCACGCCCAGGGCACGATCTGCTACACGGTCAGCCCGGTTCACACCATCGAAGCCTTCGTCGATATGGCGGAGAGCCTGAAGGAAATGGGCGTCGACTCGATCTGTCTCAAGGACATGGCGGCGCTGCTCAAGCCGCAGCCGGCCTATGATCTGGTCAAGGGCATCAAGGAGCGCTGCGGCGCCGATACCCTGGTTCACCTTCACGCCCATGCCACCACCGGCGTCACCCTGGTTTCGCTGATGAAGGCGGTCGAGGCCGGTTGCGACATCGTCGACGCCTCGATCAGTTCGCTGTCGCTCGGCTCGGGCCACAACCCGACCGAGGCGGTGGTCGAGATGCTGGAGGGCACCGGCCTGACGACCCGACTCGACAAGGACCGCATCCTCAAGGTCAAGGACTACTTCACCAACATCCGGCCCCGCTATCGTGAGTTCATGAGCGAGTTCACCGGAGTCGACACCGAGATTTTCAAGAGCCAGATTCCCGGCGGCATGATCTCCAACATGGAATCCCAGCTCAAGGGCCAGGGCGCCGCCCACCGCCTCCAGGAAGTGCTGGAAGAGGTGCCGCGGGTGCGCGCCGACAGCGGCTTCCCGCCGCTGGTCACGCCCTCCAGCCAGATCGTCGGCAGTCAGGCCGTGTTCAACGTCCTGATGGGCAAATACAAGACTCTGACCGGCGAGTTCGCCGACCTGATGCTCGGCTATTACGGCAGCACCATCGGCGAAAAGAACCCCGAGGTGCTGGCCCGTGCCGAGGCCCACGCCAAGAAGCCGGTGATCACCGGCCGCCCCGCCGACCTGCTCAAGCCCGAATGGGAGACCTTGCGCAAGGAGACCGAGGCGCTGGAAAACAACAACGGCAGCGACGAGGACGTCCTGACTTACGCCATGTTCCCCCAGGTCGCGCCCAAGTTTTTCAAGAGCCGCCCCGACGGCCCGAAGAATCTCGGCAAGGCCCCGGTGAAAAAGGACGCGGCCCCGGCGGCTCCGGCCAAGGCCGAGGGCAAGGCGGACGGAGCCGGCAAGCCGGCAAGCCTCGCCGGCCCCGTGACCTACGTCGTCACGCTCCACGGCAAGGAACACAAGGTCACGGTCGCCCCCGGCGCCTGACGCAGACTCCATAAAAGCGAACGATCGCGGTCGGACTTCGGAAGGGATCCTCGATGCCCAAGCACGGCACTCACTCGGCACCCAAGACCATCGACGAGAGAATCACCGAGCTGCGCGCCCGCCGCAGCCGCCTGGAGCAAGGCGGCGGCGCGGCCCAGATCGAGAAGCAGCACGCCGGCGGCAAGCTGACCGCCCGCGAACGGGTCGCCCGGCTGGCCGACGACGGCAGCTTCCAGGAGGTCGGGCTTTACGCCCAGCATCAGTGCACCGCCTTCGGCCTCGGCCACCGGGAACTGCCGGCCGACGGCGTGATCACCGGCTGCGCCAAGGTCGACGGCAAGACCATCCATCTCGCCAGCCAGGATTTCACGGTGTCGGGCGGCGCGGCCGGCGAGGTGCACAGCCTCAAGGTCGCCGAGATGCAGGAACTGGCGCTCAAGACCGGCTCACCGTTCATCTTCATCAACGACAGCGGCGGCGCCCGGGTCCAGGAGGGCATCGGCAGCCTGTCGGGCTATGGCAAGGTCTTTTACTTCAACGTCATGCTCTCGGGTTCGGTGCCTCAGATCTCGCTGATCTGCGGCCCCTGCGCCGGCGGCGCCTCCTACAGCCCGGCGCTGACCGATTTCATCATCCAGACCCGCCGCGCCCAGATGTTCATCACCGGGCCGCAGGTGATCAAGCAGGTCACGGGCGAGGTGGTCACGGCCGAAGATCTCGGCGGCCCCGAGGCCCAGATGAAATCGGGTGTCGTGCACCTGATCGCCGAGGACGACGAGGAGGCGATCTACCTCTGCCGGCGGCTCCTCAGCTTCATGCCCTCGAACAACCTCGAGGACCCGCCCCACCTGCCCTTCGACGAACCGGTCGAGCCCGATCCCGAGCTGAACCATATCGTGCCCACCGACCCCAAGATGGGCTACGACGTCCGCGAGGTGATCAGCCGGGTGGTTGATGACGGCGATTTCCTCGAAATCCAGCCCGGCTTCGCGCCCAACATCGTGGTCGGCTTTGCCCGGATCACCGGCCGCCCGATCGGCATCGTGGCCAACCAGCCGTCGGCGATGGCCGGAGCGCTCGACATCAATTCCTCGGACAAGGCGGCGCGCTTCATCCGCTTCTGCAACGCCTTCAACATTCCGATCGTGACCTTCGTCGATGTCCCGGGCTTCCTGCCCGGCGTCGAACAGGAATATGGCGGCATCATCCGTCATGGCGCCAAGATGCTGTTCGCCTACTCCGCCACGACGGTGCCGAAACTGACCGTGATCATGCGCAAGGCCTATGGCGGCGCCTATCTCGCCATGTGCGGCAAGGATCTGGGGGCCGACCGGGTGGTGGCGTGGCCGACCGCCGAGGTGGCGGTGATGGGCGCCGAGGGCGCGGCCGAGATCGTCTTCCGCAAGGAAATCGACGGCGCCGAGGACAAGGCGGCCAAGCGCCGGGAAATGATCGACATCTACCGTGAATCCTTCGCCAACCCCTATGTCGCGGCGGGCCGCGGCCTCGTCGACGACGTCATCGAGCCGGCGCACACCCGCAAGTTTCTGGCCCTCGCCCTCGACAGCCTGGCCACCAAGCGGGAAACCCGGCCGCCGAAGAAGCACGGCCTGATCCCGCTGTGACCGACGCGCGGGCACGGAACCAGAAGGGCAGCCAGGGAGGACAGGAGATGGCGGACGGATCGGCAAACGAGGTGCTGGCGGCGATCGAGGCGTTGCGCCGCGATATGCAGGGTCAGATCGACGGCCTCAAGGCGGAACTGGCGGCGCTGAAGGCGCGGCCCGCCGCCGCCCCTGAGGCGGAGAGCGAGATCGCGCCCGAGATTCTGGTGATGCTGGCCGCAGCCGCCACCGCCTATCTCGGAGTCAAGGTCCGCATCCGCTCGGCCCGGCAACTCCACCCCAGCCATGACGGCATCAGCCCCTGGGCGCAGCACGGCCGCGTCTTCGTCCAGTCGGCCTCCCATAACCTGCGCCGCGTGCGCTGAGACCCGTTCGATCGAGATAAGGAGTTCCGGCGTTGAAATTACAGATCAGCATCGACGGCAAGGCCTACCAGCTCGATGTCGAAGTGCTCGAAGAGGATCGGGCGGCGCGCTCGCGCGGCTACCTGCCGCCCCACCACCCGCCCTCGACGGTCCGCTCGCTGCTCACCACCCCGGCAGCGGCTTCGGCTCCGCCGGGCGATGGCGGCGCAGCCGACGAAGGTCCGGTCGACGAGGCTCATGTCTGCCGCAGCCCGGTGGCCGGCGTCGTGATCCGGATCAAGGCCGAGATCGGCCAGCAGCTCCGGCAGGACGACCTGATCATGGTGCTGGAAGCGATGAAAATGGAAACCAACGTCACCGCCCCGGCCGCGGGCACGGTCAAGGCGATCAAGGTCGCCGAAGGCGACGGGGTGAAGGCCAATCAGGTGCTGGTGGTGTTCGACTGACCGATGCGGGATTGTGACGGTGACGGCCGGCCCCCGATCGGAGGCCGGCCTCTTGCCGTCATCAGCAATCGAACCATCTTGCCTTCTGGACCTCAAGCCCGGAGCTAAAGACCGAAGGCCGGACGCGGCAGAAGTTTGCCGCCCCGGCGTCGCTCCGGCCAAAAACAGGAGGAAGAGATGGCCCACCTTAACGACTGGGATGTCGTCATCGCGTCATTAGGGGCGCTGGTTTTCCTGGTTTCTCTGGCCAGCCTCGCCGATTTCGCGATTGCACACTACCTCAGCATCCGCGGCCACACGCCCGAAGCCTGACGCCCCGGCGCCGGGGCCGCGCTGGGAAAGGCCCGCCGGCCGGGCTCAACTCAGGCGGCCCCGGAACTGGTCTTGCTGCCGGCCGCCCCCTGGAACATGATGTTGCGCCGGATCAGTTCGACCAGCGAATCGGCCTTCATTTTCGACATCACATGGGAGCGATAGATTTCGACTGTGCGGGAACTGATGCTGAGCGCAACGCCGATCGCCTTGCTGGTGTAGCCGGCGACCATCAGGTCCATCACCTCGCGCTCGCGCGCCGTCAGCTTGGCCAGCTGTTCCTGAAACGTCGTGACCCTGATCTTGGCTTCCCGCTCGGCGGCTTCGAGGTTGGTTGCCTGCCGGATGCCGGCGAGCAGGCGGTCGGGATCGAACGGCTTCTGAATGAAATCAAGCGCCCCGGCCTTGAGGGCCTCGACCGCCAGCGGCACGCTGCCATGACCGGTCATGATGATCACGGGCAGGCTGTCGCGGACCTTGCGGATGGCCCGGAACACCTCCATGCCGTCCATGCCCGAAAGGTGGATGTCGAGAACGACACAACCGATATCGTTTACCGGGGCCGTCTCCAGAAAATCCTCGCCAGACGAGAAACTGACCACAGTCATTTTCTCGGCGTTGAGCAGTATCGCCAACGCATCTCGAAGAGCACTGTCGTCATCGACAATCGCGATGACCGGTGTTGTCGGGTTGGTAATAATGGCCGGATGCCTTCTGGGGAGAGAATCCACGCTAACATCTATCCTCCGACCGCCGGCACTGACAATTCGTATGAACACGTAAAGGATTTTGCTTAATATCCCTTTGCGCGAACCGCGGGCCAAAGCCGCCGCGGCTGCCACCACCGCCATTATTTTGCCGCTGTCCGGACCGAGACTGAGCCTCGCCGGCATCGTCGGCAGCACAGAGACGGAGAGCCCGCCATGACCCCGCAAGAACGCGACCTGATCTCAGACCTGTTTCGACGCCTGCGCGACTCCGGTTCAGCCAGCCGGGACCAGGAGGCCGACGCCCTGATCCGGCGCCTCTGCGCGGCGCAACCCGAAGCCGCCTATCTGCTGGTCCAGACCACTCTGGTCCAGGAACAGGCGCTGCATGCGGCGCAGGCCCGCATCGAGGAGTTGCAGCAGCAGGTGGAGAGCCAGGCCGCCCGCCCGGTGAGCGGCAACAGCTTCCTCGGCGCCGGCCTCGGCGGCCTCTTTGGCAGCCGCCGGCAGGCTGCCGCTCCCCCGCCGCCACCACCGCCTCAGACCGGCCCCTGGGGCGCACCGGCACCGGCCGGCGGCGGTTTCCTGCAATCGGCCCTGACCACCGCGGCCGGCGTTGCCGGCGGCGCCCTGCTGTTCGAAGGCATCCAGCACCTGTTCGGGGGCAGTTCGGCCGCCGCCGCCTCGCCCTGGTCGACGCCGTCGATGGCACCGACCGAGATTGTCGAAAATACGACAATCAATAATTATTATGGCGACCAGAGTTCCGACAGCGCCAACGACTCCTTCGATACCGGCGCCGACGGCGGCTCGTTTTTCGACGACGTCTGACCGGAACGCCCTGGAGGCGAGCCACGTTGTGGCTTGACTTTGTTTGGACTTCAAGGCCGCCGGCGCCGCACTGGTGCCGGCGGTGCCATTTCCGGCACACTCTTTGCAGACATACTCCCGAACCCGCGGCAACGCGGCAGAGAGGTGTTTCAAGGTCAGGGACGATGAGATGGTACCACCGCCCTCGTGTGCGACAATAGACCATCGCCACACCGGCCGGAGCACCAGCCCGATAGGTAATGCTACTTACGCAGAGGGGCGATCACTGCACCTTCGTTGAATGGCGCAGTGCAGCATATTGAAATCGGGCGGGTTTTCGGAATGTTCGCCCTGCCGGCCCCGCGGTTTTAACGGTAATTCGAGTGAGCGTGACCGGTTGACTTGCCCTGAACCTTCAAACATGATTGTAACCACTAAGCGGGCTGTCGCCGCAATCCTGTTGCGCACCGGCGGCTGCGTGGTGTTTGGAACCTGGAACCCTCGCGCTGTCCGAGACGAATGAGAGAGAGCAAGGCACCGATGACTGCATCCTTTTCCCGCCGCCGGGCCATCACCCTGATCGCCGCCACCGCCAGCCTGCCGTTGCTGCTGGCTGCGACCGGCCCCCGCTCCCGGCTGCTGAAGTGGCAGGGAACGACGCTGGGTGCGTCCTCGACGATCCTGCTCTATCATGATGACGAGGCGCACGCCCGGGCAGCCATTGACGCGGGATTGAGCGAACTGGCGCGCCTTGAGGCACTCTTCAGCATTTATCGCGCCGATTCCGTGATCTCGACCCTCAACCGCGACGGCGTCGTCAGCGGCGCCCCCGCCGACTTCATCGCCCTGGTCAGCCACGCCGCCCGCCTGGCCGCGCTCAGCGACGGCCTATACGATCCGACCGTGCAACCGGTCTGGCAGACCTATTTCCGTCACTTCACCGGCCCAAACCCGGACCCGGCCGGCCCCGCCGCCGCCGATCTGGCCCGGGCGCTGGCGCTGGTCGACTGGCGCGGGATCGAGATCGACGCCGGCGCCGGCCGGGTCGCCCTGGCCCGGCCCGGCATGGGCCTGACCCTCAACAGCGGCGCCCAGGGCTATATCACCGACAAGGTCGCGGCGGTGCTCGGCCGCTACGGCTTCACCAACATGCTGGTCGACATGGGCGAGCCGCGGGCGCTGTCGACCAAGCCGGACGGTTCGGCCTGGCGGATCGGCATCGCCAATCCTGCCGACCCTCTCCGCGCGGTCGCCGAACTCGACGTCATCGACAAGTGCGTGTCGACCTCGGGCGGCTATGGCACCCTCTTCGACGATGCCGGCGCCTTCACCCATATCGTCGACCCGCGCAGCGGCCGCACCGCGCCGCGCCTGCTCGGGGTGTCGGTGGTCGCCGATACCGCGACCCGGGCCGATGGCCTGTCGACCGCGATGCTGCTGGCGCCCCCCGAAAAGCGCCTTGCTCTGCTGCGCGCCGCCGGCGGCCTGATCGCGGTCTATGTCACGCCCGACGGCGTGGTGGAACGGCTCGAGGCATGACAGGCCCGGAGCCAGACGAGCCCGGTTCGGGGCTGGAAAGCGTGGCCCGGGTGGTCGCCCTCGAGGGCGGCGTGCCGTGGCTGGAACCGGAGCCCAAGGCGTCTTGCGGCGGCTGTCTGTCGCTGGCTGCCTGCGGCGCCAAGGGTGGCGGCAGGCGCGCGCTGGCCGCCCGTCGCTTTCCGCTCGCCGGCGCGCCGGCGCTGCGGGTGGGTGAGCGGGTGGTGGTCGGGTTGCCGGAGGGGGCGGTTCTGCGGGCTTCGGCCACCGCCTATGCGGTGCCGCTGCTGCTGATGGTCGGGGCCGGGATCACCGCCCGTGGCCTTGGAGCCGGCGACGGCGCCGGCGCGCTGGCGATGCTGGGCGGGTTGGCGGCGGGATTGCTGATCGCCCGCATCATCGCCGGGTTGCTGCTGGGGCGGGGCGACCTGTCGCCGCGCTACCTGCGGCGGGTGGTCGAGGGCGGCGCATGTTCACGGGATTGATGAGCAACCGGAAGGACGGACGGGCATGAGGGATGTGATTCTCCTGATGGTGAGCGCCACCCTGGTCAACAACGTGGTGCTGGCCCGCTTCCTTGGCCTCTGCTCCTTCATGGGCGTGACGACCAAGGTTGACACCGCGGTCGGCATGGGCATGGCCACCACCTTCGTGATCACCGTGTCCTCGATGGGCGACTGGGCGCTGGAAGCCTTCCTGCTGGCACCCTACGACCTCGGCTATCTGCGCACCGTGACCTTCATTCTGGTGATTGCGGCGGCGGTGCAGTTCACCGAGATGGTGATCCGCAAGGTTTCGCCGGCGCTCTTTCGCACCCTCGGCATCTATCTGCCCCTGATCACCACCAACTGCGCCGTGCTCGGCGTCGCGCTGCTGCTGGTCGAGGGACGGTTCGGCTTCGTCGAGAGCACGCTGTTCGCCTTCGCCTCCTCTCTCGGCTACAGCCTGGTGATGGTGGTGTTCGCCGGGTTGCGCGAGCGCATCGCGCTGGCCGAGGTGCCGCCGCTGATGGCCGGGCCACCGATCGGCTTCATCACCGCCGGGTTGCTGGCCCTCGCCTTCATGGGCTTTTCCGGGATCAGCGCCAACTGACCGAAGATTTGTCTGCCATCCGTCATGAGCGTGTTCTGAGCGTTTAGGGAGTCACTGCCATGCTGCTCGCCGTTGGAAGTCTTGCCGTGATGGGCGCCGCCCTGGGCACCGTCCTCGGAGTTGCCGCCCGCTACTTCGCCGTCGAGTCCGATCCTCTCGAAGCTGATCTTCTCGACCTGCTGCCCGGCTCCCAATGCGGCCAGTGCGGCTATGTCGGCTGCGGTCAGGCCGCGGCGGCCCTGGCCAAGGGCGAGGCGGCGGTGACGATCTGCATCCCCGGCGGCAAGGCGGTGGCGGAAAAGCTGGCCCACCGCCTCGGCGTCGCCGCGGATCTCTCGGGCCACAAGGACGCCGAGCCGCACTACGCCGTGATCAACGAAGACCTGTGCATCGGTTGCCTGCGCTGCGCCAATGAATGCTCGACCGACGCCATCATCGGCGCGCCGAAGCAGATTCACACCGTGCTGGTCGATAACTGCCACGGCTGCGCCAAGTGCTTTAACACCTGCCCGACGATGGCCGTGACCATGCATAAGATTAATGTCAATCTCCATGACTGGCACTGGCACAAGCCAAAGCTCAAGGCCAAGCGGATCAAGCATTGATGCGGAGGCAACCATGAAACTTTTTCGCATCGACGGCGGCATCCATCCCGAGTACCGCAAGGAACGGACCCAGGAGCATGCGATCGTCCCCCTGCCCCTGCCGCGCATTCTCTGCCTGCCCCTGCGCCAGCACATCGGCGCTCCGGCCGAGGCGGTGGTGACCTCGGGCCGGCGGGTCAGGAAGGGCGATCTTCTGGCCAGGGCCTCGGGGACGATCTCGGCGCCGATTCACGCCCCGACCTCGGGCACGGTGGTCGACATCAACGACATGATGGCGCCGCACCCCTCGGGCCTCGCCCAGAAGACCATCGTGCTGCGCCCCGACGGCAAGGATGAGTGGGGCGACCTGCCACCCGGGATCGACGACCCCTTCGCAGCGACGCCGTCCGAGATCGACAGCCGGGTCGCCTGGGCCGGCATCGTCGGACTGGGCGGCGCCGCCTTCCCCTCGGCGGTCAAGCTCGGGCTGCGCGCCGGCAAGTCCCTCGACATCCTGATTCTCAACGGCGCCGAGTGCGAACCCTACCTGACCTGCGACGACCGCATCATGCAGGAGCGGGCCGAGGAGGTGGTCGACGGCGCCCGGATCATGGCCCATGCCCTCACGCTGTCGCGGATCGTGATCGCGATCGAGACCAACAAGCCGGCGGCGATCGGGGCGATGACCCGGGCCGCGGCCGCCCACGCCGGGGTCACGGTGGCGCCGATCCCGGTGCAATATCCGATGGGCTCGGAGCGCCATCTGACCAAAGCGATCACCGGCCGCGAAACCCCGGCGGGCACGCTGACCGCCGATGTCGGCGTCGTCGTCCACAATGTCGGCACCGCCCGCGCGGTGCGCGAGGCGGTGCGTTTCGGCCGGCCGCTGATCTCGCGGGTGATCACCCTCAGCGGCGCCGGACTGACCCGGGGCATGAATGTCGAGGTGCCGCTCGGCACCATGGTCGCGGATCTCATCGACTTCTGCGGCGGCTTCAAGGACGGCAAGGCGCCGCACCGGCTGATTTCGGGCGGGCCGATGATGGGCCAGCCGCTGCCGGCGCTGGAAGTGCCGGTGATCAAAGGCACCTGCGGCATCCTGGCCCTGACCGAGGCCGAGATCAACGAGCATCCGGCCGGCCCCTGCATCCGCTGCGGCGGCTGCGTCAGCGTCTGCCCGTGCGGGCTGGTCCCGCTGGAGATGGCCACCTACATCCGCCACGACAAGCTGGAGGAAGCCGAGCGCATCGGCGTCCGGGACTGCGTCTCCTGCGGCAGTTGCTCCTATACCTGCCCGTCGCACATTCCGCTGGTGCAGTACTTCAACTACGCCAAGGGACGGCTGACCGCCGCCGATCGCGACCGCCGCAAGCAGGAACGCCTGAAAACGCTGGTGGAGGCGCGCCGGACCCGGGTCGAACGACAGGTCCAGGCCAAACGCGCCGCCGCCGCCGCCAAAGCCGCCAAGCCGGCTCCCACCCCCGCCTCTACCGACCAATCGAAGGCCAGCGCATGATCGCTTTCCGCAACGACCGGAGCGGGCCGTTCACCCACGCCCCCACCAGTGTCCAAGGCACCATGAGAGCGGTGATGCTGGCCCTGGTGCCGGCGACCCTCCTCGACGCCTGGCTGTTCGGCTGGCCCGCGATCTACCTCTTTCTGGTCACGGTCGGCGCCTGCCTTGCGGTCGAGGCGGCCTGCCTCAAGGCCCAGGGCAAGCCGGTGCGGGCCGCGCTGACCGACGGCTCGGCCGCGCTGACCGGCTGGCTCCTGGCCATGAGCCTGCCGCCCTGGGCGCCGTGGTGGATCGCGGTGCTGGGCGCGGTGTTCGCGATCGCCCTGGCTAAGCATCTCTTTGGCGGCCTCGGGCAAAACGTCTTTAATCCGGCGATGGTGGCCCGGGTGGCGCTGCTGGTGTCGTTCCCGCTGCCGATGACCGCCTTCGTACCGCCAAGGCCGCTGTTCACCGCCGGCGCGCCCGGCCTGATCGACAGCCTCGGCATCACCTTCGGCCACGCCTTCCAGCTTGACACCATGAGCGCGGCCTCGGCGCTCGGCACGATCAAGACCGAACTCTCGCGCGGCATTCCGGTCTCGCAGTCGATGGCCGGGACGCCGGACCTGCTGCATATGCTGCTCGGCGCCCGCCCGGGCAGCTTCGGGGAGACCTCGGCGCTGCTGATCCTGGCCGGCGGCCTCTGGCTGCTGCGCAAGAAGGTGATCTCCTGGCAGATTCCGCTGGCGGTGATGGGCACGCTGTTCGTCTTTGGCACCCTCTTCCACGGCATCGACCCCGACCGCTTCACCAGCGGCCTCTTTCAGGTGGTTTCGGGCGCCACCTTCCTCGGCGCCTTCTTCATCGCCACCGATTACGTCACCTCGCCGGTTTCGCGCTCGGGGCAACTGGCCTACGGCGTCGGCGTCGGCTTCTTCACCTGGATCATCCGGACCTTCGCCGGCTATCCCGAAGGCATGGCCTTCGCGGTGCTGCTGATGAACGCGCTGACGCCGCTGATCGACCGCGCCTTCCGCCCGCGCACCTTCGGGCGGTCCCGCTCGGGGGCGCCCTTGACCCTGCCGCCGAGGACGACGTCATGAGCGGAAACATGACCAGCAACGACAACCCGATCAAGCACGCGGTCATTCTCGGCGGCTTCTGCCTCGGCTTCGGGGCCCTGCTTGCCGTCACCTACATCGTGACCGCCGACGCCATCCACCAGCGCAGCGACGAGGACAAGCGCGCCTCGCTGGATCAGGTGATTCCGGCGCTTCTGCACGACAACAACCCGCTGGCCGACACCCTGACCGTCCCGGGGGCCGAGGGCAAGCCGGTGACGGTGTTCCGGGCCACCCGCGACCGCAAGGTCACCGCCGTCGCCTATGAGATCATCGGCAGCGGCTATGCCGGCGAGGTGCGGCTGATGCTGGGAGTGGACGCCGAGGGCCGGGTGCTCGGGGTGCGGCCGCTCGCCCACAAGGAGACCCCCGGTCTCGGCGACAAGATCGAACCGGCCAAGACCGACTGGATCAACCGTTTCACCGGGCTCTCGCTCGGCAACCCGCCGGTTGAGAAATGGAAGGTCAAGAAGGATGGCGGCCAGTTCGATCAGTTCTCCGGAGCCACGATCACGCCGCGCGGCGTGGTCGGCGCCATCCGGGGTGGACTGGCATTTTTCGCGGCCAACAAGGCCCGGTTGGTGGAGGTACGGTGATGGCGGCCGAAGACGAGACCGGAACAAAGACCAATTACAGACAGATCGTCAAAGACGGCCTCTGGGACAACAACAGCGTCTTTTGCATGATCCTCGGCATGTGCCCGACCATGGCCATGACGACCAGCGCCACCAACGGCCTGGGCATGGGACTGGCGACGGCGGTGGTGATGGCGGCCTCCAGCCTGCTGGTGGCCACCTTCCGCGCCTGGATCACCCAGGAGGTCCGGATTCCGGTCTACATCCTGATCGTCGCCGCCATGGTCACGCTGGTCGATCTGACCATGAATGCCTGGATGCATGAGCTTTACAAGGTGCTCGGGCTCTTTATCCCGCTGATCGTCTCCAACTGCCTGCCGCTGGCCCGGCTCGAAGCCTTCGCGGCCCGGGAACCGGTACTGCCGTCGCTGGTCGACGGCCTCTTCATGGGCATCGGCTTCACCCTGTCGCTGACCCTGATCGGCGCCGTCCGCGAGATCATCGGCTCGGGCACGCTCTTTGCCGACGCCTCGCTGCTGCTCGGGCCAGCCTTCAAATTCATGGAACTCCGGATCATGGCGCCCGATACCGGCGTGCTGATGGCGGTGCTGCCGCCGGGCGGCTTCCTCGCCACCGGCCTGCTGCTGGCGGGCAAACGAATTCTCGACGTCCGCGCCGGTAAGGCGATCTCCATGGGCGGAGCCCATAGCGTGGGGTAGCGGAGCCCATAGCGTGGGGTAGCGGAGCCCATAGCGTGGGGTAGCGGAGCCCATAGCGTGGGGTGAGCTGCGGCGGAGCCAAGGGGAGAACGGATGAGAACGATCGTCGTCTATGCCAAACCCGGCCGGCAAACCCAGGTCCCCGTCGACGTGCCCGAGGGTGCGACGGTGCTGCGGGTGATCGAGCTTTCGGGGTTGCTGAAGCAGTTTCCGGACATCGACCTGGAAAAACAGAAGGTCGGCTCCTTCGGCAAATTCCTGGCTCTCGATGCCCTGGTCGAAGAGGGCATGCGGATTGAAATCTATCGTCCGATCACGATCAATCCGGCCACCGTACCACGCCGCCCGACCGCCAAACCGGCCGAAAAAGACTGAGCTGCCTCCTCAGAATCCCCGGCAAATGCGAGTCGGCCCCCGGGCCGGCGGCGGTGCTGCGGACGCTCGGCCGGCGGCCCGGCTACGGCGCCGGTCGCGTTCGGCTGCGACGGTCGCCAGAACCGGCCGGATCATGCGGCGCAGCGAGAATTTTCTGGCAGATTCCTGTGACTCGGCAACGGCTTATCAAGCCATCCCGTGACAATACATGAAGAAGAAGCCGGTGGATGGCACCCCCGGCATTCAGGCTAATTTGCCACAGTCAGAGTCCCTGCCGCGACAATAAAGACTGTCGTGGGTTGACAGCGGCCCCGACGATTTGCAGTTAGAGTGAAGCCCCATCGATTGACTCTGTGCCGCCATGAAATTCGCCCCCATGATTTACGCCAAAGCTCTCCCCGTGCTGATCGGGTGCGCCCTGACCGCAGCCACCGCTTTGCTCGCCCCCGGCGCCGGCGCAGAGGGACTGCTGGTCCCCGACGCCCGTCCGGTGCTGGAGCGCTGGAGTCAGGCCATCGCCCTCCGGTTGTCCCAGACCGACCCGGCGGCGGCGGCGATCGCGCCGGCGGTCGGCAGCGGCCAGCGCCTCAAGCCGGGCGCCAGCGGCGAGCGGGTGGACCGGTTGGCGGCCCAGATGCGGGCCCGGGGCTTCCTCGCCGCCGACGCCTATCATGGCGTCTATGATCTGGCGCTGGAGGCGGCAGTGGCGGCGTTCCAGACCAACGAGGGCATTCTGGCCGACGGCCTCGCCGGCGAGAGCACCATCGACAGCCTGGACCGGACCTCGGCGGCCACCGCGATCGCGCTCAAGACCACTCTGGACGGCCTGCGCAGCCTGGCCGCCGAAGCCCCCGACGAGTTCTTCCTGGTCAACATCGCCGCCCAGAGCGCCTACCTGATCCAGAAGGGCGTGGTGACGATGTCGATGCGCACCGCGGTCGGCCGGCCGTCGCGGCCGACGCCGCTGCTGACCGATCACGTCACCGATATCGTGGTCAACCCAACCTGGACCGCGCCCACCACGGTGCTGGCCAAGGACAAGCTGCCGTCGCTGCGCCGCACCGGCCACCCCGGCATCGAAGGCGCGACGATCTATGTCGATCACGTCGAGGTCGATCCCGCGACCGTCGACTGGAACACCGTAACCCCCGAGCGGGTGCGCATCGTCCAGTCGGCCGGCGACAACAATGCCCTCGGCCGCGTCAAGTTCAACCTGACCAACGGTCAGAGCATCTACATGCACGACACCAACGATCACTCGGTGTTCGCACGCCAGGGCCGGGCGCTGAGTTCCGGCTGCGTGCGGCTGGCCGAACCCCGCCAGTTGGCCGAAACCCTGCTCGGCCGCGAGGGCTGGAGCCACGATCGCATCGAACAGTCCCTCGATTCGGAGCGCACCCAGTATATCCCGCTGCGCCACACGCTGCCGGTACGCATGGTCTATTGGCAGGCCAGCGTCGACGACGCCGGGGTGGTGCGCATCCACAAGGACATCTACGGCCGCAACTCGCCGGGACTGGCCTCGACCAGCCGGCAGATGCAGACCGTCCAGATCGCCCGTCCGCGCCAGCTGGTGGTGGGTCTGCCCGTCCGCTCGGCCGCCGCCGCTCAGGCACCGGCCGTGGTCCCCGCCGCCCCCTCGTCCGAGACGGCGTGGCTGGAAGGGCTGTTCTCCAAGCTGATGGCCTTCGTGCCGACCCTGCCACCGGCACCGGCGAGCCAGCAGGTTGCCAGCAGTGATGCCGCACCGCTGGTCATCGGGCGGGCCACCGAACGGGTCGCGGCGCAGGAAGCCGCACCGGCCGACCGCGCTCATTGCACCGAAAGCTGTGGCTGGGGGCTGTACTGAGGCGCGGCACCCCCGGGCCGGAGCGACTCGGTTAACGCTAATGCCCGCCGCCGCTGGCGGCGGGCGTGGAAACCAGCTGGGGCGCCATCACCCGGCCGGCGGGCAGCGCGCCGCCAAAACCAAAGCCGAGCAGGCCCAGGCCGGCCATCGCCTCCAGTCCCAGCCCGGCGCCCAGCCGGGCACCGATCAGGGAAATCCAGCGGTTATTGATCAGCCGGCGGCCGATGACCGAGCCGACCCAGGCGCCGCCAACCAGCAACCCGACCTGAAGCACCGGCAGCGCGATCTCGAGCGGGGAGCCGGCGCCAGCGCCGCCCGGACCCGATCCGGCGGGCTTGGTTTGGGCGAGAAGCACCGACGGCTCGCCCGCGAGGAGCAGCGCCACCACCGGTACCCAGCCCAGACTCCGCCTCGACATCCCGGTTCCCCCGACCGCCAGCGTCCGGCCCAGGGATCGCAGACATTCGCGTCCGGTACAAGCCCCTGCTGCCGCGGCCACGGGATCAGCCGGCGGGGTTGGCCCGGAGAAACTCTCCGATCCTTCTGTCCATGATCGTAATATGAGAAATCAGCCAGTGTCCAAAAAATTTTACGAAATCCTGATTAACATCCTCACCTCTCAATACCGACTTCTTGAAGCGGGTTACCGCAACCTGAAAGTCAAGATGCTCAAGCTTGTGGCTAAACAGTTCAGGAAACTCGATCGATATCATAAGCTCCTCTTCACTCGTAAAATGATCTGCAATATAATCCTCTAGTTTTATAATAGCATCTTTAACAGCATCCTGGCCGGCACCCGAATTCAGGGAGCTGATGAACTCATGATAAACGCTGAACAGCGCCTCATGTTCGCCATCGATCTGGCCGACACCGATTCTGTAGTCATCGCTCCAGGCAATCGGACCTTCTGAGCTGATAATCTCACAATAGTTTACCATCATCGTCACCATGACAGTGCATGACCGGATCCACCCCATCCGCCCTCCGCCAACGACCGCGTCGTGACAAAGGCCGGTCATGATTGTACCATGCCTATCCGGTTAAG
>SESF01022544.1_pt1 | contig 22747 bp, 26 predicted proteins | sample 3171521 | NCBI WGS metagenome assembly SESF01 (sample SAMN10866945, study PRJNA518727) | freshwater metagenome | biome: subpolar coniferous forest; feature: holomictic lake; material: water; isolation source: holomictic Lake 227, 6 m and 8 m depth | place: Canada: near Kenora, Ontario | collected...
ATCAACCCCCAATGCCAAAACAGCCGCAGCCGTCAGGAAACAAGTGCCCATTTTAGTTGATAATATTTTGCACCTTATCAACGGTAAAGCCGTTGAGGAAAAATACGATGGTTATGGCTCTTGCCCGTTAACAACCTCACTGAGCACGGTCATGTTGGCTGAGTTCGCTTATGGCGGCAAGGTAACACCGTCTTTTCCATGGCTGGATCCCAGAAAAAATTTGTTTATCTGGTGGATCGGTAAAAAAATCGGTTTCCCCTGGATGTACTGGCATTTAATGATTAAAGGCTATCGAATAGATTTACCGCATTTAGAATCTTATGCCAAACGCTTTACAAAAGAGTAGGGCAGGTACAAGGTTAAAGACGCAAGGTTCAAGGTGTGGACGAATCAGTTGGCCTTTCGCCTTTCGCCTTTCACCTTTATCGAGTTCTCTATTTCTTACCATAGCCTGGAACAAGAGTAAAAACCACAATGACTGATTTACAACCTAAGCTGTCACGATTAACCGACTTCTTTCCTATTGCCGGTTGGTTAAAAACCTATACCCGTCAGGATTTTAACAGTGATTTGTTCGCCGGTATTATTACCGCTATTTTGCTGGTTCCTCAAGGGATTGCCTACGCGATATTGGCAGGTTTGCCGCCGCAACTTGGGCTTTACGCCAGTATTCTGCCGCCGGTATTGTATGCCTTGTTCGGCACCAGTCGAACCTTATCCGTAGGGCCGGTTTCCATTGCCGCCATTATGATTGCCAGTGCCTTAAATACACCTGAGATCAGTGCCTTGGGTAATCCGGTGCAAGGTGCCTTGATATTGTCAGCAGAAAGTGGGCTTATCATGTTGCTGATGGCTCTTCTACGCATGGGTGGCTTGGTTAATTTCATCAGTCATCCCGTATTGACCGGCTTTACCAGCGGTGCCTCGCTGTTGATTATAGGCAGTCAATTACCGCAACTGGCGGGTTTAAAAAGCCCCGCGTGTGGTTTTGATGGCGCTTGTTACCGGGATTATTTGTCGGGCTATAATTCAGCCACTGTGATCATTGGTGTGGCTGCCTTGGTCATGTTGATAGCTTTTGGAAAACCGCTAACGTCGCTGCTCAAAAAAGCAGGATTAAAACTAGCATTGGTGACTGCCATTAGTAAATGCGGGCCTTTGTTAACGGTGCTTTTGGCTACGGTTGCCGTTGGTTATTTTGGCTTAACCCTGCACAACAAAGTTGCCGTTGTCGGGGTAGTACCGGCCGGTTTTCCTGCGCTAAGCCTTGATTTTATTGATCTCCAAAAATGGCGTTTGTTACTGCCTGGCGCGGCTTTTATTGCCTTAATTGCTTATGTCGAAAGTGTCGCCATTGCCAAAGTGACCGCTAACCTGAGAGGCGAAAAAATTGTACCTAATCAGGAATTAATAGCCTTGGGTGTGGCTAATCTGGCAACCGCCATTTCCGGTGGAATGCCGGTTGCCGGTGGCTTTAGCCGAACCATGGTCAATTTTTCTGCCGGTGCCCGCACCCAAATGGCGATGCTGATTGCGGCGGGCATTCTGGCATTGGCGGTGATCTTTTTTAGCCCGTGGTTTGAAAATATCCCTAAAGCAGCGTTAGCGGCGATTATTTTGGTCGCTATTATCCCGCTTGTGCGACTGGGTAGTATTGTTCACACTTGGCGTTATGATCGGGGGGACGGCATCGCCGAAATCGTAACCTTGCTGGGTGTTTTGGTATTGGGTATTGAAGAAGGCATTAGTCTAGGCATTATTCTCACGTTTATCAGTTACCTGCGCAAGACCAGTCAGCCGCACATAGCGGTTGTTGGGCGCATTCCCGAAACCGGGCATTACCGTAATATCAAACGCCATCAGGTAGAAACGTGGGAGCATCTTTTATTATTGCGCATTGATGAAAGCATCACCTTTGCCAATGTTAATTTCATTGAAAATTTTATTACCGCTGAACTAAAGCACCAAGCCAACATTAAACATATCATTCTGATTTTTACCTCGGTCAGTGATGTAGATGCCACGGCTTTGGAGGCGCTGGAAAACTTAAATCATGCCTTGCAAGCCTCAGGGTTGACCTTGCATCTGTCAGAAGCAAAAGGCCCCGTACTTGATAAGCTTAAAAAAACCAACTTTATTAAACAACTCCAGCCAGGCAAGGTATTTTTTCATACCGAAGACGCGATAAAAGAACTGGCGTAAGTTATTCAAATGATGGTCTAGGCGTCTTGGCGGGCATATTTTTTGCCAGTCAGAGTAAGCGTAAAAAGTGTGCACCCACAAAAGATATAATTAAATAACGTAACAGGTATTATTATCTAGCCAAATTTGGCGGAATTTGCAAAAAATCTCGGTTTAATTATTGTAATTGTGTAAAGATAAGCCAAAAAGTTACTTTATCCACTCTTTAACTAAGTTATAGTCTTTCAGAAATTAAACTTCCATCACATGAAGATTTAGTTCACACGGATAACATCCTTTAAAGGGATGGTATCCGTTAGCATCGAAATTATTTATCTGAAAATCTATAGTGCTTAGAAAGTTTTTTCTTAAATACAACATGGCTTACACGTTTATTTTTTATTTTCAAAATAATGCTGCTTCAACTCCAAAATATCACATTCGGATTTTCGCCTGAAAAGCAAATATTCAAGAACTTGTCTTTTAACCTGGAACAAGGCAGAATTTACGCATTAATGGGTGCCAATGGTTCAGGCAAAACGACTTTATTCAATCTTATTAGCGGCTTTCATAAACTGCACTCAGGGAATATCGTTTTCAAGCAGCAAAACATCGCTCATTCCGCGCCTTACCAAATAAACAGAATGGGCATCGGCAGAACTTTTCAAGATTTACGGCTGGTTTCTAAACTGACGGTAAAAGAGAATGTGTTGTTGGCGATGCAAGGCAATCCTACCGACAATTGGATAAAAGCATTGCTGCCCGCTTCGGTATTCGAAAAAGACTTGCGCCAGTTAGAAAGCAAAGTTGAAGAAATGCTTGCCGACTATTTTTTACAGGATGTGCAGGATTCATTGGCGCACGAAATCAGTTTCGGACAGCAAAAATTATTGAATCTGGCTTGCTGCGTGGCAAACGGTGCCGAATTATTATTACTGGACGAACCCGTAGCAGGCATTAGCCCCCAATTCCGCGAACAGATCGCCATACTGATACAACGATTGCAACAACAGGGCAAAACCATTTTGATGATAGAACACAACACCGATTTTATCGACGTGACCGGTGAGTGCTTTTTGTTTCTGGACGGCGGCATACTGACCCGGTTTGATAGCTTTACACAACTGCAAAACAGCCGACTGGCCGCTGATGGCTATTTTTAAAAACGACACGCTATTAACGGTCAACCGCCTCAGTGCCGGTTACGGCAAGCGGCAGGTATTGTTCGATGTGTCGTTTACAGTGCAACGCGGTGAAATCGTCTTGCTCATCGGCGGCAACGGTTCCGGCAAATCGACGCTACTGAAAGCCATTTACGGATTAGTCCCCAAGTGGGATAATCCCAACGCAGAGTTGCCGTGTGCATCCGTGCAGTTCATGTCCGAGGACATAACACGCACCAAGCCTTACGAACTCATCCAAAAAGGACTGGTGTACGTACCCCAGAAAAACAACACCTTCGACCAATTAACCGTCGGTGAAAATCTGGAAGTCGCCGTCACCCATTTACGCGATAAAACCGAGTTGAAAAAACGGCAAAATTGCGTATTTGAAAAACTGCCGCAACTGGCGGCACTGAAAAGTCGAACCCCTTTTCACCTGAGCGGCGGCGAAAAGCAGCAATTGGCTTTGGGCATGGCACTAATGCAGCAACCGCTTATGATCATGCTGGATGAACCCGGTGCAGGGCTTGCACCCAATACTTGGCAGCAAAACCTGGAAATCATTAAAATGCTCAATCAACAAGGCATTACTTTTCTGATAGTCGAGCATAGAGTGAAAGAAACGGTCGGCAATGCACACGCTGTTTTGCTGATGAAATTGGGTAAAATCGTAACCGCAACACAAGGCTAACTGATGCTCACGCTTGCCAATATTATTGCTGCAATCCAATCCAAACCAGCCACGTCAGAATTACCAATCATGCTGATGAAGAAAGAGACGCAAGCGGATAATTTAACTTTTGATGAAATATACTTTTCGATTTACGCGACTTTTTTGTAGTAGTTCGTAGAGCAGTTTCCTACCGTTTAAAACATCGTCAAGCTATAATACAGTTAACGCAATAGTGCAGAAATTTTGCGGACGGGTTTGCAAAACCCGTCCGGCTCAGGGGGCTAAAATGATTACAACAACCGCCACTAAAAACAGAAGTTCAACGTTTTTCATTTATCCGTCAGAACCGCTGGAAATTGATTTCGGCAAACTGCTGAAACCGATGAATGACGATGATTTTTTTTATTTTTGTCAGCGACACAGAGATTTGCGCATTGAAATGGACAAGTTTGGAGAAATTACGATTATGTCACCCACAGGAAGCGAAACCGGCGGAATAAATTTTGAGTTAAGCGTAGATTTTGGGATTTGGGCTAGAGCAGATGGTACAGGCAAAGGGTTTGATTCTTCAACAGGTTTTATTTTGCCCAACGGCGCCAAGCGTTCGCCGGACTTGTCGTGGATAAAACTCGAAAAATGGCTCGCTGTTCCCGCCGACTTACGTAAAAAATTTGCGCCGATTTGCCCTGATTTTGTCATAGAAATTCGCTCCGAGTCCGATTCGCTCAAAAATTTGCAAGCCAAAATGGAGGAATATATCGAAAACGGCGCGGCGCTGGGTTGGCTGATTGACGTACAAGACAAAAAAGTCTATGTCTACCAACAAAACACCACAGTTCAGGAATTGGAAAATCCAGGCGAAGTTTCCGGCGAACCGCTGCTCTTGGGTTTTGATTTACAGATGAAAAATTTCTTTGGCTAAAAACCTTGGGGGGTTAGTCGTGTAGGCAAACCGCTTTATCGTTTGCCCACCATTTGCAGATAAAAAGGTGGGCAGAAAAACTTTGCCCACACTACATGGCTATTGCCAAACCTAATCAACTTTTTTGATAGTAGTTAGTAGGGCGGTTTCGCGCCAGCAAACCGCCAAGCTATTTGTAAAGTTCAGATAAGCATTCAGTATCATCGACTTTGATTATGGCGGATTGCCTAACGGCGAATTCGCCTTACAGGTTTGATGAAGAAATTAGGCGCAATGTTGCCAGCAAACTAACCCAGGAGAAAAAATATGCGAAAAACATCTTTTGTTGCATTATTGTTTTTTTTAATTGGAGCTTCACTGGGATATTTTGTTTGTCAAAACAAAATACTTACCCAAATTAATGAGAAATTTTTTCAGCGTGATGAAAGAATCGTAAAAATCGGAGCAATTTTACCTCTCTCTGGCGATGTGGCTTCTTATGGAAATAATACTAAAGAAGGTATTGATTTAGCTGTTGAACAAATAAATTTATCTGGAGGGATTAATGGGAAAAAAATTGAAATTATCTATGAGGATAGTAAAGCAGATGCAAAAACTGGAGCTAGTGGTATGCTAAAATTAATAGATATTGATAAAGTGCAAGCGATAATTGACAATAGCGTGAGTTCAGTCGCTTTAGCTGCTGTTCCCATTGCTGATAAAAATAAAGTTGTATTGCTTTCAACTGGTTCTACAAATCCTAAATTATCCGGTATTAGTCCATATTTTTTTAGGATATGGAATTCAGATGCCTTAGAAGGAAAAGTCTCCGCAAACTTTGTTGTTGACTCACTAAATTATAAAAATATATCAATTGTTTATGTCAATAATGAATATGGAAATGGATTAGCAGAAGTCTTTAAAAAACAGCTATTAAATAAAAGAGGGACTGTCGCTGCATTTGAAACATTTGAACAAAACAATACTGATTTCAAGAATATTATTTCAAAACTTAAGGAAACAAGTTCTGATTGCATTTATTTGATTGCGTATCCAAAAGAAATTGCAGCATTCCTTAAACAAAGGCAAGAACTTAATTTAAAAAAACAGATAGTAGGGACTGTAACAATGGAAGATAAACAAATAATTGAAATTGCTGGAAATGCGGCAAATGGAGTAATTTATCCTTTTCCTGTTAACCCAAGTGAATCAGATCCTACAGTTTCTAACTTTCAAAATACATTTTTCAAAAAATACAATAAAAAGCCAAGCATAACATCTGACGTTGGCTATGATGCAGTTTATCTTTTATCTATGGCAATATCTAATTTTAATGAATCCGGTGATGGAATTCGACAAGGGTTAAAGGCTATAAAAGGATTTCATGGTGCATCTGGAGTTATTGAGTTTGATGATTTTGGAGATGTTAGTAAGTCCATGAAAATGAAGATAATTAAAGATAATGATTTTGTTTTATTTACTAAATAAACATGAAAAGAGTAAAAATCCTGATCCCAGTTATAAGTGCTTTCATATTATCTTGCATATGCTTTTTTATTTTTTATTTAATAAATAACACGTACATTCAGGAAAATTTAAGTAATGCTTTATATCTCGGTTTCATTGCTTTTGTTTTAGTTGCCATTTTTTTTAATCTACAACTAATTAGAGACCTTCCGCATAGTCAAAGATTTGTAAATTTTTATTTTCCCTTAGTTGCTACAGGGACTCTTGCAGCAATTATTTTACATATTTTAAAAGGGTATATTGACAATAGTAGAGAAGAGCTATTTTTAACACTCGTTTTTGTTTTATTGGGTGGTGTAATAATTTATTTTTTACAAGAAAGATTTTATAGCTATGCTTTTACTCCTGCTTTGTCTACTTTTATTAAAGTTTCAAGCCAAAAACATCCAGTTACGCAAAAATTTGCAGCAGAGTTGTTAATGAGGTTTTTGGATGGATATGATATAGAAAATTTAAAGGCAATATTTACTAACACCACAAGCACAGCTAATAATGTTAATAATATCGGGGAATTGATAATTAAATTAGAAACTGCTTCAAAAAGAAGTGGAGGAATATTTATGAATGAAGCTGATTATTCGTTTTTACTTACTCTGTCACTAGAATTTAATCCTCAGATAATTAATGCCATGTGGGATACTGAAATGATCCCAATAGATGGAGAAATTAAAGATAAATATATTCGCTATTTTAACGAATTGTTAATGGCTTATAAAAAAACAAGTGTTAAGACATATTGTCACAGAATATTTATTTTCAAAGACATTGCAGAATATGAAGCATGTAAAGTAAATCCCAATTGGGATACATTAAAAAAATTGCACAAAGACTGGGGGTTTACTGAAATATATTATTGCTGCAAAAAGCAATTTAATGACATTAAAAAAAATAATATCCCTGACACTGTGAGTCATTTATTAGATGATTTTGTTATCTACAGCATTTCGGATGGATTTAAATGGGTGATATGCAGAGATAAGGATAAAAAAGTATATTTAATTCACAACAATAATACAATATTTAAAGAAACGAATACATTTTATGAATTACTTATTCAAAGTTGTAAAGAACATTCCCGAACGATTCCACTTCCTTAATCCACTTCACTAATCAATATGGGACAGTTAATAATTAAATTCAAAACTATAAAGAAACAAAAACCTTCACTAGAGATTATTCCAGAGTTAAAGAAAACCCTTAAGCCGAAAAATAAAAATGTCGAAAAAAGTCATTTCAGAGTTAGAACGACTGTCTAAGTTAATTCATAAAGCAGTTCTTCTTACTATTAGGAAGCCTCTGATTGCTGATGCCAATCTGAAAGAGAGGATAAGTTATTCAATTGACGATATTGGTTTAAAATTACGACCTTATTTAGCAATTAAAGGCGCTCAATTAGGTGGTTTGAAAGAATCAAAAATTATTACTACAGCAACTGCAATTGAATTTTTACAGCTCTCAACTTTAGTAATTGACGATATTCTTGACGAATCTTTAAGACGAAATAATAAACAAAGTTGCTTTAAGAAATTCGGAGATAAGGAGTCTATTTTAATAGGTGATTATTTAAGAAATATTTCTTATGACTTAATTTTTTCACAGAAAAAATCATTTTCAGAAAAAAAAATGTTTTCAACAATTACTTATCTTGAGGAGGCTTATCAATCAATAACTATTGGACAATTTAATGATTTACAATCTTCTCATTTGCCAATCATGTCTGAACAAAAATATTTTAAATTAATTGAATTAACAACAGGTATTTTTATTCGTAATTCACTTTTAATTGGCGCTTCATTATCAGATTTACCACCTGAACAAATTCTTCAACTAAAAAAATATGGCCATTATTTGGGTATTGCCTATCAACTTAGAGATGACATTCTTGATATTATTGGCGAAGAGAAATTTACCGGGAAAGAGCCTTTAATTGATATCAAAAATAAAAGGTATAGGTTGCCTGTTATTTACTTATTGACAAAGGGAAATGAAAATCATAAAAAACATTTTCAAAAAATTGCAAAAAAGAAAACAATAACACACAAAGATGAAGATAATCTAGCTTTAATTCTAAACGAATCATACGCAATTAAGTATTCAGTTAATAAGGCAAAACTTCTTTGTGAAAAAGCAAAAAAAGGCATTACCACTTTTCCTGAAAGTGAAATAAAGCAAGAATTGATTGAATTAGCTGATATTATTTCGAGTTTTGAAAATTAATGTTTTATTTGATTCACTATAATGAATACCCAGTTGCTATTTAATTCTATAGGTAGCTTATCTGTTTTTCTGATTGTTGGATTGGGTTTCAGCATTTCTTTTTCAACAATAAAATTCTTCAACCTCTCCCAAGCCGTAATAATCACTTTCGCCGCCTACTTCACCTACCTCTTTTCCATTAAACTGAATTTACCATTATTCTTCGCTATCCCGCTGTCAATTCTTTGCTCAACAGCCATCAGCGTCATCAGTGAAATCGGTATCTTCCGCGCCATGCGGTACGCTAACCAGGAATCGGCACAAAACGGCGGTGCATTTAAAATGCTGATAGCCTCCATCGGTCTTTACAACATCCTGCAAAACCTGATCTCGCTTTGCTTCGGCGATGACACCAAAAGCATCCGCACCGGCGAAGTTAAAGTCGGGCATGAGCTACTAGGCGCTTACATTACCGATATTCAAATCATCATCATTGCCGTAAGCTCTGTTTTGTTTGTGGCGGTGTTGCTGTTGCTGCATAAAACCCGGCTGGGCAAGCAAATCCGCGCGGTCAGCAACAATCCTGAGTTGTGCAATATCTATGGCATCGACAGCGATAAGGTTATCCTGTGGGCAACGGTTGTCAGTTCTGCATTAGCTGCGATTGCCGGTATCCTTATCGCTCTGGACGTGGATATGACGCCGACTTTCGGCTTCAATTATTTTCTTTACGGCGTCGTGGCGATGATTATCGGCGGCGTCGGCAGTTACCGGGGCTTGATTTTCGGTTCGTTGTTATTGGCTTCTGCCCAGCATATGGCCGCTTATTACATCGACACCAAATGGATGGATGCGGTGGCGTATATGATCCTTATCCTGTTTTTAATCTGGAAACCGTTGGGGTTCTCCGGGCAACGGCTTAAGAAAATAGACATTTAGTTATTTTTAATTTGGGGGGTTAGCATGTTTGCAACGATTAAAGGCTATTACGAAGAAGGGCAAATATTCCTGGAAGAGGAAGCTCCAGTAGAATCAAAAACCGAGGTGATCATTACTTTTCTTACCGAGGGTTCCAAAAATACGGGTATTCAAAAGCGTGTACCCGGTGGTTTAAAAGGCAAAGTGGCTATTCCGGATGATTTCAACGAGCCTCTCGATGATTTAAAAGACTACATGTGATGATGAGTAAAAATTACCTTCTGGATACGCACTGTTTGATTTGGTTTCAGGAAGATAATCCCAAGATTCCGTCCAGACTTATGGCTGAACTTCAAGAACCTGCAAACACAGTGTTTTTTAGTCAAGTCAGTTTATTCGAGATAGCGATAAAACAAAAAATTGGCAAACTACCTGAGTTTACCGCTGATTTAAACGAAGTTTATCAGCAGGCTATTAATGACAGTTTTAGTTACCTGCCTATAAAAAATCAGCACCTGTTTAGCTATCACAAAATTCCATTACTGGAAACACATCGAGACCCGTTTGACCGGCTGTTGCTGGCAACAGCCTATGAAGAAAATGCCATCATGCTCTCGGCTGACACTAATTTCAGCTTATATGCCGGGCTTATTCAGGTATTCTGGTAACCAAAGCGATGGAATATCTATTACACCTCGCCATTTTCATTTGTTTCTATACCTTGCTTGCGCAGAGTTTAAATCTTGCTGCCGGAGTTACCGGTTTAATTTCTTTGGCCCATGCCGGATTCTATGGCATAGGCGCTTATACGACCGCATTGCTGGCCTTGCATTTCGGCTTTTCTTTCTGGCTGAATCTGCCCATTGCTCTGTTAATCAGCGGAACCCTTGCCTTATTGATTTCTCTGGTGGCTTTGCGCACCGTTGAAGATTATTTCATTATTTGCACCCTGGGCATACAAGTCATCATCTTTTCGGTGATGAATAACTGGATGGATTTAACCAGAGGGCCGTTAGCAAATAGCCTCGATGTAACGCAGTGGAATCGAGAAGTGTCGGAGCTGCTAAACTCTGGATGTGGATATGACGTCGACCGTAGAGTTCAATTATTTTCTTTACGGCGTGGTGGCGATGATTATCGGCGGTGTCGGCAGTTACCGTGGCTTGGTGTTCGGCTCTTTGTTATTGGCTTCCACCCAGCATCTGGCTGCTTTCTATATCGACACGAAATGGATGGATGCGGTGGCGTATATGATCCTTATCCTGTTTTTAATCTGGAAACCGTTGGGGTTTTCCGGGCTGGGGCTTAAGAAAGCAGACGTTTAGAAATGGACGTTTTATAACTTGAACGTTATTGGATTAACGAACGCACGGCGGGTAGAATGTACGACGGAACCTGCCACCTATTTTGTTGTATTAATAAAACAGAGGTAACCCAAGGTGAACATTGCAGTTCCGTAGGTCGAGTTAGCGATAGCTTTAGCCTACATTTTGCGCGAATGTGTCGGGTTAAGGCTATCGCCTAACCTGACCTACATGCTTTTATGTTTTTCGTGGACAAGTTCGGGATTGCATCTAAACTCATTCCACTATCTCTACAGGCGGAGAAAGCTTTAGAGGTTCCACATTGAGCTTAACGCCAAGCGCCTTGCAAACTTTAGCAATGGTATCGAAGCGGGGATGCGCATTGGGTCGTAGCGCCTTATAAAGCGCTTCGCGGGTGAGTCCTGCTGAATGGGCTATCTCCGACATGCCGCGAGCGCGGGCAATGTCGCCTAATGCCGTAGCCAATAGCGCAGAATCGCCGTCATCGATGATAGTCGTCAAATACTCGGCAATCGCTGCTTCGCTATCCAGATAGTGTGAAGCATCGAACTCAGGCAGGCTGGCAATATTAATTTTATGGGTCATGGTTTAATCCTCCAAAGAATCAGCTAACTGTTTGGCCTCAGCAATATCGGCGGTCTGAGTTGATTTGTCGCCGCCGCCTAACATGATAATGATCACTGTGCCTCGCTGCACATAATACATACGCCAGCCAGGGCCAAAATGTTCGCGCATTTCAAATATTCCCTCGCCTACCAGCTTGATGTCGCCCATATTGCCAAGCTGGGCTTTTCTCAGTCTAGCCACTAACCGGCGCTTGGTCATGCCATCGCGTAGACCGGAAAGCCAAGCATCAAACTTTGGTAGAGTGCGTATCGTAATCATGGTTTATTGTATTCGTTCGATTACAGAACGTCAATGTAGACAAAGCAAGTAGCCTCGATGTAACGCAGTGGAATCGAGAAGTGTCGGAGCTGCTAAACTCTGGATGTGGATATGACGTCGACCGTAGGCTTCAATTATTTTCTTTGCGGCGTGGTGGCGATGATCATCGGCGGCGTCGGCAGTTACCGGTGCTTGGTTTTCGGCGCTTTGTTATTGGCCACCGCACAGCATCAGGCGGCATATTATATCGCCACGAAATGGATGGATGCGGTGGCATATATGATCCTTATCCTGTTTTTAATCTGAAAGCCGTTAGGATTTTCCGGTCTGTGGCTTATGAAGGTAGACGTTTAGGAATAGTAATTTTATAACTTGAACGTTATTGGATTAACGAACGCACGGCGGGTAGAATATACGGCGGAACGTGCTACCTATTTTGTCGCATCAATAAAACAGAGGTAACCCAAGGTGAACATTGCAGAAAGAATTTATGAAACCGTCAAAACGCTACCCGAACAAACGGCTTGCGAGATGTTGCACTTTGCTGAAAGCTTAAAAGCCAAACAAGTCGAAGAAGAGCGTATACGCCGTGAAAATGCGCTGGCCACGTTGACAAAATATCGCGTTCGTTTCAAAGCCGATAAATTTGTACGCGAAGACTGTTATGATCGCTAGAGTGTTTGCAGACACCAACTTGTTTATTTACGCTGAGTCGCAAGATCCGGATAAAGCTGCACGAGCCATTGAAATTATTCAAAATTCGCAGGTAATCAGTACGCAAGTTATCAATGAAACGGTTAGTGTATTGATCAGAAAACATAAATTTTTATTGTCGGAAGCCCATGAAATCAAAGAAAGCTTGCTGGATTTATGTGAAGTTGTCGCCGTAGACACCTCTACGCTACGCAAAGCCATAGATTTGGCAAAACGCTATTCGTTGTCGCATTGGGATAGTCTGATTGTTGCCGCCGCATTATTGGCTAATTGTGAAAAACTTTATTCGGAAGATATGCAGCATGGACAAGTGTTCGATGATCAGTTGACTGTGGTTAATCCCTTTTCAGGAATCGCTGATTAATGAGCATACAGCTGACAATACGCCGGGCTGATTGAGGTTTTCCGGCAGCCCGATATGGAATATCTTTTACATCTCGCCATTTTCATTTGTTTCTACACCTTGCTTGCGCAAAGTTTAAATCTTGCCGCCGGAAAAACCGGTTTGATTTCCCTGGCACACGCAGGCTTCTATGGCATAGGCGCTTATACGACCGCATTGCTGGCCTTGCATTTCGGTTTTTCTTTTTGGTTGAATTTGCCCATTGCTCTATTAATCAGCGGAGCCATTGCCTTCCTGATTTCTCTGGTTGCTTTGAGAACGGTTGAAGATTATTTCATTATTTGCACCTTGGGCATACAGGTCATCATCTTTTCGGTGATGAATAACTGGATGGATTTAACCAGAGGGCCGTTAGGGATTCCGGGCATTCCCGCCATACAGCTATTCGGATTCGGCATTGACAGCAAAATTTCATTTTTGTTACTGTCCGTTTGTTTTACGGCACTCGTTTGGTGGTTGCTAAAAAACCTTTTCAACTCGGGTTTCGGTAAAACCTTGGTTGCCATCAGCGAAGATGAAATTTATGCGCAAAGCATAGGCAAGAATGTGACTTTATCCAAAACCATCGCCTTTACACTCAGCGCTATGTTTGCCACGATTCCGGGAACGTTGTACGCCCATTATATTTCCTACATAGACCCGACCAGCTTCACGGTGAGTGAATCCATTTTTATACTATCGATCGTTATTATCGGCGGCATGGGCAATCTGACCGGAAGTTTTTTGGCTGCCGCATTTATGGTATTACTTCCCGAGTTACTGCGCTTTGTTGGAATGCCTGACAGCATTGCTGCAAATATGCGGCAAATTATTTACGGTATTATTTTGGTTGTTGTAATGATGACGGGGAAGAATGGTTTGAAAGAGCTTGTTGGCTCAAAAAATAATACAGTAGGTAAGAAGTCAGCCTGACTAATAATAGAAATTCCAAGTCCCTACAAAAAATTACCAAGATTGCACTTAACTTGATGGCTCAATAAAACCATTTCACTATTTGTTGGTTTTATAGGTTACACTCGGTCAACTTGAGCTAATATTTATTCTAAATACAAACTTGATTGTCTGCTGAGGGTATGTGGATGTCCATCACTGACAGTCTCTGAATGACCGTTTTTCAAAGTTAACCAGCCGTTAGGCATCACCTAAAAGCAGTTGCGAAATAACTTAAAATACTCGATACTTTGGGTTAACACGACCGTCCTTTGATTTTCTGTTGTGTCAGCGTTTAAAAATAACAAACGGGTCGATTTTTCAACGAGTGGAGATTATTAAAAATGAAGAAAATGATTGTCTTAGGATTGGCTGTTGCGGCCTTAAATTCACTGAACGTATCTGCTGCAACTGACAGTAAATACCCGGCCGCAGATTTTGAGCCCAGTGTCATTTATACTGCTAAAGAGGTGGTTGGTGACCCGGTTCAAAATGAAGTTGACCCCAAATACCCCGCAGCAAACTTTACGCCTGTCGTTGTCTTTGTTGATGCTGCATTAGCTGATCAAACTCAAGCTCAAGATGAAGCCGATCCCAAGTATCCGGCGGCTTACTTTAAACCCAGAGTTATTTATCCCTGATTTATAGCCGGTTGACGTTTTTACAGATTAACCCGTTCAAAACCGTCACAAATCAGCGGTTGCGGGGTAAGATTCTATCCTGGCTATTTCAAGACAAAATGCCCCAGGTTGTTTATCAGCCAATAAAAAGCCAAGTTGTTTTATGTGTTCTGGACGTAATGCCGGTGCGTCCGGAACAGGCCTGCCTCTAAAGCTTGCGCAAAAACCGGCAAAGGGCAGGGTGATGGTCTGCCATTGCAACGCATCGGTTGTAAACAGGGAGCGGTAAGTGATGCCATCAAACTGGTCATCAGTTTTTACCCGAAATTGATAAGTTCGACCATCGCCTTTGACGTTTAGTATGACGCCCATAGAACCCTTAAGATTGTAATCATCGGCACGCCTGCGTATTGAGGCAAAACCGCCGTTATTTTCCAGTGACAATTGCCCGCTAAATAATCCGGTAGCCAAGGGTGATGGTTTAATGCCACTTTGCGAAATACCACCCATCACCCCATCATTGATGGCAAGCCAGCGTAAAGTTTCATCGGCATCGGTAAAATTAATCAACATATCATCCTGTGAAGACTCTAATGGTCATAACAGTCTTCGCGTTTAAATTTTTCGGCTTTAAAGCGACCACGGTATTTGTCTAATTTAGCCAGCGCCAGTGCTTTGCAATTTAATTTGTTTGGCTTTTAATTTTTCTACGAAACTTAAGGCTTCACAAGCACTTTGCTCGGGTAATGTTTTCACGGTTTCATAAATGCGGTCTGCGGTGTTCATGGGGTTAATCTCTCCAAATAGGTAGCAATTAGCTGGTTCGTTTAGGGTGTTAAAGTTATATACAGCTTACTCTACCTGGCTTAAACACCCGGATGGCTCCCTAATTTTTACTCGTCAACTCATCGTCTCACTTAATTCTGAATGGATGTATCAGAAAAAACAGCTGGAGTTTCTATAATTTGGGATGACTCTTTTTTTGCCAATTCTTTTTTTTGATTCGACAAATAAGTACCGCCAAGAATCACCGCCATGATTAACAGATAAGTAACAGAAGCAACGCGCCTAGGCTTTTTGCTATTCTCGTAATTGTTCATAATAAAATTCTGCGTTATTTGATTTAGAAAGGTTAAATTCACCTGAGAGTTATTTTGTAAATAATTTTCATAGAGATAAGCAATTTAATAATATTTTAAATGTAAAGAAAACCCTCTTATTCCTAATAAATATCATTACAAATCACCTTACTTTGAAAGGCATATCACAATTCAACGACTCATTGAATCGAAACCAGGAATCAGTCATTATTGTTCCGACGGGGTTGAAGATAGCTATGAATTTTTTTTCGCAAAAACCTGATATATTTTTCCCCGTCATTAAATAATCAATAAAAAACCAGATCTCATAATTTATTAAGGTCTGCAAATTATACAGTCCATTTAGGAATATGGTGAGTACATCTCTTGTCTCGCTTATATTCCTTGGATCTGCCGCTACAATTTTACTGAATAGCACTTCGATTCCACTAAAAAACAAATTCTTCTGATTCAGTTCCCCCCCCCTTTGTGTAATGGAATCGTCAAACGCGAAGAAAGCAGCAGTTGCAGCTCATTCATTCTACTTTGCGTTGGGTTTGTATTTGATTCAGATGCATAAACGCCTTTGCTGCTTTTCTATAGATTTTCAGATAAATAATTTCGATGCTAACGGATACCATTCCTTTGAGGGATGTTATCCGTGTGAGTTAAATTGTCGTGTAACGGAGCCAAAGACAAAAACTTTTGGTCAGTTCGCGTCAGTAGTGATATTAGGCTAATCGTCCACAAAACCAGCGAAAATCTGCTACTCTGTTGGCCATCATGACGATGCGTATAACCGGGCTGTAAAATATTCCTCGCATCCCAATCTGGAATCCACGCTTTGTCTTCCTTTTGGAGAGGGAGGTAGGGTTTGTATAGATATCTTTGCACGTTAAGCGGTTAGCCTATATTATACTGCTTTTGTTTAAGGAGTAAAATTACCTCAGATTTAAACTGCAAGCTGTATTATCTGCTACATTAGACATAGATCAACCACGCGTTTAATGCCGTTATTATCTTCCACGAACTGGAATAAAGATGAATAAGTATTTTAAACTACCTACTGTAAAAACCGGATGGCTATTGTCCTCGTTTACAATTGCCATGCTTTTGTCCGGCTGTGCAAGTCTTGGTAAAGGCGCTGCGGAAGCAGTTCTGGAAAAATCCGAAAATGAGGATACCCGGCTATGCCAAGTGTGGGGCGAACCGTTTACCGGAATTGAAGCTGATTTGCTCAAGAATAAGGAAACCAAGGTGCTGTTTGTTCATGGCGTAGGCGATCATATACCCGGATATACTACTCAATTTTTGGAGAAACTGGCCAAGGAATTAAACCTTAACGTGCGTTCTGAAGGCCAGAAAAATATTGAACTGAATACGCCCGTGTTTCCAGACAGGAATCTGGGTAATTTGCGGGTGACTCATCTACTCAATGAGCAAAATGGTAAGGAGCTTACTTTTTACGAGCTGACCTGGTCGGCAATAACCCTGCAAGAAAAAGCGCTGTTGGACTTCGATACATCAGGGGAGTATGATTTTCGCAGAGCCAAGATAAATGGCATGTTGAAGAAGTTTAGCAATGATACCGCCCCGGATCCCATTATTTATCTGGGACAAAGCAGAGTACCGATTTTGGCAGCCTATGCGCAGTCGTTCTGTTGGATGGCTACACGCAATTGGAAAGATCTTCCGGATAGTGGTCAACATGTCTGTATGGGCTTGGATGATTCCAGTGCCGACCGCATTGCGAAGGATAATTATGTCATTATTTCTCACAGTTTGGGTAGCCGTATTGTGATTGATGGTACGCAACGTATTGCTTCCTTGCTGGCAGCGCCAGAAAAACATTTATCTTCAAATCAACAAGCAAAAATGGCACTTTCTCCAAAAGCGATTAGGGCTCTGCAAAACAAGCGTTTACCGCTGTTTATGCTGTCCAATCAGCTGCCCATGTTGCAATTGGGCAGGGAGCTTCCTGAAGTGGCGGGGCAGGAGGCAAGTTACTGTGACCCTAAAGGCGCTAATTATAATAAGCGTATGTTCAGTGAAACCGAGATTATTGCTTTTAGTGATCCCAATGATCTGTTAAGTTATGGAATACCGCCCGGATTTGCTGGTAAATATATTGACTCTCGCCTCTGTGCCAAGATCACCAATGTCAATATCAATATAGCCAAAGTTATGGACGCCTTCGGTATGGCTGATCTTGCTAACCCCATGCAAGCGCATGTGGGTTATGATACAGATGATCGTGTTATTGCTTTGATCGCCAAAGGTATTGGTAATGCGGGCACGTCACCGCTGGTTAAAAAACGCTGTGAGTTTGTAAAAGAAGTTAAGTGAAGGTTAATATTTAAGCAGGGTTGAACTCTTAAATTTTATTGATCCCATGCTCCGGCCAAGCTTGGATTCCGATACATATCTCTCCGGGACAGATTGGTTTTAATCCTAAGGGACGTTTGGGGCAAGATAGCCTGATGTAATCTGTTAGAGCGCATAGAGAATCCGTAATGACCGGTTTTGAGGTAATTCTGTATAAATGCCGAATCGTTGCAACGATGCTTAATAAATACAAAAAGGGAGAACCAATGAAAACCACTAACACAAAACCTAATTGTAGTCCCCTCCGCTTGCGTGTTAATTTTTACAACAACCGGCGGCATTGGCAAGTTGTCGTTTTTTGATTATTGGTATCAAAATAGCCATGAATTATTTATCTGACAGAAAGCCCTATGACTTTTCTTTGGTGCTGGGCGGACCTCTTTATCAGTTACTTATCCGCGCACGGATCAATACCGATACACTGGGTTTAATCAAGCGCCGGGTACTGGTTATTTCCCTGTTTACCTGGTTACCGTTGCTACTGCTTTCGGTGTTAGCCGGTCAGTCAATAGACGGTGCTATTAAAGTTCCTTTTTTTTATGACATCGATGTTCATGTTCGCTTTCTGGTCGCCTTGCCCTTGCTGTTGGTGGCAGAGCTCGTGGTTCACCAGCGAATCAGGCTGATCGTTCTTCAGTTTATTGAGCGAGGAATCGTTCCAGAGCAAGCCCGACCGCAGTTTGAAACCTTTATTGGTTCTGCGATGCGCCTGCGTAATTCAATGATAATCGAGATTTTACTAATTATTTTGGTGTTGACGGCGGGACATTTTTTATGGTCTAGTCAGCTGGTCTTGGAAACGGCCACTTGGTATGCGACTTTGGTGGAGGGGCAGCACCTGTTTACCCCGGCCGGGTATTGGTACGCTTATATTAGTATCCCGATTTTTCAGTTTCTGCTGTTGCGCTGGTATTTCCGTATTATTATCTGGGTGCGGTTTCTGTGGCAGGTATCCCGCATGGATTTGCATCTTGTGCCGACTCATCCCGACAGCGCAGCGGGACTTGGCTTTCTTGGGGGATGCGCGGCTGCATTTATGCCGTTGCTGCTGGCTCAAGGCGCTTTACTTGCCGGTCAGATCGCCAACCACATTTTCTATGAAGGCGATAAATTACTGGATTTTAAACCGGAGATTATTGCTGTCGTGGTTTTTTTGTTGTTGCTTGTACTTGGGCCTTTGTGCGTTTTTTCACCTCGACTGGCACACGCTAAACGGCAGGGTTTACTCGAATATGGTGCGCTGGCGAGTCGCTATGTTGACGGGTTTGACCAAAAATGGCTGCACGGCGGTGCATCCCTGGATGAACAATTTATCGGTACCGGGGATATTCAATCCTTGAACGACTTGGCGGGCAGCTTTGACGTAGTTAAAAGTATGCGACCCTTTCCGTTCGACAAGACAGTGCTGCTGCAAACCGCTGTCGCGGGACTGGCACCGCTTCTGCCACTGACCTTAACAATGATTTCCCTGGAAGATATGGTTAAACGCTTGCTTGGGATTTTGTTGTGATGCGGTAAAAGAATTATAGGGAATTATAGGGAATTGTAGGGAATTATAGAAAGGTTAACTCACTGAATAGTAATCTGTAATCTAAAGCGAGGAGAAATAAAAATGAAAAAAAATGCTCCTAAAAAACACGGTGATAAATACAGCGCCCCCATCAAGTTAGCCGAACCGATCACGGTAGACCGGCGCTCGCGGGCAGATCGCAGGGACGAAGGCAAGGCGATGCGCCTTGCGGTGCCGTTGGCGAGCCACGCGCAGTGGCAGGCCCCGGCCCATCGCCGCGATCCCATTGATCAGCTGATCGAATCCGGCGTCGGCAGGGTGCCTGAGCTGTTGCCGATACGTTACGGTCGGATGATGCAGTCGCCGTTCGCTTTTTACCGGGGATCGGCGGCTATTAACGCAGCCGATCTCGCGGGTTTGCCGTCCACCGGTATTCGCGTGCAAGCCTGTGGCGATTGTCATTTGCTCAATTTCGGCTGTTTTGGCACCCCGGAACGGCGGCTGATATTCGCTATTAACGACTTCGATGAAACGCTGCCTGCGCCCTGGGAGTTTGATATCAAGCGCCTTGCCGCCAGTTTTGTGGTCGCAGGACGGCACAACGGTTTCAATGCCGGTGAAGCACGCGAGGCGGCACAGGCTTGCGTGCGTAGTTACCGGCAGCGTATGCGGGAATTTGCCAAGATGGCGGTGCTCGATGTGTGGTACTTCAGCATCGACGCCGAGGCGCTGCTGGAAAATCTCGAGGATGAAACGGCCATTCAGCGTGCCAGAAAGCGTGCCGCCAAGGCTCGTGACCGCGATGTGCTGGATGAGGATTTTCCTGAGCTGGTCACCTTTGAGGGCGGCAAGCATCGCATTCGCGACAATCCGCCGCTGATCTTCCATATGCAGGGCGAGGAAGAGTCGGTAATTAAAGCACGCGTGCTTAAGGCGTTCGAGAGTTACCGGGCTAGTCTGGCGGAGGACCGGCGGTTATTGCTTGATCGCTATGAATTTAAAGACTTCGCCGTGAAAGTGGTCGGGGTCGGCAGTGTCGGCACCCGTTGCTCCATAATGCTGTTGATGGGTGGGGCAGACGATCCGTTGTTCCTGCAAGTCAAGCAAGCGCAGGCTTCGGTGCTGGAGCCGTATGCCGGAGCCAGCATCTACCCGAACCACGGGCAGCGCGTGGCGATGGGACAACGGCTGATGCAGTCGGCAACTGACATTTTTCTGGGCTGGACAGAGACTGAGTTAGGAAACCACTTCTATATCCGGCAAATGCGCGACATGAAAATCAAACCGTTGGTCGAACTGTTCGGTCCAGCCCTGATGAATCAATATGCCGAAGCTTGTGGCTGGGCGCTGGCGCGTGCCCATGCCCGTTCCGGTGATGCCGCGAAAATCGCAGGCTACTTGGGCAAGAAAGAAGATTTCGATGTGGCGCTGGCGGATTTTTCTGAAAGCTATGCCGACCAGAACGAAAAGGATTATCAAGCCTTGGTCCAGGCGGTACGGGAGGGGCGCTTGGAAGTTTATCTGGAGCGTTGAAGGCTATGAAGCAGTAGAGCCGGTAACCGGGAATTTGGAGGACAAGAATATGAACTGGAGTAACAGGCAGTTGAAACGATTACTGAAGAGCAAGGGCACGTTTTTTGGATTTAGCAGGATCGTTCGTTCATGTCTGTTTGTCAGTATCGCGCTCAGCCTGTCGGGATGTATGAGTTTTGGCCCGCCAAGCGTGGATCGTGATCGCTTTGATTATATCAATGCAGTCGCAAATTCCTGGAAACAACAAACTTTGCTTAATATTGTCAAGCTGCGTTACGCCGATACGCCGGTGTTCCTGGATGTAGGGCAAATCATCAGCGGCTACCAGTTACAGGGAAGCGTAGGAATAACGGGAACACTCAGTAGTACAAGCGTCTATGGTGATTTATTGAATCTGGGATCCACGGGAACCTTTACCGATAAACCCACCATCACCTACACGCCGCTAACGGGAGCTCATTTTATTCAGGTCATGATCACGCCGATTCCCCCGCCGGCTTTGCTTATGCGTGCTGTAGAAGGCTGGCCCATTGACCTGCTCCTACAAATGGGGGCGCAATCCATCAACGGACTCTCGAATCGTAAAGGCGGGGTACGAGGCCATGCGGCCGATCCTGATTTTTTCAGGCTCTTGGATGCGCTTAGACGTCTTCAGGCCGCCGGTGTGATTGATTTTCGGGTGGACGTGTCAAAAGAGACCCGGCAGGAGGGCACGATATTCATTATCAGTGAAAAGAATCTCTCTTCCGAAGTTCAGGCCGATAGGGCACTGGTTAGGAAGCTGTTGGGATTGCGGCCTGATCTTAAGGAAATCAAGATCGTTTACGGTACGGTGTCCGGAAAAGATGACGTGATTGCGATGCAGACGCGCTCCGGATTTCAATTATTGACGCAACTGGGTTCATACATCGAAGTACCGCCTGAGCATATTGCCGAAGGACGGACTTATCCGCAAATTCAAACTTCAGGCGATGCTTTGTCGTTGCCACCTTTGATAAAGATTCATGCGGAAAAGTCGTTGCCGGCAGATGCTTTTGCTGCTATCAAATATCGAGATTACTGGTATTGGATTGACGACCGTGACTACCGATCCAAGGGTATTTTTACTTTTCTTTTGATTATTATGACTCTGGCGGATACGGGAGAGAAAACTCCCGCGCCGATTGTTACCATTCAGGGGAATTGAATAACTGACACGATCTAGTTAGCAACATAAAAGACAAAGTGTCAGCGTCGCCAAAATGCAATACAAGGAATTGCCATGACTAAGCATTCCCACGATTTCCAGGTTCTTAACGCAGGTTGAAAACGGAAAGCACCACGATGTATTTGATAAATAATTAAAATAAAAAGGGGTAAAATATGTTAAATAATAAATGGTTAGGTCTTGTAATGGTAAGTTTTCTGGCGGTCGCCGGCTGTCAATCAACGGGCGGTCAGTTGGCAGATTCCTCGGTGGATATTACGCGTGATTCTAACGCCGCACTACAGAGTCTTTATGCAAATAATCCGGAGGCCAGGCTTTTGTCGAAGCGAGCCAAAGGTATATTGGTATTCCCGAATATTGTAAAAGCAGGCTTTATGATTGGTGCGCAATATGGCACGGGTGGTGCTTTGTTTAAGAATGGAAGAACATCCGGTTATTACAATATAATCGCTGGATCGTATGGCTTGCAAGCGGGTGTGCAATCTTTTGGTTATGCGTTGTTTTTTATGGACAATGCCTCGTTGAGTTATCTTAATCGCAGCGAAGGGTGGGAAGTGGGTGTCGGTCCGAGTGTCGTCGTCGTTGACAAGGGCGTAG
>SESF01000988.1_pt1 | contig 22742 bp, 19 predicted proteins | sample 3171521 | NCBI WGS metagenome assembly SESF01 (sample SAMN10866945, study PRJNA518727) | freshwater metagenome | biome: subpolar coniferous forest; feature: holomictic lake; material: water; isolation source: holomictic Lake 227, 6 m and 8 m depth | place: Canada: near Kenora, Ontario | collected...
AATACTGTTCTACATTCTCAGTAGCCGTATACGGTTTATCTTCATAAAAATGTTGTTTATTCCAATCAACGATTGGTTTAACATACTCTGTCCATTGATCTAACTGATACGCATCTGCTGAACACAATCGTTTAATTTCATTGACGATTGCGGCTAATCTTTCATCGTCATCTTCGATAGAATCGTATGCTTCATCTATATAGGGACTAAACGTTTTATACCCTCGTTCTCGCAGTTTTGCTAAGTAGCCGGGTCTGGAAAGAACAATAAACGGTTGTTGTAGTATTATAGGTTTAAATATTTTTTCTGAGGGGAAAATACAATCTTCTGCTTCGGATTGATGGAACCTACGTTTAGTGTTTTTTGAATAAAAATAAGTTTCAGTTACTACTGAGAAAAAACTATTTCTAAAATACTCAACATCCTCAGATATAATATTAACAGGATTATTCCTCATAGCATTGATATTCAACCGCAGAGGAAATTTGTCTTTATTCTGATTAATGAAGGGGTAGATATCAGTGAAATTATCTATATTATTTATCCAATTTTCATCACCTTCGAATGAGTAGAACGCATCGTCTACTAATCCAAATTCAAACATTTTTTCTAATAAGTCTATACGATGTGGTCTAGCCACTTTGTTGAAACACAAGAATTTCTTTCTTCTACCGTAAATCACATAATCACCTGTGTATTGGAACATATCAGCCGTTTCCCTGTACTTATATTCAAACATCCAGGCACTGAATACTATAATTCTATTTGTTATGCCATACTCATTGGCAAATTTTTCATATACTTCTTTAGTATCTATAGCGCCGTTGATATATATAAACTGACTACTATGTAATCTATGTTCAAATATTCTTGCTATGCGATGTATTTTTAATACTACCTGCCCTAAAAATCCTTCCCCCATACCGTGGAAGATAAATTTAGTCTTACCTTCTGATATTGCTTGCTCTATCTCAGCTACGATCAATTCAGTCGATCTCTTGATAAATGAAGTATCAGCGTGAATACCAGCATATATAAGATGTATATTATTCTCATACTTTTTTAATTCTGGCCAAAGATCAAACGTTTCTTTTCTATGGCATTCTATCGTTGAGGGATCAGCAACTTCATATGTGTTTTTTCCTAATCTAGTATCGCCGTAATGAATTATTTCTCCGCCCGTTTGTAGTTCTGTTATTGTTCTCCAAGGGTCTATAACAACAGCATGATTAGGGAAACGTAATTCTTCTACGAATTTTTCCCAGTACCCTATAAGATAAACATCAGTCCATTTTTCTTTCAAATCCAAATCACCTGTGTTTGGATCGTAATAATTTAAATTACCACCGTGCTGCTCGACATAGTGCCCTATCAACATACTAGCACTTCCGTTAGTATACGGGACTCCGGGTTTGTATGCTTTGCCTATTATTGTTATGTTCTTTCCGTTCTTTAGGCAACGCAATGCCATACGTTCTGCTTGAACCTCACGCGCCCTCATTATCGCATCAAACAAATCATAACCTAAATCTAATCTATCTGCTAGATAACGCAAAGCAATATTATCACGTGGATGGCAAGCACCAGCATCACCCAATCCGGCCTTCATATATGCCGGGCCCATGATGCGTTGTGTACTCTTTGCGAGAGCCTGTGTTACAACATCTACTTTCATGTTACCGTTAACTTCAGCAACGTCTTGTACCATGTTTACAAGAGCAATCTTTGTTGATATAAACGTGTTGTAAAAAATCTTAATTGCTTCGGCTTCATCCCAGGTACCAACTTCATATCTTGGATCATTCTCCATGAACACTTTATAAAAGTCGATAAGTTCTTGGGCGTCACCTGTTATACTACCGTCATCCGTTCCAATGATAACCATCTCAGGGTTAACCATGTCCCATTTAATAGTACCCATAGCAATAAGGTAAGGATTATAAATGAATCTAGCGTTAGTTATACACGGTTCTAATTGCCCACGAACAGTACCTGGAAGCACTGTACTAATTAGAACAACTAATTGATGTTTGTTAACGTGCTTGTTTACTTCCTTAAGAATGGCAGTAACAATTGTATAATCAAAATCTTTGTTAGGTAAATGACTAGATGGTGTCTCGCCACCGTAGATTGGATCATGTGGGGTAGGTGCTGCGATAAAAATCAAGTCACGATCTTTAACTGCCTCCTCAATTGAAGGTCGCATTTCAAAGTTAGACGGTGTGCGCGGTAGCACATCATATCCCAAAACATGATATCCAGCATCTGCCATTACTTCGGCACAATCTTGCCCTAATTTACCAACCCCTATCATTGCTACTTTTTTCATACTTCTCTCTCTTATAATATTGACTGAACCAGTGTATTTATATCCATGAAGTCTGAAGGTCTAATTATTTTAGCATCTACTGACTGTTGAACTTCATTGGGGAATTCTTTTATTGCCAATTCTACTGCCCGAATTCGGTTATACTGAATTTTTTGTTTAACAGATTCTAGAATCGAAAGCAATTCTGATTCAGTGTATGAAGCATACTTTGCCACATTCTCGGCGATACCGGCTGCTCTTTCCAGCACACTTTCACAGTTATCAAAACTATAGTCGAATAATTCATCATATAACTTAAAGCCGAATTGTTCTAAATATTTGTGAAAATATCTAGCTCCATGTACAAGAAACAGTTGATTGAATATTAACGGAACACATGTTTTTTCACTAATAAAGAACAGATCAGAGTCGCTCTCCGTGACAACTTGAATAAACGAGTTAGTATATTCTTTTGGTAATTTCTCTTGATTACTAAATCTTCCAGTCTGATCTAATAACATTTGCCGAGGCTTCCAATATTTAAATTGATACCCACCGTGTAATCCGCAATACTCACTATCAGTCATCCCCTCAGGAATTTCTGCTCTAACATGATCTGGATATCTAAGAGAATCCCACCATGCGATAGCACCTTTATCAATCAAATCATATTTTGCCAACATGTCCATCATCATACATCGATGATCCTTAGCCAAATGATTCATAGTAATATAAAGATGATTGATCCTATATTTGTTTAGATTAACAGCATTATCGGTAATGTCAAGTCCTAGCTTAATGTTTTCGCTATACCCTTCTTGATTAGTAACCATATAATGATATGTTCTAAAGAACCAATATGATGGCCAGTGAATTATTTTTAAGTTTCTGTATAAAGGGTTAATTTCGTCTATTTGCTTTTCATTGAATTCTCTACAAAACGTAGTCAACAACAGTATCGGGATGTTATACTTATTACATACTTCTATACAGTCATCAAAGAACGTAAGATCACCACCTATGAGGTTAAACTTAATCTCATTTAATGTATTGAACACTACACTTTCGATATTTGCGTGATCTTCTACTATTTCCTGTATGTGTTGTCTTGGATTGTTTGTCCAAACTGGAATTGTTTTAATCATGTGTATATTCTATCAGCTTTTGATATCGCCCACTAAGGGGGAATTCATTCTTGTCGCTAGCCTCTAGTACTAAAGAAGGGAGGAAGGTAATATCTTTAATTATTTCAATTGCCCTATGATAATTATACTCTACTTTATCCTGTATTGTCAAATATAATTCATCCAGATTAGCCGAAAGCAGTGGTTTGATATTTCGTACTAATAATTCTGTACGTTCTTCTAAATCATCAACTGAATCGAAACTATAGTCAAATAATTCATCATACAACTTAAAGCCCAACTCAGTTAGTATTTTACTGAAGCCAGGAGAACCCAAAACTAAGAATGGTTTTTTAAATAGTAGAACTTTAACTGTTTTCTCAGTTATGAATGGTATGTCATGTCTTGATTCTGTTACAACGTGAAGGAATGAATTGTGAAATTCTTTTGTAATTAGAAACGAATCTAGCCTTTTCCCAAACTCATCATCTAGTGTTAATATTTTTCTATCAAAAAACTTGAATTTGTAATTAGAGTTTTCATTTAGATAATCGTGAAAAGTTACCACACCTTTATCTATTAAATTTTCTTTTGCTAGTGTATCCAACATTACACATCGATGAATATGACTACGATTGTTTAGGCAAATAAAAGGATGTTCAAACTTAGTGTCTAACAATTCATAATTATTTGTGACCAGACAATGATAGCTCCAATTAAACCAATGTGTTCCCCAAAATTCTACATTTGCCATGTCTATTCCCAAGCTGTCGTATTTGGTCGTGTAGTAATCGCAACAGAAAGAACCGTGTACTATTTTAAGTACAATATTTAATTTTTTGAGTTCAAGTACTACCTCGGGAGTGACAGGTACTTCCCATTCTGTTTCTGCGAATAACACTACCTGATCAGGTAATGTCGCTCTTATATCATTCATTATTTCGTCGGCGGTAGCAACTACCGGAGAGTAATACTTTGTTGCCATACTATTCTTGTATTGTTGTTACCCAAGACTTGCTGAAGTTTCTGCGCCTAGCAAAGAAAATCTGTTCACAGAAATGTTCCAATGTCATGACCTTATCTTCAGGGAAGTCAAAATGATACTTTACAGGAGATAGAAGTTCAGATTGATTCTGAACATAACCAATAATATCGTGCTTGAATGATATATCCTTAGGATACTCGGCTATGCGATTATAGTCTATCAAATACATACGCTGGAATAGCATTAATTCTTGTAGCAGACTTTCCTCTATATCAAATTCTTTGCGAAGGAAATCTTCAACTACGTTAAAGACATGATCATGCTTACCTTCACTGTGAATATTAATAGTGGTACTGTGAACTAAATTCCAACCATGTATTTCCATTCCCTGAATAGGAATGTGCTTAATAACCCCGAACTCACTCCAATTAAGATAGTGAGTGGCAATTCTGTCAATCTCACTATTCAACCACGGGTCCTTTTGTATATGTGCGAATAGTTTTTCATAAAAATCTCTGTATTCTATTCCTTGATGCTTATACAAAACTCTGCTTATATAATTGGTTATACCATTAATATGAAAGGTGTTTTGAAACCAGCTATGAACTTGTGCTGATGTCATCTTGTCTAGTGGTAAATCTCTAGACGAGATAACAACTTCAACACCTTCACGTAATTCATGCTCATTATAACTACCCACAAGATAGTCGTACACAACACGACCTTCTAGCTTATACAGCAAGCGTTGTGTTAAATTCATTTCTGCGTTTTCAAGCAACTGTGCTTGATAGATAGTTATACCAGTATGGTTACCAGCTTTATATAGTCTGTAGAAGTTCTCTTTCCAAGACTCTAATGTTTCGCCCGGAAGACCCAATATCAATTCAGTGTACAATGGGATATTGGATTCTTCACACAACTTAAACACCTCTTGAATGTTGTTAGTATCTAAGTTTTTACGCTTGATGATATCCAATGTATGCTCATCCATTGTTTGAACAGACAGGTTCAACCCAATCTTGGCTCCACCTTCATATATCAGTTTTCTAACTATGTCAACGACCTCACGCTTTTGATTCTTTGCCCAGGCCATTGTATATGCTTTGGGATTATCATATTTCTTTTGTACTTGAATTAGTTTATCGGCGATGAGGTTGTCCCGTTTAGGGAAGATACCAAAGTTAGCATCTGTGAAGCTAACAAAGTCTAACCCATGTAAACCAATCCATTCTAGTTCATCAAATACACGCTCTAAGTCAAATATCTTGACTTTATTATAAGTCAGAGAACCCCAATCACAGAATGTACAAGCGTAGGGGCATCCTCTATTTGTTTCTATAATGGCATTCCATCTTACTTCAGGATGCTTTTTCATTAAATCATCAAATACACCTGTCACATAAGGACTGGGAATTGTATCTAAATCATCAATGCGAATGGTGTCGCCGGTATCAATCGTTTGACCGTTGTCGTTGATTAATATGCCAGGTATAGAGGTATAGTCAGGGTTTTCCTTCAAATGTTCTGCCAGGATCATTCTAAATGACTTCTCACCCTCAAGTTTTACACAAATATCAATGAATGGGAATTTTTCAAAGAAACCAGATTTATCGATTGGGTATTCAGGGCCGCCGGCAACAATGAATAAGTTAGGATTAGCCTTCTTCAATTCTCTACCCAAGACTTGATTATAACTTCTATTCCATATATAAGTAGAAAAGCCAATAACGTCATGGTGCTTTAGTTTTTCTACAGTTTCTTCTATTAAGTCCCTACGCCATACAAAATCGCCTAGCTCAAAGTTCTCATTAATCTCAGAGAATTGATTTACATAGGTCCATAATATCGCAGGAGTATATGGTAGATAATACGCATTGAATTCTTTAGGCCCTTGCTGAAAATTAGGGTTGACAAAACTTATTATTTTTTTAGACATAATTTCGCATCTTAATAAACTTAGCTAACTCTTCACCTATTGCCTTATAACCATCTATAGTAGGATGTGCTCCTTGACAATTCGTTAAATACTTAGCAGGCCAATCTCTCTTATGATAGAAAGTATGGAATCCTCCCCAATCTCTAGGATCCATTAAACCATCTAACCACACTAGCTTTTGTACAAAAGCATGATATGGTGTGGTTTCGTGTACATATGAATCCCAGTTAAACTTATCGGCTAAAGATCCTGTGTTTTCCTTTAGATAATGCCGCACCCCATTTCTATGCTGATTAAAAGCATTAGCGACAACAACTGTATATCCGTATGCTTTAGCAAATGACTGTAAATCTAGCAACGCCATCATAGCTTCACTTGCTACAAACTGTTCACTCCAAAGCATTTTAGCATACGCTTCCCAAAGTGGTGCCTCATCTCCGCCGTGATCAGGGACAGGCCACATTGTTCTCCATTTGTAGTGAGCGTATTCTCCATTAGAGTACCCATCATCATGCCCGGTTGATCTATACGGATGCTCCTGAAAGAAATCAAATCGTTCGAACCCACTCAACATTAATACAATTATGCCTGTACTATTAGTCCAATCTATCTTATCGCAAAAATGTAATTGATGTACGGCAGCACGATTACCTATACCCCTAGAACCTAGATTAATCGGTACATATTCAGGAAAGTGATCACGGCATAGTACATTCACCCATGAATTCTCATGCTCATACCTACGTAGGTGTTCATCCGGGACCCCTCGCAGTTGTACTCTTCCGTTGTATTCTTTCCAAATTTCTTCTGGATATCCGCCTTCGCCTTGCGTCCAACTACATCCTAGTCCAATTATATATTTTTTCATAGTTTAATCCAATTCATCGCGTTCATGTGAGAAAACCAAGCACTATTGGTATGACCATAAAATTGATAGTCAGACGTTTCTCTAATAAATTTAAAACAGTCTGGAATCGTTTTATCTGGGTCAAAATATATATCAAAAAGTTTGGCTCTGTTATAATATAATTTGCGTGTTATACGCTTAATCATATCTTTTTTTCCAGCATCATCTCCTAATATATGTTTGAGTTTCTTTAGATTCCCAACTATGCCTTCTGCTCTATCTTCTACTCGCTCACATGAATCAAAGCTATAGTCAAACAATTCATCATATAATTGAAATCCCAACTTCTTTGCCAAAAATTCTGTATTAAATCCGGGTGACCCTAATACGATAAAGGGTTTATAAAACACTAGACTTTTTATTGTCTTTTCTGTCAAAAAGAATTCGTTAGGCCCATATTCACTTTCTGTTACGACATCTAAAAAGCCTTTAAGGTAACTCTTAGGAATTACAGCAGGATTGTATTCAGGTTTAGAATGTAATATGAAATCAGGCTCATCAGTTAGTCTAGTACCATCGTGATATTGCCAGGCGTAATGTCCCGGTGGTGATAATTTGTCCGGCTGTGTAAATGACACAATACCGTCTTTCAGCAATCTATCTCTTGCCAACATATCAACTAATATCGCTCGTTGATATTTAGGATTATTATTAAAACAGGTGTATAATTTTTCTGCTTGGATTCCGGGATATCTACTAACTGGATATAGTTGTTCCAAATTGTCTCTAGCCAAATCATCAATCCATTCTCTGATGGTAACCGCTTGCCAAAATAGCATTCCCATAGAACTGTTAACTTTTACATTATTCATTTTGACATTGCCAACGTCCGGAGCAACAACATCAAGTATCTTATTATTCTGAATAATCCATGGCATTATTTTGTTCAAAAATACATTGAACAAATAAGACCAGTTCTGTTCTTCCATACACATACATATGATCTTATCGGGATTGATCGATTGTATTTCATTTACTTCTTTTTCCCAATCATAACCTTGAAGACCTTGACTAAAGTGGACAACATACACTTTTATCATTCGACATCCTTTATACCCTTTTCGACTTGACCTTGAATCCAAGCATATGTTTGAGCCAAACCTACTTCTAAATTGTCATTGGGGCTCCATCCTAATAATTCTTTAATCAACGTGTTGTCACTATTACGCCCCATAACACCTATAGGTCCGGTTATATTCTTAATCGTAACTTCTTTCTCGGCTATCTTAGCGATAAGAAAGACTAAGTTATTAATGCTAATCATCCTTTCACTTCCTAGATTTATAGGTATATTACAGTCGCTAGCCATAAGACGATGTATGCCTTCGATACATTCATCTATGTATAAGAAGCTACGAGTTTGTTTACCAGTTCCCCATACTTCAACTTCGCCATCACTCATTATTACTTTACGGCACAAAGCAGCCGGTGACTTTTCTTTACCGTTATTCCATGAACCTCTTGGGCCGAATATGTTATGGAATCTGGCAACTCGCACACTAATGCCATAATTCTTAGCATATGTATAATACAATCTTTCACTGAATAGTTTCTCCCAGCCATATTCACTATCAGGTTGGGCAGGGTATGCGCTATATTCTGCCAGTAATGGATTGTCAGGATCGGTCTGATTATATGCTGGATATATACAAGCACTAGAGCTATAGAAAACGTTCTTAACGCCCTTCTCTCTCATTTGATCCAATACATTTAGATTAATCATTGCTGAATTGTGCATAATGTCAGCATCATGCGTCCCCACAAAAACATAGCCGGCGCCGCCCATGTCAGCAGCCAGTTGATATACTTCGTCAATGTCTGATGTAATTATTTTTTTAACATTATCTAATATTCGCAGATCCATTACATAAAATTCATCTGCTGCTGTTACACTATACAACGGATGCTTTAAGTCAGCACCAATGACATAATGACCTAGTGCTTTCAAACTTTCAACTAGATACGTGCCTATAAAGCCGCCGGCACCACAGACTAAAACTTTTTTCATATCGAAAATCTTTCTCTTATTATTTTAGATATTTTATCCGCAATGAAAAGTGCTGAGTCCTTTTTCAATGCGTTATAATTATTATCCAATATTGGTTTTACTTTTCTTCTAAATTCTATAATTTGTTCAGGGGTCCAACTACCGATGTGTTTACATACATCCACTATAGCCCTCATTCTTCTTTTCGGATCCTCAATATCATCATATGATTCATCCCAGAATTCACTGAATGTTTGCCACCCTAGTTCACGCATTGCCTTTAAGGCTCCTGGTACCCCTACAATAATAAACGGATGTTTCTCTTTTGAGGGCTTGAATGCTTTTTCAGTAAGGGTCAACTCAGGCAAATCATAGTTAGTTTCAGTTACTATACTCACTAAACTATTTTGATAAAACTGTCTTGCGGCGTTGTCAAAATCTTGACACATCTGATTAATTTGGGTTTCACCGTCTATAACTAAAGGAAGTTTACTAATAAACTTACCAGCATCGGATGATGTTATTTGAAGATCGGGATTAGAAAATAGATCAACCATTGATGTGAATTTCATCATAGCATGTTCAGGATCAACCATGTTCATACTAACAAAACTTCTATCTACTAATCCAGCCTTGTCAAGTGCTAACGCTAATGTTGTTCTGTGACGCCTAAATCTGCGATTCCACATTAAGAATACTCTATCTGGAACTTTTTCAGTGTCATATTCCGGTTCTGGGGGATTGCTTGATAGATGTGATGCCAATCCTTGCTGCGAGATAGGATATGACAATATATTCATTCTATGAATCGGGTCATCTGGTAAATTATTTCGCTTACAAAAATCTTCATATAGCTTATTTGCATTCATACAACCAGTCAGGTATATGATCTTCTCCATTGGAATCCCGTGCCCTGCTTGAAAGTAAGAGGTCATTGCCCTTAACTGATCTTCTTGTACAAAAGCTTCGGCACTCAAGTCAATTAAGAAATAACCCTTACTATTTTTAACATGATGGATAATACTCTCTGGTACATGGCCAAATTCCAACAACCCTGATGTGTTTAAGAAGTAATTACGCATATTGATGCGCCATGCTAAAGAGAAGGGATAGATGAATACATCATCTTCTTCTATTAGACACGCAGGGTGTAATTCATACTCGGGGCGCCTTGGATTAAATGTCTTATGCCACACGTCATCTGCCCACCACATGCGAGAGTCTGTCGCTGCTCCAATTGAAGCTGCGGCAAAACTTAATACGTTGGGGAGTTCCGTATTCCATATAGGACCTCTAGGCCCGATCCAACTATACACAATTTTAATAGGTTTCATAAATTTTATTTATCGGCAGGAAATGACCAGTCTTCATTAAATTTTGGTATAATAATATCCGTGCCACAATGACAATGTTTCTTTTCACACACTATCTGCTTGGGGCCTACACGATTAATATCTGTTAGTATATGTCCTACATAACCGCCCATACCGCAACTTGCTAAACTCATTTCTCCGACGGGATTGATAAAGATACAATCACCTACGTTACAGTTCCAGCCGGAAAAGAAATTATTACCTGCTACGATCACTTCATTGCTGTTACAAACTTCCGTGCTACCATCATCATATTTGTTATAGCTAACCGTCAACGTTGTACGCTTCATCGGCTTACGTTTGGTTTGTTGAATTTCAGTTGTATGCTCATTAATGAATTTTACTTTATCAGGGTCGGCATAATGCCAAGGCCCGGTGTTTACGCTCATTTCATCAAAGAGGGGAGTCCATTCAATAAAATAGTTGGGCATGACTGTTTTCAGGTAATTACCATACTCTACTACTTCCCAAAAACGTTCGTCGTGCATCAGCATCTTTGTGCTAAGATAGTTTACCTTATCGCATAAGAAAATACTATTTTCTTCATAGCGTTTCTTATCAGCAAACTCAATATGGAAGCTACCAACAACATCATCAAATAAATGATAGTGCTTTTCCCACCATTGTAGAGGTCTACTCAGATTGGTATTAACCGCTAGTGTGGCGCGTGGCAATGTATTATAAATCCATTCGCATATTGGAATAAAGTTCTTCCATGCTGTAGGTTCGCCACCGCTAAAGAAGAACTTAAAATTCTTATAACCAACGGATTTGTATCTGTTGATAATGGTTTCTAGATTCTTAAGATACAAATCTAGATTACCCTCATTGCGGTCAGTTCCTCCCCAGTTGCCAGGATTACAGTAACTACATTTATAGTTACAGAAGTTATTAACTTGCCATGTAACTGCTAAGTAAGGCTGCGGAGCCTCAATCGCTATTAACTTCTTGCCCAATCGAACACCTCTTTAAGTTCAGGAATAATTTCTTCAAGTTTTTCTTCTCTGAATTGATCTAGTTCTTCATTAAACTTGATAAACTCCTGTATACCACCTTTATTTTCGTCACCTACTGTAAGATTATAGATAATCATCTTGAAGCCGTTAAAGATATCAATGTTATCTTTATAACGATTTTGATAAACTCTATATAATTCAGCTAATCTACGCTTGACGCTAACGGGTAGGATCATAATGTTAGCATACCACGGGTTAGTGGCTAAGTTAAACCGCGGACTTGATTTAGTATCGATAAAGCCTTGCCCTATCATATAATCAAAGAAGTCCGGGAAAGTAAACACATTCCAAATGCTGATGGTTGGAGTAATCTGAAATTCAGCATGAGGAACTTGCTCTTTCAACGTCTTAATATTTTTAACAATACGATCCCAATCTGTACCCTTTCTGATACATTCAGCAACATCACCATGTGCGTCAAGTGATGCCCAAATCTTCAGCTTGGGGAATTTCTGCCAATACGCAATCAAGTCAACATCCTTCTTATACTTCAAACTACTAAAGTTTGTGGTATAAGTCAGTTCGACTTGATCCGTTAATCCATTTTCAATCCAGTAGTCTAAACATTCATAATGTTCTGGGGTGATCACAATTTCGCCGCCGGCGAAATATACTTCAGTTACATGTTTCAAGTATGGTTTTAACTTAGACATGAAGTTCATTTCTTCTGATGTATTAATTACTATCTTGGAGGTCTTGAAATACTTCTCATAATTCTCAGGCCCCAAACGATCAACAAATTCTTGTGCCCATTGACTAGAGCAGCCTGGACCACATGAACGACATTTCATATTACAAATACTACTGAATCGTAGATCCATATACTTCATTTGAAATTCTTCGATGCTACCATCTTCATTAGTGTTTTCACTAATATACTTTACATATTCTAGACCTTTACGCTTATTATGACTCTGGCGCATCGTCCAAGTACCCATAAGTTCTAAGTCATAACATCGCTTACACGCTTCTACTGGCTCGTCGTTCATCATTGCTACACGTAATTTCTTATAGTCCGTGCTGTTCATCATATCAATGATTTCTTCCCCGTTTTTAAGGTCTGCGACAGGCATATTACTATCTGCTACACAGCAAGGCATGACTCTGCCATCAGGCCATGAATGGAAATGTACCCAGGGTAGCACACAAAAATGCTTGCCGTGCTTTACTAAACTTTCCGTTGTGATTGTATCCATGATTACTCCAATAATTCAGATAATTTATTTAATTCGGGGAATGTTTTCCAGAAACTTTCCTCTCTAATTCTGTCCAATGACTTTGTGTGACCTAGAAATTGTGTACGCACGTTTGCCCAAGTGTCACCATCATTGGCAAAATTAACAGCATCAGTTACTAATCTAGATAAGGATGTTCCATCATCTTTGTTTGACTCTGCCCAGGCTAATGCTTTTCGCGCCGCATCTACTTTTAGCAGCTTAGGTAAACTCTTAGCACTATAATAGCTGGGGTGTACTGCTAGATACAGACTATGATACCAGTCTTCTCTACGAACAATGTTCTTTTCTTTGAGATAATTATAAAACTCACCGATAGTAGAATAATTGAACAACGAAAATACAGTATTCATTTGAAATATTACAAAATCCAAATCTCTAAATGTTAACAAGTTACTTTCTACTTTGCCCCAATCAGTTCCTTTTCGTAGGAACTCAGCACGTTCACCATAATGATCAACGGAACAACTCAATTCTATCTTCTTAAAATGTTTCCACAATGAAAGAATATCGTGATTCTTATATTTGATGTTACTAGCATTAGTATTATATCGCAATGTGATATCAGTACGACCCAAGCGAATCATTTCCTCTAACATGGTGTAATGTTCGTCTGTGATTAGTGGTTCTCCACCAGCAAAATACGCCAGATCGATGTGTTCAATATGACTTAGTACTTCATTCAGTAGATCACCTTTGTGATCATCAGCATGAATAACAATTGGGTGCTTAGAATCGTAGTTCTTATTCATCTCCATCCCCCATTGACTGGAGAATTCACTACCGCAGGTTCTACACTTGAAATTACAGATATTACTGAAACGAATGTCAAAGTAACGCATCTTAAATTCAGGTACAGTTCCATCTTCTTGTGTAGTTGGCACCACTTCATCGAAGTGTTTAGCAAAGTGTTCTTTACTGTAGTTTCTAAAGCTATGCGGCCCTGCCTCCTCATGCTTATAGCAGAAGTTACACATCTTATTTGGTTTGTCATTCAACATATCCAAACGCAATTGCTTTATCTGCTCACTGTTAAACGCCTCTTTGAGTGAGGTTCGTTTAGTATTGCCGTATGGGATTGTGTAGTCGTTACTACAGCAAGGATAAATATCTCCCTTAGGGGTTACATTTAAATGTACCCAAGGGAACATACAAAAAGTTTTACTTTCCTCCAACAAATGAGTCTTGTTAATTAACATCGGGTTTATACTGGCCACATTTTCTTTCGTTCATCTGCTAATAAATCAGCTAATTCAGGAAATGTTGTCCTGAAATTTTCGTTTCTTAATTTATCGATACGCCTTACTTCTCGCTTAAACTCATGCTTATACTGATCCCACGTGTTAGTGGCCTGTGTCCATTGTGCGGACTCGGTAAGTTGTTTGACTTGGGGATATGAAAATTTATTATCCTTCAGAAGCGTAATCGCTTTCTCCATTTTTTCTTTTCCTATCGCCTTTAGCTCAGGAGGCAGGATATGACAAGTTAAATGAGGGGGCGTAGCCATATTATACAAAGTGTATATTTGATCGGACGGATCGTATAAGCCTTTCTTAATCAAATAATCATAAAATTCATATATGGTCAAATAATTGAATACACTTAGCACGGTATTCATTTGTACGCTAATGAAAGATGTTTGCTTTGCTATTTTAAAATTAGTTTCAACCACACCCCAATCAGTGCCATGTCTGATATACTCGGCTCGTTCACCATAATGATCGATACTAGCGTAAATATCAACTCTGTTAGTAAAATGTTTCCATAGCGAAAGCAAATCTTTGTCTTTAAATTTTAGATTGCTTAGATTAGTATTATACCTAAGTACGATATCCGTTTTCTTTCTCTTAATCATTTCCTCTAAGAGGATATAATGTTCTTCTGTGATTAGTGGTTCTCCACCTGCGAAATAGGCAACTTTAAAATTGTCAACCTGCTCAATTACATCATTCAAGAATGATTTATTATTATTTTTTGGAATAATTTTAGCATGGCCGACGCCAGCCTTTAAATCCTCTTGTTCCCATTGGGTGCTAAAGCTAGACCCACATGTTCTACACTTGAAATTACAGATATTATTGAATCGAATATCAAAATATTTCATTTTGAATTCTTCTAAAGAACCGTCTTTGTTTGTAGGAGTCGTTGCCTCGACGAAATACTCTTTAAGTTCCTCATTCATCATCTGTCTGAAACTAGTTACCCCTTGATCCTCATGTCTATGGCATTTAGAACATTCTGGATTTTTAATACCAGCAATCATGTCCAGTCGCAACTGATTCATTTTGCGACTATTAACTAAACTCATCAATGATTGTCTTTTGGCATCACCTATCCCAATAACAGAGGCGCACGATTCAGAAATACAGCAAGGAGCCGCTACACCAGTTGGAGTAGTATGTACATGTGTCCACGGCACCAGACAAAAAGTTTTACTTTCTATTAGGTGTTTCTTTTTAGAAAGTTTCTTTGTCATAATGGGTTGAGTTGATTAGTCTCCTGGCATAATCTATAAAAAGAAAGCATTTCAGGAAAAACGGATAGCATGTCCGTGTCTCGTCTTTCATCTAGTTCATTGAACCAGTTGTAAAAATCACGGCGGCCTTCTATCAATTTCTCTTCTGGCAATGTAGTTTCTGCCATATAATCCACTACCCGCTTGAACTTCTCATATTCAATCGTAGTAAATTTATTCCCGGTGCTGTCATCCACATTATCCTTCATAAATTGAAGTGATTCATACATATAGGGCATAAACTCATCTTTGGGTAAAATGTTCATACTGTACTGGATAGGGTCACGCAAATAAGGTGTATCAAAACGAACCCGATGTGACTTAATATCATCATACCATCCGTATTGATTACGCCATTCTAACATCTTCTCTAATAATGATTTGAAGGTAGTTACTGAGAAGATATTAAATGTCATCATAAAAGTAACTGGACTGTCAGTCTTAGTCAAGTATGTATGAAAGTTCTTTTCCCATACTTCTAAATCTAATCCAGTACGAATGTATTCAGCACGTTCACCCCATGTATCCATTGAGGTGAACAGTTTGAAACTCTTAATCTTTTTATCATCGCATAGTTTCTTGACACTATCAGCTAATTTTTCAATTAGTGCAGGCTTTGTTCCCAAGTTGCTATTGACATTCAACTCTAGCCAGGGCATCGGGTCTTTGTCAATCGCATCTAAAAGCTTCCAAGTACTGGTGTGCATTGTAGGCTCGCCACCTGTTACTCGCATGATGTTTAGTGACTTGCGTAGTTCAGGCCACCATTCCCAGAATGCGTCAACATAGGGATTTTCTTCTTCACGCTGATACAACTTCATCCAGTCGATATCGCATCTATGATTCTTTACACTAGTGACCGGTCCATTGTCTTTAATCTCATTATAAAAACGTGTGGAATACTTTGGATGGCAATAACCACACTTGAAATTACATTCGTTACCGAAGTTGATCTCTAAGTATTCTGGGTTAATGTTTTGTTGCCAACTGCCCTTGGCGCACTGTTCGTACCGTTCTTCTGTAAATATAGAACTATTACGAATGTGACGATCTGAGAGATAGCTCGGGCCCATTGCTTCAATGTTCCAGCAATATTGACATCCAACAGGCTTACCACCTTCAAGCATCAACCTTCTTTCTTCCTTCTTCTCGGAAGTATTATGTAATGCGCTTGGGTTATCAATTAGTTCACCCAAAGGAATCTTATGAGGTTGAGGATGATAACAACTATGTGTCTCTCCTGATTGTAGATACATCGTTACATGATGCCACTTAGCTAAACAGAAGGTCGGTCCAACCTCATTCTCAACTTTGAGTTGAATTATTTTAATTCGTTCTTGTTCGTCTGACATTACCATCCTTCAATTCTACGAATAACATCCATTTCACGTACAAGCGGGCCTAGATTATGTTTATCGGCATTATAGTGACGCTTGAAAAACTTACTTTGTTCTGAACTAAGTGTACAAATTGGCAAATCTAACTTGTCTTTCAATGCCAAACCAAGCTTGGCTGCTTCAAGTTCTGGATCGGCTTTCTCATGCTTGCTCCATATATCTAACAGGTTATCAAACCATTGTACATCACGATTATCCCAATCAGTAAGCATAGTCATGTATGTTCCTAGTCGAGCACCGAAGATAGCCCAATCCCCGTTCTTCACATCTAGACCTACATTGTGCCATATGGTCAAATTATTGAAATTACGGCTTGCCACACTTTCTTTGAAGTTCTCTACTGTTGGGCGTTTACCTCTATCAAGGCTCATCTTCACACCTTCTCTAAAGCCTGCGCGCCAAGCTTGAAACTCAGTGTAGTTAGGATAAGTTGTACTGTAGCAATCGTGCATCGCCCAATAAATGTTGTCTTTACTATCTAAACAGAAATCAACAATGCGGGCTTCATCACCCTCATCCTGATGTTCGTGTGTTCGCATGTTGGCAACGTATGTCTTTGTCCAACTGCTCATGCCACCGTTGCCGTAACGTAACCCATTAATACTGTTTACTGCCTTCCAGCGATATTGTGCCCGTTGAAACACAGGTTCAGTATCAGTGAAATCTAATTGTAGATTAAAGAATTCCTCGTTGGGCATGTTGTCGCCGTCAATAAGAATGAATCGTTCGGTGTCTGATGCTTCGCCCGCTGCTTTGTGTGCTGCGTCACTACCTTTAACTCCGTCAACCCGCTTAGCCCAAGGCACCATGTTTTTAATCTTTAGCCAGAATTCTTCTTTCTGTGGTTCGTCGTAACTTAGATAGATACAATCTAAATCTGCTACATCAATTATTAAGCTCATATATGTTTAACTTCCATTTAGTCTTTTTGCCTCTATATGATTTGTCAACAACTATGCTAATATCGTCTACGCTACATTGTATTCCGTCAGTCGCATCTGGCATCAGTTTGTAAACAACTGCGTTAGGTGCTACTGTGGAAATCTTACCATCAATTATTCTAAGATCAGGTCTTGATGCCGCATACGTTTGAGAATCGATTACAATATAATTGCCGGGCAGCTTTTCGCAGGTGTAGCAAACAACTGAGCCTTTATCATCATAGTATAATCTAAATTCAGGAGGTACAAGAATCGGTGCCTCCCAGATTAAAAATTGCTTTTCGGTTGTGTTCATTTCATACTCGCTCTTATTTTATCAGAAAACGTCTTGATATGATAGTGAAATGGATATAGTTGTGGACAAGTATGTATTCTAATTTGATCCGGCAAGCATTCATATATCAGAGTATCTGTCCAATCTTCCGTTGGAGTTCCATTAATATATTGCTTCATGTGTATCATACTCATGGGCGTAAAGCTGGGTATCGTTGTATTTTCTGTACCTATTACGTGACAAGCAATCGCATACGCCCAATCAGTAGAGACTTCCTCATATGGATTACACTTCAATGTATGTTTATACTGATCCCAATTTTCAAAAATATCTCTAACGATGTCGAAGAATTGTTTGGCTTCATCTGACTTCTTAAAGTAAGTAATAGCATTATACACATCGGGTAGATTGTTATCGTCAATGAACTTTCTATAAATTCTTACATCGGATATCTCACCTCTAAAATTCCTAATCGCATTTGATATTACTACATCTCGTTGTTTGAGTACATCCCACCAATAATCAATATTACTTGGGATATACATATCAGCTTCAAGTTTTATCGTGTACTCATACGGACTAGCCTCATACACTTGCCAGTCGTTTATTAGTTTCCACTTGCTATTCGGAGCCAGATCGCCATATGGTAACTTAACAACGCTATCAAAATACTTTGACTTCTTTATATCATTGGTTATCAACGTAATTGATTCGTTGGGCATCACTCGTTTTATGCTACTGGCTAATACCTCAGCGCACTTGATGTAATCTACATCTTTTGTGTTTTGGGCTAATACTACAAAACCTCTGTTCATTCTATTAGCTCCATAAAATTCTCTTTGTTCATTACATGAAAATCCATGTCTTTGATGGTCGCGTATTCTTTACGAATCTTTCCGCGATTCCATCTATCATACATAATAGTATATTCAGTATTAAACTCATCATTGCTGTTTCGATGTATCATCGTATTTTTGCCGGCGTGAAGTAAATTCCACGGAATGAAATCTTCTTTAACTTCGACATGTCCATTGACTATACGCAATGCGAGTGTAAGGGCATAGTCATTTCTAAACACCGCTGATACAAACCCATGTATATCAGCGTAGTGAGCAAAGTTTTTCTGAACCATCTCCAAACATTCAAAAACTTGCTTTGCTCTTTGAGTCTTTTTAAACATTACAACAGTAGCCCAAAGAGTTTGAAAGCTATAAACACTTAACATCTCTTGGACGGCGTCAGGAATCATCAAAAAGCTGGTAGCATTGTGGCAGCAGAAATCAGTGGGCATTTCAAATAACCTTAGTAATTTATCTGAATTGACCATGTAGTCAGTATCTAACAGGATAGTTTCGTCGTATGGGCTAAACTCATATGCTTGGTATCTACCCTTGTTGATCCACACTCCCCAATCTCGTTTGTTGTTCTTGTCTGGGGTAGTAGTGATTACTTTATCAAACTCATATTCAGAGTTTTCAGGTATAGAATCTTTATCCGTTACAATAGTAACAGGTAACTTCAAAAAATGATTTATGCGTTTGGCAGCAGCCTCCGCCATAGTGTAATAATTAAACTTGGGCGAATTGAAGGCAAACAGTAATACACCTCTGCTCATCTTTTCTTCTCAAGTTCAGACCATTCTTGATACCAATCACTCATCACTTCATTGTATGTATCCTTTAACTTAGTTAAAAGATCAGTTCTAACGATTTGTACTGGGTTTCCGAAAGTATCAATTAAGACAACCTTTTTATCCTTAGAAGAATTTAAAAAATTGATAGTAATTAGATCGGCTTTCCAAAGCCCACCTTGTTCAGCAACTATTAGTTTGCTTTCGTACTTCTCTTTTAGGTAGGCTTTGGCAGAATTATGACTAAATCTAGCTTTAGTGTCGCTGATTAATGTGGTTACGTCCATGAATTACTCCTAAGAGTATTTAGATGGACGATGGTGTGCTAAAAAATTATGCTACTGTACCAGCAATAGTAATGGATCCCCAACTATTACTTATATAGGTTTGTTCAGGTGGGACTGCCATTACAGTCGTTGTAGAGCCTGTACCAGCAACTAATCCATCCGGAACCTCATCCCAAATAGTATATAGTGTGATTTGCGATCCAGTATCGCCGTTTGAACCTTGAGTACCGTTAGACTTTGCTATTACACGAATATATGTTCCAAGATATCCAGAAGGACCTGTTGAGGCTGTTTGTGTGAATACAGTTGCGTTAGATGTGGTCATCGCATAATAACCACTTCCTGAACTGATGGTAGGGGCATTACCACCGCCACCAACTTTAGTAATACCATTGAATGACGAAGAGGCTACCGTAATCGTACCTGCTGTTGGGGCACTCATTACTACCGTTCCCACATTGCTTGCTAAGTTATTTAAGAGTAGATTAATACCTGCCGTACTGTTAGCATGTGTACATGTGATCTTTAACTGTCCACCTGCGTTGAAAAAATATCTAGCGGCATCGCCACTAGCAAAAGTCACGGTGTGTGTAAATGTTATCCCGGTTGTCCATGTGCTTCCGTACGTAGCGGCATTTTGTGTGCTTGTACCCTGACTAGCAGCATTGAGTCTACCAGTATAAACATTGGATATGTTGTTGGGGATATTAAGTAACGGAGCAGCAACTATTAGATTGCCGACACCAATACCTGTTACAGCAGTAATTGTTGTTCCTTGATGGGAGGCAGTATTTGAAATTGAAGTAACCAACTTACTCCACTCTGTTGCTCCTACTAGTTGCCCAACACTCACTGTGCCAATAGCAGTTTGTCCGTACCCTGCGGTAGTTCCACCAGTAGACCATACTGTATTGAAGTAAGTGGAAGTAGTGGTCGGACTAGGCCCTACCCAATTGTTATAATCGGTTGCTTGTATTAAACCGCCAGATGCTACTGTCATGTTTATTCCTTATCTTATAATTACAATGGCTTCTACGATGCCAGTACCACTAGTGGATTTCTCTGTCAGGGAGCGACCTATCGTATTGAAAGCTGTTGCTTCGCCGGGTAATGCTGCTCTGGCTATACCTTTACCAGCACTTACAAGTCTCTGTCCTTTGTTAACTTTACCAATAACTTTTACTTTTACTCTACCACTGACCGCGACCGGTGGATGCGTTTTGTCTGATCCAGCGCCCGAATTCATCAAATACGCAGCAGTATCAGAAATTACACCAAAGACATCTTCACTCAGTTCATATTTAACCGCCGTAATTTCTTTATCACCACCTAATTCAACGACGGTTCCTGCATCATATTCGGTATCTGTTTCAAATCGTTCTGCTAAGTCAGCGTATGTTGCGTTCAATCTAGAACCAGTAGACAAAGTCCAGTTACCTGTGACTACTCCAGATGTAGTATTGGCGCCAGTTGTCAATATAGGAGTCTGAACATTAGCCGCTAGTATATTACCATTATAAGTAACTAGATATAAAGCAACGTTTGCATTACTATATGTTCCAGCATATGATATCGGTACGCCGGACAAATCCATAATACAATTAGCATTAGCAACCTTGATACCAGTATTTGCTCCTACTCCTGAAACAACAAGATTGCCTCCAGTGACCCACAATGTGGTTCCATTAATGCTATTTGCTGTACCGCCACCATTAGCGGTCCAAGTTCCAGTAATAGTACCAGTAGTAGTATTTGCGCCTGTAGTGATAACCCTTGTGGTTAATGTTCCTACATTTGCTGTCGTAATATTAGCATCCGCTAAATTAGCAGATGCGGTTAATGTTAGATATTGGAAAGTTGCTGCGTTTGCGTTACATGTGTTAGTAGAGGTGAAATCATTGGCCGTTAAATTACCAGTTACCGTTACTGCTCCAAATGATGTTGTCCCTCCACTAGAAGTAGAAGTGAGTGATGCCCACGCTAACGCATTTGATTCACCGTCAGTAGGACAAACATACAGTGTGTTGTTGTTAGTATTATACCAGAGTTGACCTCTTAGAGGGTGTGTCGGTGGGATATCGTCGGCAAAATTTTCTAGTTGGTGTACAAAATTAGTATCTACTGGTTGTCCGTATCCAGCATAATTTCTACCAGGTAAACCCAGTGAAGTACTAGTTGTGTTAATCGTTCCATCAGCGATAGTGGTTAGTACGTTCCCGTCGCTTTTAACAATTGTATATGCCATTTTATTATTACTCCGATATCATTCTATTTATCTCAAATCGTGACTAAGTTAGTTAGTGCTTGAATTCTAACCGTATAATCTATTTGAATCTGTCTATTTAAGCTTTTCTGTACTGGGTGAAAGATTACATGCGTTAATAGTCTGGTAATCACTTCTCCGCTGTTGTCCGTTCCATAATTTGCTAGAAGTCCAAGTTCATCGAAAACGTATATTCCATCAGTTTGGGTACTATTATCGAATGCTGCCTGTCCTGAAGGCTCACCGTAGTCAAGCAAACATTGAACTAAAATATCCGTATACACTTTACCAGTAGTATGTGAAACAGTCATTTTATTGCGAGTAGGATCTAGATTAAAAACGCTTGTATCATCCACTATTTTCTGATATGTTTGATTGTACAAGGCAGCATTTTGACCTGTAGTATTGGGTGGGAGATACGTGATAATTCCAGTGTCATCAACAGATGCACCACCGTTTCCAAAAGCCATTTCATAAATTTCCCCGAAACCACGACTACTTAGAGAATCTGCCATTGCCTCTGACATGTTTTCGTAATTTATACTATTGTCCTTATCCACCAAG